>Ga0153986_1000634_pt1 | contig 10190 bp, 14 predicted proteins | sample TSGA070MetaG_FD_104724 | JGI IMG/M metagenome (GOLD analysis project Ga0153986, IMG submission 104724) | Attine ant fungus gardens microbial communities from Georgia, USA - TSGA070 MetaG | ecosystem: Host-associated > Fungi > Mycelium > Unclassified | place: USA: Georgia, Alexander Wildlife... | reverse complement strand
TTATTTCTATCATTTATTTAGGACATCTGATATTATGTAATCAATACTTATGTAATTGTACATAGACCACCTCCTGTAGTATATATAGGAGTTTGTAGGATAGATCTACCTGTTGGAATATCAAGCACTACACTAAAAATAGTTTGTGATTCATATCAAATGTTTCATCTTATTGTTCTAGGTAGAGATAAATAGGCATAACAGAAAAGAAACTTATGTACGTTTACAACGAGTTCTCCCCCCTTGTTTCTTGAATTCAACACTACCTTCACTCAAATATCAACCTAGCTTCTAGGACACTTATCTAGCTTGCAAAAGGTATGACCTTGGGTATTGACCAAGCTTGCCCTAACAGTTCCTCAGTCGTCTACCTTGATAGATGACTCCTGAGACTAATAACTTAATACAGGAAGATGTTGGTATTGGTCCTCCATGCTAGGATGAGACATTAGGTGTAGCAGAGAATTTCTCTGTGTTGTGTATGTGTGTCTCTCTTCCTTTTTGATCTGTTATTGTTTTTCTTTGAAGTTTTTTTTCTTTTCTATTGCAATTGATGGATTAGTCAGCAGGTGTTATTTTTGTGGCTGCACCAATTTTCTACCCTCAGTTCTGTGAATATCAGGCTGAGTTGGATTAATTGTCAGGTCGACAGATTGACATCCAACTACACGACACTAAGTATTCTCATTTTATTACTCTGAGTTGAGTGAGATTTTGTCAGACTTGTCATCAACAGGGATTTGGACTGTGATGTAATCTTCATCGTCTTCTGTCTCACTGTCATCTTCATTGACGGCTTTAGCTTTGTCCTTCCCATCTGATGAGAATTCAAATTCTCGCTTGAGATCAATCTTCATTGGCGATACTTTTCCGGTATTCGTCTTCAGTGATTCAGGTTTTCTGTCTAACAGTAACATCTCATCGTCCTCTATGGCTGCAAGCTCATGTTCCCTTCTCACAGCACCTCCTTTCGACGTGGGTTTGAGAACTTCTTTGACTTTGAACTCGTCTTTGCATTTGTCAATCAAACTTCTGGCGTGCTCAAGGACCTTTGTGGGCGCAGTAAAATATTTGACAAGTTCGGGGTGAGGTGGGGGAAGAGGGTTGGTTGCAATATCGCAGACGACAGCACAGTGGAACATAGCTTGTTTGATGCGGTGGATCGAGGGGTTATATGACTGTGCAGGATTAAACCACGGCATATGATTTCTAGGTGAGAGAAGATGAGTTAGGTTGCTATTGATATGACCAACAAGGTTAAGAATTTTGTATACCCTTCTTCGTCTTCGTCTCCAGCAGTCATAAGATCCATAGCATCCACAAAGTTATCCATTACATCCTGTTGAGTTTCTGTGGCAATATACGGGTGTTTGGTAATTACTTCTCCAGACCGAGAGATGAGTTTATCAAGTGAAGTGAACATGTATCGATGGACGTCATCTGCAAAAGGCATCTGAGGTGAATCAGCCATTTTTCAGTTGGAGTAGTGAAGTAGCAATACCTGAGCCCAGAGGAAACATTCGACTTTTTCAAAAACCTCTGGGAATAGAATACCCATTTTTGCATCCATACCGTCTTTGGATACCCAGCGAGTTATAGCAACACTACCCTTTTCGTACATGGCTTGTACTATGGAAGACACCGCGACCTGCTGTTGAGGAGACGATGGATCAGCCCAGATATATTGTATCTCTCCCATCAGTTGTTCACGGCATAACTATGAAGAGAAATGAGACACTTTCCAAGAAAGAGAAGAAGTGAAACATACCCTCTTGGCAGGAAAAAATCCGCATATATCTATACCTTTCTTAGTTTGAAGACGGGGAAATTGACCATCCGGACACGGAGTATATGTCATCCCATATTTGAATCCCCTGATGAGTTCTCCTATGTCAACTTTCTCCTCTTCTTTGTTTCCATCGTTGGACTTAGTATTACCATCAAGTAGTTTGGTAGCACCATCCTCTTCCATCTCAAGGTCACCTTCGTCATCCTTATGACTATTACCACCACCTTGATCTACATAATACTCGGTCCGCGTTTTCAGCGGTATATAAGACACTTGTGAGTCATCAGATTTGCTAGCATAAAGAGTGACGGGCTGTCCGAATTCATCTTCGCGCAAGGCATATTTTTTCCAGCTCTTGGGACGATTCATAGAAGTACATTTACTGACTTTGACTAAAATTTCAACAGCTTCCTCGGCTCTAGTGTCAACATCGCCAAGTCGGAGAATTGTACCAATGAGCGCTGAGCGTACGGGTGTAATGTCGGGTTTGGCAATTTCTTGGAGAGCAAAAGTGCAATTTCCAACTACGCCTTGCTCCATATTGCCAGTAAGGGTGCGGAAGAATTCTTCGTTTTTACTCTGTAAAGGTTTGATAATCATTTAAACAGGAATCAAGAAAGAAGAAAGAGAGAAATACTTTAAATACACTTTTTTTGGGTTCTGTGAAGGGTAGTTCTTCGTCGTCAAAGTCAACGCCTCTGACAGAGAGAGTGAGCAGGGTGAAATCATGAGGTTAGAAGCAACGAGACATTATAGTCAGAGAAATACTGAGATCGTCCATCTTCTTGACCGTCGCCTGCCAGTCCTCTATCTCGATGGGACACTCAGCATTGGTGAGCAAAATGATTTTCCGCGTCCAAGTCTTCTTGGTTGCCAAGTAATCTGCTTGTGTCTCAATCCCAACAATGAGAGCATCGACAGCTGTTGAGACCGTAAATATAATTTATGAGTAGATAGATTTCAACTTTCCATCACCCGAGACACTTGAAGGCTTCAACTCGTCTAACTGGGCTAGAGTTTTGGCATTGGGTTGTGCGATCGATATGTATTCCTCAACATTATGGTAACCACCATTTGTGTTGTGCACAATGTTGTCCGTTTCTGATAACAAGCTATCATGTACTGAGGAGCAGAGTCTTTGTCGAAAGCACCTTCGGAACCAAATATGATTACACCGCATTGGTCTGTCTTGCGCCCATTGAAGATCTGAAGTCGAGAGTGGGCTTATGAGATGTCTAATCAATAATGCAACAGACCATGTCTTGTATTTTGAGTTTGACAAACTGCAGTACATGTTCGAGGTGTGTTGTTGTCCTTGAGATTGTCTCTCCATTAGGCCCAGGCAGTTCCACTGTCTTGAGGGTGCCCATGGGCGGAGATGTGTCAACAAGAAACATGGTAGCTGTGTACTTTGTTTTTAAGTCTAATCAGCATTGCACAAGTGCAGCCAGCGGTGGACGTACTCCTGCTCGCTCAGCCGGCATGATGAAGACCAAGTAACAAGAGCAGGACTAACTTTGGACTAACGTAACTTTAGAGCAACGTGATGAGAGCACGTGAGTAAATCATGTAAAATCACGTGCTGTTTTGAGTCACAGGATCACGGCCGCGGAGAGTCTGTCTGAGCCATCACGCGGTAATTCGTGACTTTGAAGGCCGCCTAGATTTTCTCAAAATTGGCCTTTTGTAGGTTTCTAGTCTTCCACTCAAAATACCTATGTCTGCCCAAATGTTGGGAAACGGTGTCCAGCCGCCTGTTCAGCCCCATTTACAGCAGCGACCGCAGCCCATCCCTGATATCCAGCAGCTCATGGCCGTAAGTCTCTCAAATGCCCTCTCATAAGCAATGTACTTATTTTGTCTCAGCGTGCATCATTCCTTCGCAAGAACCCCACAGAGCAGAAGAATCCTCATGAGTTGGAGCAGATCATGAAGTACCTCACTGCTGTTGGCAACAGTACGTTTCCAGATTTCTGTCCTTCAAATGCTCATGTTCGATCGTTATAGTGCAAGGCCGCATGCAAGCATCTCAGCAGCAAGTACTTGCACAACAGAACCAGCAGGTTTTTATGACCAATGGTGATGGGTCCCATATCAATGGCACTTCCCCTCCTTTGTCGTCCGGTCCTACCTCAAATGCAGGTCAGATTGTGACACAGACTCCCATCTCTTTCACACCAGATCAAGTCGTTGCTCTACGCGCCCAAATTCAAGCTTACAAGTTCATCACTCGCAATGTGCCGCTCTCCGAGTCGCTGTTACAGGCCATTCGGGTTCAGAATAGCGCCATCTCAGATCTTGAAAAGGTCGCCCAGCCTACGACCATAACCAATAAGATCATTGACGCAGCCGTTCAGTCTGCTAAAGGTGAGGCCAGTCTTCCAGCAACTCCCGCTGTCTCCGCCACCGCAGATGAAGTCAAGGTGGAGGAGATGGACGTAGCCTCAATCAACCCGGCCGACCTGCCTAAAGGGCCTTTCCTTGAGGACAATGCGAATTCAGGAATCTACCCTTATAACGCATATCGCCACCCTTTCACGCACCTGAAGCGCCATGCAGAGAACGACCCTTCAATGTACGCCACTCGCCTCCAACGTCTTCTGATTCCGACTATCATGCCGGCTGGTCTTGATGCTCATCAAATTCTGACCGAACGAGATCGCTACATTGACGCACGTATCCAACAACGTATTCGTGAACTTGAAGCTATGTCCTCGACAATTGGCGAAGGTAACTTTGGAGTTGAAGTCGAGTTGAAGGATGAAGTGACTGATGACAAGGGGAACTCCCTCAATTTTCTCAATTGCCCTCCTCCTACTTCCCATGGCAAGCTTCATGCGTTGATTGAGCTCAAATCGTTACACGTCCTTGACAAACAGCGTAGCCTAAGAGCTATGGTCGCTGAACGTTTGAACCACGGTTCAATGCTTCCTCTTAACCGTCTCGACTTCCGTCGTACTCGTAGACCAACTATTCGCGATGCTCGTGCTACCGAACAATCTGAGCGACGCCAGCGTGCTGAGCGTGAACGTCGCGCTAAACACAAGCACGTTGAGCAGCTTACTATCATCTGTACCCACGGTCGCGAGATTATAAATGTGAATCGCAATGCGCAAGATCGTATATTACGGCTTGGACGAAATGTACTGAACTTCCATATCAACACTGAGAGAGAAGAGCAGAAACGTGTTGAGCGCTTGGCAAAGGAGCGTCTGAAGGCCCTTAAAGCTGATGATGAAGAAGCGTACATGAAACTCATCGATACTGCCAAGGATACACGTATAACTCAGCTCTTGCGTCAGACTGACGGGTTTCTCGATTCTCTTGCCCAGGCCGTCCAACAACAGCAGGACGAAGGCGGTATGGCTTACTCTGATGAAGCGCCTACGTCAGAAGCCACTTTTGGTGCTCAGGTCTCCAACGATGAATCAATCGGTACCGACAAGAAGGTCGATTATTATGCTGTTGCTCATCGTATCCAAGAGAAGATTGCACAACAGCCGAGCATCCTTGTAGGTGGTACATTGAAAGAGTATCAACTCAAGGGCTTGCAATGGATGGTTAGTTTGTATAACAACAAACTTAACGGAATTCTAGCAGATGAGATGGTAGGCTTGGTCCTGAATGGTCGAAAGCGAAAAGATGTTGATAATAATACTATAGGGTCTTGGAAAGACGATTCAAACCATCTCCCTCATTACATTTCTGATTGAGATTAAGCGACAACGTGGACCATATCTCGTTATCGTGCCCCTTTCGACAATGACGAACTGGTCTGGAGAGTTTGCAAAGTGGGCTCCGTCAGTCAGAACAATTTCATACAAGGGCAACCCTATGCAGCGACGAGTTCTTCAAGGGGAATTGCGGATGAATCAATTTCAGGTGTTATTGACAACCTATGAGTATATTATCAAGGATCGCCCGCATCTCAGTAAGATAAAATGGATTCATATGATCATCGGTATGAACCTCTATCGTTCCCATTGCTTTACAAGGCCAATGATTGTATGCCATAGACGAGGGCCACCGTATGAAGAACACCCAGTCTAAATTGGTTCAAACTTTGACGACGTACTACCATTCCAAATATCGTCTCATTCTCACTGGAACGCCACTACAGAACAATCTTCCCGAATTGTGGGCTTTGCTCAACTTCGTCCTTCCTAGAATTTTCAACTCTGTTAAGTCGTTTGATGAGTGGTTCAATACACCATTTGCAAACTCAGGGACCGGGGACAAGATTGAATTAAATGAAGAAGAGGCGCTTCTTATCATTCGCCGTCTGCATAAGGTGCTCCGTCCATTCCTGCTCAGGCGTCTGAAGAAGGATGTTGAGAGTGAACTACCGGATAAAACTGAGAAAGTTGTCAAGGTACGCATGAGTGCGTTGCAGTCGCAACTATACAAGCAGATGAAGAAGTCCAAGATGATTGCCGGTGGAAAAGAGACAAAAGGGTTGGTTTCTTTGTCTCATTTCTTACTGGACTTGAGTTGCTGATACGTTTCGGACTTGAAGAAAGCCTGCAGGTATCAAAGGTCTCAGCAACGAGCTCATGCAATTGCGTAAAATTTGCCAGCACCCTTTCTTATTCGAGAGTGTCGAGGATAAGGTCAACCCCAGTGGATACATTGACGAAAAAATTATTCGAACATCTGGAAAAATTGAACTCCTGCACCGCATCCTTCCCAAATTCTTCGTCACTGGTCATCGAGCATGTCTCCCTTGCGCTATGCTAGCTATCGACTGACACACTTTCCAGGTTTTGATTTTCTTCCAGATGACAAAAGTCATGGATATCATGGAGGACTTCTTGAGGATGATGGGCTGGAAACACCTGCGTCTCGACGGTGGTACCAAGACAGAAGAGCGCGCGTCTTTTGTGCAGCTCTTCAATGTCCAAGATTCCGAGTACAAGGTCTTCATATTGTCTACGAGAGCCGGCGGTCTGGGTCTGAACTTGCAAACCGCCGACACTGTAATCATGTACGTTATCCATCGATTTGTCATGCTTTTGGATTTGCATTAATGATTCATCATCCTTACAGCTTTGATTCTGACTGGTAGCCCAATTGCATAACGAGATACAATATAGTGCTGACGGGTTATTCGCTTGCAGGAATCCTCATGCTGATCTTCAGGCTCAAGATCGTGCTCATCGTATCGGTCAAACTAAGTCTGTGCTTATCCTTCGGTTCATTACGGAGAAGAGTGTCGAGGAATCCATGTACCAAAGAGCAAGATATAAACTCGATATTGATGACAAGGTTATCCAAGCAGGCCGTTTTGACAATAAATCTACCCAGGAAGAGCAGGAAGAGTTTTTGGTACGTCATTGTGTACACGAAAAGAGTGATTTTGACCTGTAGATATGTTCGCATAGCGCTCTATCCTTGAGGCAGACCAAGAGGAGGAAAATGAGGAAGCTGGTGACATGAATGATGATGAACTCAATCTTTTAATCGCACGGAGTGAAGAAGAACAAAAGATCTTCCATGATATTGACAGGAAGCGAGAACGGGACGCGTTGGAGGCGTGGCGTAGTGCAGGTAATAGAGGTAAACCACCTGCGCCTCTCATGCAACTCGAGGAATTGCCCGCGATTTATCAGATGGACGAACTTTTGGACGTGAAGGAGGCAGACGAGGTCATCGAGGGACGCGGACAGAGAAAGAGGAATGTTGTCAATTACCATGATGGGCTCAGTGACGACGCTTGGGCAATGGTGAGCACACATACTTCCTTTGATGCGGAGAGGAATGGTCTGGATAACGAAGCATACTCCAGGCTGTCGAAGAGGGTGAGGACCTGCAGGAGTTGTCTGAACGTGCAAGGGAGAAGAAAGAGCGTAGGCCCAATAACAAGCACCTTAAGGAGGCAGAGGCTTCCATGAGAGGTACCCCCGTATCGGACGTAGACAGCCGGGGTCGAAAATTCAAGAAAGGTAAGAATAGGATAGATGAAAGTAGTGCTGGATCGAAGAGAAAGCGTGGCCAGAAATCAATGTCGGTAACATCTTCGGTTGCGGATGATGAGGAAGAAGATCACGACACGGTATGAATGCTGAATTCCTGCATTCTGTTTATCTGGACTAAGGTGGGTATCTAGAAACGACGAAAGAAAGTCGGCAGCTCGGCTCATGAGCTTTCTCCTGCTATCCGAGAGAAAATGAAGAAAGCATTTGCAGAGTGTCATAAAGCGGTCCTCGCCTGCGAGGATGGGACTGGCCGTAAACGTTGTGAACTTTTTCGTGAATTACCTGATAAAAGAGTATGTATCTTTATTTTGAGAAATGGACTTTGTTTACCTGTTTTGGTCATAGGATTACCCTGACTATTACCAACTTATTTCACAACCCATCGCTCTTTCGCACCTTCGCAAACGAGCCAATGGCAATTATTACAGGAACGTACAAACCTACAAAGACGATTGGACTCTCATGTTCAACAATGCACGGACATATAATCAAGAAGGATCGTGGGTCTATGTTGATGCAGAAGAGATGGAGAAAGTGTTTATAAGCACTTTCACTCGAGTCATGGTCCATTCCGGACTACCTGGTGCACCATCTGCTGTTACCGGCTATGAGTCTGCGCTGACACCCATGGAAGAAGATGACAGGCCACCACCCTCAGTACGTGGACGGAGCAACGGGAAGAGGCAGGTTATAAGCGATGAAGAGTACTTGACTCCGAGCGATGACGACTAGTCAAATGCCATTCGTGTCGAGGCTGTTTCCTCATATGTGATGGTCACAAGGTCACACCTTATGTCCTCTCTTTATCTTGTCACTTAAAATTATGGAGCATCTTGAACTATGCTGATACAGTCGTCCCTTCTGCTTTCTTTCAACTTAGTGTTACTCTGAATAATTGAAATTGTACTGTTCCAATGTAACTCTATATTGGAGTGAACTGCCACCCTGCATTCTATTCTATGTCTTCTTCTATTTTATTAGTATGATGACTATGCATTTCCCACTATCTCATAGTGATGCTAGTAGAATTCCTTCTTTTCATTCTGTCTGGCAGCAACCAGGCAACCAGACTTATTCATTTATATAATCTTCTATCCTATTAAGTAACTCTCTCAGTTGTCTACCTAAATAGATAACTTCTGAGGTGAGATCATCTTCCTGTAATATAGACATTTGTACATTGGTATTAAGTGTCATAAACAATATCTGGAATTCCTCTGAGGCATCTTCTGCACTTCTGGAACTAGTTTCTTCTGTGCTTCTAGAACTTATTCAAATTGTCATGACATGCCTTCAACAGGCCTCTGACAGTTGTGGGAGTCAGAAGAGATGCTCTGGAAGGCATTATTATATTCAGAGATAACATAGGAATCATTCACAGATAGAGTCATGGATCTAACAGTCATGTGACCTAGTAAATACTCATGTATAAGTAATTGAGTAATGCTAGAAGAACTCTGCTGTCTCCTCATAGCCCCTCTCATAGTTCTCTAGCACTTCTTGTATGTTCTTCAAATTCTCTACTGTCATAAACTGCTACTTTAAGCCATTGACTAGCCACCACAGCTAAATCAATATTTATATTTTTTTCCTTTTATTTTCATTTAATATTTGAGGGAGTACATGACTTGTGGATTATGACTCAATAATGATATAATAGCTACAAATGCATACAAACTCTGTAATAGTATAAGTAGTAGCTCAATCCATCAGGAAATCTTTGTTAGGCAACCTAGCTGGTAAGCAGCCCACAGGTGCCCAGAAGAGACTTATAGAGATACTAAGGAAGAGAGAGAGGAATGCCACTCATCAACCAGAGAGGGTTAACAAGAACTCAGTAGGTTCTCCTAGTATTCTTCTAGCTATTTATACAAAAGAACTACTAGGTTGTCTACATATATCTAGGTGCTATATATAATTATCCTTCCTATGATATGTCTACTGTGGGTCCATCTGTTGTATATCCATGCCTGTTGATCACCAGGCCATTTTCATATCATCCCTAATTAGTTTATATCCCCAGGATGTCATTCCTAACTCCTATAGCTGTCCATCAATGACAACTACTATTTATCTATGTTAGAGGGCCATCCAGGCCATATCATAACACTCTTAATGAGTTCTCTTTATCAACTCCAAATTAGAGAGGGACACTTAGACAGCTTAGCTTTTGCATCCTTACATCCACCTTCTCCCAAATATCTCCTTCCACCATGTATTCCTTCCATCACACCAAATATTCCACCTTCCTATATCTCTTTCTCTTGCTTAATATCTTCTCTACTTTATATTCCTCTTTGCCTTCTATCACTACTGGTGGAGGCAGTACTATCTTCTGTTCTGCTATCTGTCATGAATTGCCCCTACAGGTATATGACTAGCCACAATGGCTAAGTCATTATTTATTTTCTTTTATCTTTTCTTTT
>Ga0153986_1000632_pt1 | contig 10254 bp, 13 predicted proteins | sample TSGA070MetaG_FD_104724 | JGI IMG/M metagenome (GOLD analysis project Ga0153986, IMG submission 104724) | Attine ant fungus gardens microbial communities from Georgia, USA - TSGA070 MetaG | ecosystem: Host-associated > Fungi > Mycelium > Unclassified | place: USA: Georgia, Alexander Wildlife... | reverse complement strand
TCACCTATTAAGGTAGACGACTACATTACCTATCGAAGTATTAAACTACGCTACTGGTCAGCTCATAGTAAGTACAGTATTGTAGACCTTGGGCTCACCTCAGGAGTCACCTATTAAGGTAGACGACTGAGGGAGCGAGTACAGACTATAAGGTTTATATATGACAAGCCGTTGCTCCACTATGAATGAAAAAGGAAATTAAGTTAGCTCCAAGACGGCCTATAATCTGATCTGAGACATAGGAATGATGGCAGGGGTTGCAATCGACATCCCGAGTGCTACAGTCCTGTCCAACAACTGATTTTGATACTTGTAAGGCTTAAGTATATGTAGAAATACTGTAGTAGGCTCAGAAAAGTAAAATAACATTTTCAGTTGATTTTCAGCTAAAAAGAGGTGAGTATACCTCTAATAAGGCATACCTTTTGACTGTGACCAAGGGGTATGCCTTATTAGAGGTTTGACTGTATGTCAATATCTTTGTTGTCAGCATTGATATCCTCACAACAGCAGTAAGATACAGTGATTCTGCACTACATAGTAAAGAGAGGCATTTCAATGTTCGAAAATGGTTTTCTGAGAAGCCCTTATTGGACAAGAACCATCTCACACCGGGATCTTAATCACTGATGCTTATATAACAAAAAATGTGGAACCCCTTCACATTCGGTGGCTCAAAGGTCCAAGATGATAAATGACGCTGTTCATCACATGTACAAAAGAAAGACTCGGAATCGAGGCTCGAGGTTTACACAGGTCTTACGAGGTTCAGACTTTTTTTTTTCCCCTATCGAGTTCGAAATTCTTTCCTATCTGTCTAATTAACAGAATATTCTGTTAATTTATATCTATTTATATAATCAGTGTAAGGTACAAGTTTAGTACATTCATATTTTACATCTCGAGGCAACTGATATAAGCAACTCGATAATCCCAACAACTACCCATTCACAACCACTCAACTCTCTGTCCATGCTCCTTCAAAACTAATTCAAAGCCTTCCTCAACTAACACTCTCAGTTCCTCCTTGCATTCCATTTTCCACCTTCCGAAACCCTCCAGTGCCAGATTCATGTCCAAATTCAAATAAAACTGAGTTATATGGAAGACATGCCTCCGTTGCCTCAAGAACTCGGTGAGCAAATCACCATAAATGATGGACAGGGATTGGTCTAGAGCTCCACGGAGAGGGGTAAAGACACCGGTATTACGATCTAAGCTGTTCATAGAGAGGTTGTGTGGGGAAGGAGACCGAAGGGAGAGAACTTGGAGAGCGGGGAGGTGAACAGGGAAAACCGGGGACGAAAAAGGAGAGGTCAAATCTGAAATGAATGGTGAGGACAACGGGGTTGGCAGAGAAGTAGCATATGAGGTAGAAGGTGTAAGTAGCGTGACGAGCTTCTCCAGGTACGTATGATCGTCTTCCGTCACAGTCAGATTTCGAAGCGAAAATCCAAGAGCATGGAACATTGTCTTGAAAACTGGTAAAGGATCTCCGACAGAATTGCGAATGTACCCAAGCTCAAGATCAATAGGTGGACTTTTAGGCAGTCGCCTGAGAAAAGCTGTCAACGTCTGATCCCAATTCGAACTCCACGATACTTCGCCACTAAGGCTTAACTGCTTGAGACCAGGGAATGACATGAATCGAAAAAGTGCGTCATCCCAAAGACTACCAATACAACACCAATCAAGCCATTTGAGGCGCGGGAGGGTGATGATTTCTTTGATCGTTGAGTTGATAGAGCCGTTTCTCGTAGAATTGGGATGATGAGATTGGAAGGACGTGAGATGGTGGCAGCGCCTCAGCAACTCGAATGCGACATCTGCATGAGCGGAATTAAGGTGGATCGAGGTTATACGGCTCCAAAACAAAATAGGAGTGGTTTTGATACTAACAAATGCCACTTTGGTGAGGGAAGGAAGGTGAGAGAGATTGATGCGCTTATCGATACGCGCGGAGCGCAAAGATAGGTCGGATAAATGAGTAAATGTGCCTGAAAGAAGATGCAGCCACTGCATCGGTGCACTCAAAATTAATTTCCCGATCTTCTCACTATTTTCCTGGAAAATGGTACGCCTGAGAGCATCCAGATGGTTGTTGACTTGGTCTGTATCGTCATACGATATTGTATTCTCAATCTCCCATTCCTCGTCGACAGTGAGCTTGAGATCAAGTTTGAGAGGAGATGCCCGTGTGAAATACGTGCGAAGAAGAGCAGAGGTATCGTCGGGGGATAGATAATACTTCCGATCCCAGTCCAGTTTCGCCCATAATTGAGGGAGAGAAAGGGCTATTTGGCGCCATCGTGACGAAACGGCGCTTAGGGCGAACACAGGAAGTACGAGCGGTTTGGCTCTGTTAGGTCTTCGGATCCGCTGATGGGAAGAATTATATGAGGATGGCGGACAGACATGGCAGAAGATGGTGCTGAGGATGCCAGATGGAAGCTTGGCCTCGAAAGACTGGGTCTCGTTGAACCTGCGACAACAAGATGCTCGCTCTTCGTACAAATGGAGAATTGCTTGATCTAATCTACCAATTTCTTGATAGAGTGATTGGGATTCGGCGTCCTCAGCGAAACGCAAATATGCGTTAGAGGTTGAATAAGCTGGAATAGTGGATGCATGACAATGAGTAATTTCTGGATCTTCGAGGACAGAGTACCCGCACTGAGGGGAAATCATCGTGGGAAGAAAGACAGGCCAATCTTTTCGGTTTTATGGAAAAAGAGACTCGGTCATGATTTTATGGACACACTTCCTGCCTAATGGAATTGCCGGGCGGACTTGGCGCGATGACCAAAACTAGCACTCAACCCCTGACTTCAGGGCAACAACACACTTAAATATCGAAAACATATCCAGCAGTTCAAATGGCGGTATCAAAATTGTCTCGATCATTAAAGAAATAGAAATAGAAAATGGCTATCTACCAGAATTTCTTGTCTGACAATCTGGAAACTAGTGAAGAAGAATGAAAGAGCATCCGAGATCTGTCAGCCCCGATCGCGTGATGTGACATGTCACTCCTTGTATGGTAATAAACACTTATTGTTTTCAGGTATACCAGGACAATGCCACCGCAGCAAGGACTCTTCGCCGTTCCGTATGGATCTGCCCATAAAGCAAGGACAGGGTACATGGCCAGCGACGTTGGTGAGATGGCGCCAGGTGGTGGAGGGGGAGCGGTTTACGCGCACCACGGACACGCCGCAACACCTGGTCCCAGTTCAAGAAATCATGGTAGATGACCATCTGGGGCTGCATCCGTTTCCAAGCTGACTTTGGCCATTTAGTCGTCCTCGACGATGGAAAGAGGGAAAAACGGAAGAGGGAGATCGCAGGGAAGCTGGGGAAAGAGATGGTTGATAGGAGAGAGGAGTGCGTTCTTTCCGATTTAATTCTGATTTGTCCATGACATTGCGCTTGTGTAGCGGCCGCTACTATCACGACAGTATTTCCCGGCTGCTTGGTACATCTGTACAGCTATCTCTCAGACCAGAGACAAGCTCGCTGTACAACCTCAAGCTATTGCCGCTTTCAATTGAGCGTTCAGCAACCCTTGCACAATACGAAAATGAAGAGCGTTATGCCAACGAATGTGTACAGACAGCATACCAAGAAGAACGCGACAGAGTGGAAGAAGAATGGAAAAAAGGGCGGGATCGTGTTCGAGAGCGGCTCCTCGAAGGTATTGAGGAACGACGAAGAAAAGCGCGCGAGGAGAAAGAGGGCGAAGGTGCAACGGGCGGTCAGTACTTTGCAACGTTAATCAGATGTGGACATGTTGACAATGCTGCTTTGTATAGATGCCTCACTTGACGCTCACTCAAGACCACCTCTGACGCGTAAACTTCGCAACAAGTTAGGGACTACTCCACCTCCTACACCCGGCCCACCTGTCAATAGCACCCTTATTAGCAGCCTACCAATAACCATGGGTCCATTTCCAAACCCACATTCACTATCAGTCGATGAAATTCCTTCGCCATTCCCTTTGCCGCTTACATCAACCACATCGGGGAATGGCGTGGGTGCTGGAAACGGAGCTGGAAATGGTGGAGGTGGAGGTAGACGCCGACAGAAGGGCGGAGGGGCAAGTCAGAACCAGGCCATAGGAGGTTTAGGAAAGAGTATTCCAATGTTGGGTTTGAATAAGGATCCAGAGGCCGATAATGATCTGATCGATATCCGCCGGGGTAACAAGCGCCGTCGAAATGCAACCGTAGGGCTTGGCCCGAAGACTTGAGATGTTTATTTCTGTATTTTTACTGTAGGTGATAGCATCATTGACCGTACACTGATGCCCTGATTTGTACATATCTGGCTTTTCCTGATAGCCGTTTGCAGCTTGAGAGATTGACGACAACGTGCGAATTTCAAGAATGGAAATTTTCGTTATAAAGCATTCCCAGCCTGTTATCAATCTCTCCAGTACCAAATGAGTTTGTGCAAGGATTGTATCAGCGGTACGATTGATTCGTCCCTGACCATATTGCATTTTAATCGGGAGTTTAGGTGTGAGGCACGAGGGTACGCCCGAAGGTACGTGCCAGCCGATCGTGGTAGATAGATCCAGAGCTCAGTCCTGATTCAGGCAAGGAAACCACCATCAATGGCGTCGACGTATATATCGCCACTCCCACTATAGACTATCCTAAGGACAAAGCCCTCCTGTTCCTCCCAGACGTCTTTGGACACAAGTTGATCAACGCTCAGGTACGTCATGAACCCCAATAGATAAAGCCAAATTGACCTATCTTCTTTGATCAGCTTCTTGCTGATGATTTTGCGCGCAATGGATTCTATGTAGGTCCAAGTCCTCAGAAGATTATGTCCGTTCTCTGAACTGATAAATACGTATCTCGTAGACTGTCATTGTTGATTACTTCAACGGCGATGCTATCCCTCCAGATGGTATGAATAACGTATGGCATTTTAATCGCACTATATTTGGAACTCGATTGTATGTTATCAACAGGGCAAATTTGATCTCGCGGCATGGTTCGTGAATCATGGGGAGGACCAGACTCGTCCAACTCTGAACCGGGCTATCGCCGGCCTTATAGGACAAGGTATAATGGAGTTTGCTGCGACTGGCTATTGCTTTGGTGGTGCGTGGGGTCTTCGATCTATCTTGAACCGGGTCGTTGACATCTACATAGCTCGCTACGTCTTTGACCTCGCATTTGGGAATGACATCAAAGTTAGCGTCGTCTCCCATCCATCCCTCTTGAAGGTGCCTGGAGATCTCGAGGTAAGAAGCGATGGCTATAGCCTCGCATTCGAACTCATAAATCCGTCTTCACACAATTTCAACAGACGTACTTCAACAAATCTGAAGCACCACTCCTTATAAACAGTTGCACCACCGATTCTCAGTTCCCTCATGACAGTCAAGCCAAAGCAGACGAGATTTTCGGTCAAGGGAAATTTTCTCATGGATACGAGAGGAATTATTATGAAGGATGTACTCATGGTTTTGCTGTTCGTGGTGACATGAACGACCCCAAGGCGAAAGCTGGAAAGGAAGGATCGTTTGAGAAAACCGTTCAATGGCTCATCAAGTATTTCTGACTAGCCGATGGCGGACAAGTTAAGAGAGGAGGAGTAAAGTTATGAAGTGTTCAAGCCATTATGTATGAGTTGATCTGACAACGAAAGTTGAGATGCTGGAATCTTTTTGTATTGATTATGACAGTGTAGGGCCTAGCACAGTCCTTGTATGACATAGTGAGATCTAGTATGGATTCCGACGTTATTCGAAGATTTGGGACTACAGGAGTAGCGAAATCTAGACAAGACCAACAATGCATTAGATCAGATCGTGACCCACCCATCACGTTACTATCTCTGACCTCACGCTGATCATGCACATTGTGATTCACTGAAATTTCAAGCAGGCTTTGTATATGACTCCTCCATGGCCTTCACTTTACGACCCTGGACTAGAAATCCTGAACATAGAACACCGCCCGGCTGTCCAGCCAGGAGGCACATATCTTTACAGTCCAGATGGTCAGTGACATCCTTTATATCCATGATACCTTCCTGATCTTTGAACAACAACATGTAGAAATATTCCGGTTCACCTTTTACTGGACACTCATCTTCTACACCCCACTCTTCTTTGTCTGTGGATTCTATGCTTTCTGCAACTATGTTAACCCACCCCAGCGATCGTTACCCCAATCACTTTCATATCCTTCTGAAGAATCCCCTGAATACGCATACCATGGTGATCATGCAATACTTACGGATGATAGAGGTGTTTATATGCCTCTGCGGTTCCTCAAGTCTCGTTCATGGCTCACTCCTCGAGCTACACCAACCTCAAGATCTACAATGCAAGCACCTAAGAGGAACGAAAGGCGCTCGCGTGTAACTTTTGCACTTCTCTTATTTCTTGTATTCCTCGCCTTGGGTCTCGCTGGAGCAGTCGTCGGGTCAGCTGTCTTAGGGTTTGCTGCTATGGGGTTGTACCGCGCGGGAAACTTCAATATGTCGACGTCAGTAATCTGAAGCTCTGGCTCCTTTCTAGGAACGCTGATTTTTTCCCTAGATGGATTCCATTTCTATTGGCGTTAATTCAGGTTCTCCTAGGGCTGACAAGGTGCATTTTATCTTCTTATTTGACTTCTCTCATTCATTCTTCGCCCGCAGTCTTTGGCCTTCGATTATCGAAATCATATGATGTATTATACCATTCCATTGTCTCCTGCTCCCATACTCTCTTTTCTTGACCAGTGATTGTTTGATGTCCGTTTGTATCTGTGTCTGTTTCTCAAGTTGCATCTATGAAGATGTGAGCGTTGTCGTAAGTACAAATCTTCATTTGAGAAGTAATCAGTGGTCCATCCCGGTGAGGCACCGAGTCTATGGGATCATCTTTGGCGACTGTCAAATTTTATTGACGTCTCCAATGATGCAGCCGGCAGCTCGGTTGGAATATTCCAAGCATGTTTGTAACTGTCTCCGTACCACTATCGGACTGTGCTTTCCTTTTTGGAAAGAAGGTATTTTACGAGGAGAAAATGATGGTAAAAATGATGGCCCCTTTATCAATTACTTTTTCACAACATAATTCAAACTCGAGAAAAATCTGAGAACCAATGGATCCCCTGGAAGGAATAGATGAAACCTCGTCTGAAGATGAAACCGCCTCACAAACAACCGAGGATGATTTTCCCGAAAATCACCCACCGTCAATTCCTGCTCCTGCCGCACGACCTCCTCCATCTCAGCTCCAAGCACCGCCGGTTGCACCCCCTCCAGCTCGAGCCTCGCGTGCCAGGCCGCCAAACTATGAACTACGATCTACCCTGCGGGGTCATTCTATGTCAATATCTGCAGTCAAATTCAGTCCTGATGGGGAGCTATTGGCATCCTGTGGTGTGTTTGTTCTCTCTTCGGTTCTATTAGAGTAATTCACCTGTTTTTACCTTTCATAGGTGCAGAGAAAGTTGTCAAAATATGGAATCCAGAGAATGGAGAGTTTATTCGTGATTTGAGTGGTCATACCCAAGGACTCTCAGATATTGCTTGGTCATCAGATAGCACGTTCCTGGCGTCAGCATCCGATGATACTACAATTCGGATATGGAACGTCGAGCTGGTATGCATTTCGTTTTTGCTCCCCGTCGATCTTTCGCTTACTGGTATTGCTCCATAAGGGTTTGACGCAAAGAGTCCTTAAAGGTCATACAAAATGGGTATTCTGCCTCAACTACAACACTACTGCGAATTTACTCGTGTCTGGTGGTTGTGAAGGAGATGTACGGATATGGAATGTGGCTCGAGGTAATGCCGCCGTACCATATCCCCTCCCCCCGATTCTCCCATCTCATGATTTTCCAGGAAAGTGTATGAAAACTCTCCACGCACACTTGGACTACGTCACAGCAGTCCACTTCAACCGTGATGCTACTTTGATTGTCTCTTGCGCGCTTGATGGATTGATGTACGCTCCTTGTGTCCGCCTGCTCATCGCCTTTTCACTCATCTCTTCCCCCCAAGTCGAATCTGGAACACGGCTGACGGACAATGCCTCAAAACACTTGCAGAAGGACATGATGCTATCTGGTATGCCACATCATCATTGCACGTCCTTCTCTGAAGACATTCGCTGAAATGCTTTGCCAGTCAGCAAGTCCAATTTTCGCCCAACTCGAAATACATCCTCTCTACGGCCCATGACAGCGCTATTCGTCTGTGGGACTATCAGACCACTCGATGTCTCAAGACGTACGTAGGACATGTCAACAGCAAGTACTGCATCTCTGCATGTTTCAGTGTCACAGGTGGAAAATGGATAGTCGCTGGAAGTGAGGATCACAAGGTGTATATATGGGATCTACAGACAAGAGAAACTGTGCAGGTGTTGGAGGGCCACAAAGGTAAGTTAATGCCTGACTTCTTCACATTCGTGCTCTGATACTGGTACTTTGAGATGTGGTTGTTGCCGTAGCAGTAAGTATATCCATTCGTTCATGCAATCACCTGTGTTTAGTCTCCTTTCAGACACATCCCAGTCAAAATATGATCGCTACTGGATCTATTGATTCTGACCTTGCGATACGCATCTGGTACGATCGCGGTGGTAATACGTGATCCAAGTGATTCGAAAAGTATCTGCTTAACGGTTCATTTACTGTAATCCAGCTAGTCGCAAGTCTTGCACCCTATTCTTGCTCCTGTAGTCTTGTATACCTCACTTGTATCATACTGACTATTCCTCTAATGTTGTAGAAAATTCTGACTTTTGTAGCAGTAAACATAGTGTTACAAAATATTGAAAGCAACAAAGAGACTATACAAAATGCCTGCAAATCCTTTTGTCAAAATTTCACGTCTACTTGAGCGGTTGCGCTGTTTGAAGTTCTATCACAAAGAAGGAAACTGAACTTCTGGAACGAGAACCAAGAACAAAAACGTACGTTTGGCAACCTCCTTATCCGCCTCTGTCAACCCCGAATCATGAGCCTCCAAAAATGCATCAACTTCATCCAAAACTTGATCATCTTCATTAACTTCATCCCATTCATCTTCCTCCTCTTCCTCTTCTTCGTCTTCGTCTTCGTCTTCACCCTCTTCACCCTCTTCATCCTCCTCATCCTCGTCCTCCTCTTCTTCTTCATCTTCGTCTTTATCTTCGTCTTTATCCTCGTCTTTATCCTCTTCGTCTTCGTCTTCGTCTTCATCCTCGTCTTTGTCCTCTTCATCTTCATTCTCGGAAGAATATTGTGCATCATCAATCGCAAAAGGTGTCCTCTCCAATACCGTTGCACCAGCTTTCGCAACAGCCTGCAACATAATACCTGCCTCCCTATCTTTATCCGACATAGGTGAAGGTGGAACTGGAGGTAATGATTTACTGCCACCTGCAGAGGAACCCACTGTCGCTGTTGTGGAGGATGACGGCGTGATTGGTGTAGAAAAATCGGAAGAAGACATACGACCTGAAGCAGCAGTTGAACCCGTTCCATCTGCTGTAGTAAATGTCGTTCTCGTGTCGCTTGAATTGAAACTGGTTTTTGATGCAGTCAATGAGGGTGTAAGTAGAGATTCTCTTGCTTTTGGCTCCTCAAGCTTAGTGTATCGTCCGATTGATGGTTTATTGATCACCTGTGTAGCCCCGACATCTCCATTGAGTTGAAACAAACCAATGATCGGAACTTACCTGATGTTTTCCTATTGTCTTCCCTAGTTCATCTGTAATCATGTTAAACATCTTTTTGTTGTTATCCGTGGCGATTGTTGACCACAAGTCTCCCAGGAATCCGGCTGAACTAGCACTTGGTAGCGGAAGATCAAGCTCCGGTAAGGGTGTAAGTTGGAATGATGCGGAGAGGTCAGTTTCAAAAAAGGATTCGAGTATCTCGTCTGCAAGAACAACCATGCGGAAGCTAATGACGAGGTTACATTTTGGAGAAAGAGCAGGAGAGGATTCATCACATACGTTGCAAGGTGTAGATACGGCTGATTCGACTCGACAGGAGGAGGAGGTGAATTTGATGCCTCCTCTCCTTGCTTCGCGTTGGATCCCAGTAAGAGTGAGTCCCCGTACTCGAATGCGTTAGTCATAAATCGGCTTACTGCACCCAAGTAAGCGTCGCCGATTTCATGACGGAAGATGAACTATCATAGAGTGTCATTTCAAGCATGCAATAAGGGAAGGGACGAAGAGTCACAAGGAACGTTTCCGATAACGTCAAAACTTCGTCTTTCGTCAAATGACCATCCTTGTTCTTA
>Ga0153986_1000630_pt1 | contig 10292 bp, 14 predicted proteins | sample TSGA070MetaG_FD_104724 | JGI IMG/M metagenome (GOLD analysis project Ga0153986, IMG submission 104724) | Attine ant fungus gardens microbial communities from Georgia, USA - TSGA070 MetaG | ecosystem: Host-associated > Fungi > Mycelium > Unclassified | place: USA: Georgia, Alexander Wildlife... | reverse complement strand
CTTTGATTAGTGTTGATAAGTCAGTTTCTGTGGAATTTGGTGTACCAGATCTGAAGGCAAGCTATAGCATCTGCTGATGTCATAGTTGGGTCATAAAGTGGTGTGGTTGCAGAGCTCCAGAATTCAGATAAAGATGATATAATAATATCTTAAAAGTCTTTATCATTGATCTTAGAACCCAATGCTCTGGCATCCAACTATTTGGTGCACATGTTGATAATAAAGTCCATGAAGTCAGTATGGTCTGTGTAAGATGTATTTTTCAATATTTGTTTTGTATTCAACTGTACCATGTTATATGCTTTTTTATAGGTGTTAATATATGAGGTCCAGGCCTCAGCAGCTGTACCATCAATATTGATTCCTAGTCCAGCTGGATTCCTGGTATTGAGCATAAGTAAGCCAAGTGTCTAGACATCACATATTTTTTATTCCTTGAGAGATGATGTTTTAGAGCCCTATAGTATTTTTAGAGGAGGTATTGTTGTAGTTGGAGTAGAGGGGCATATGATAGATCTATCTAAGTATCCAAAGGCTCCTTTTGCCATAGTTATTACATAAGTGAGTCTTTTCCATGAAGACCAGTTTGTACTGTCAAATTTGTCTGTCTCAGAGAAGGTTGTTGTAATTAATGACATATTGGTGTATGGTGTTTAATGAGTGTAGGGCCCATAACCTAAAGAATAAAGTATCTTAGATGTCACCCAGATAGTAGATGACTGTATATTTTGTTACCTAAAGAATAGATGTACAAAGTGACTAAGAGCTTGATAATCAACTAGGATAAAGGATAACATACCTCAGACATCACCCAGATAGTAGATAACTGAGGGGAACAGTTGCAACAGTCATCTGTATAAGTATGCAAAGCATGCAAGGATTGGAGTCATAGAGCTAAGGGTTAGACTGTCTCAGACTAATATTGTCTTACATCAATATTGATAGGCCCTTATGACAAATTGGACCCTATCTCTGTTACTAGACTACTTCATCAGCAACACATAAGCTGAAGTCAAGGTTTGTTACCTTTGTCTACTCTAAGTAACTCCATTGCCTCCATGATCAATACCTAAGACTTAGTATAATCCATATTCATCTCCTTTAGTAGTGTATTTATCATCATTTTGTTTCTCCAGACAAATCAACTCTGGAGTCTAGAGATATATTTATTATTATTATTTTACTTTCTATGCTACTCTGTTCACTCCATTTCTCTCCTATGTAACACATTATCTGTACAGTACCTATTCTATGGGGCCTATAACCTGTTTAAAGAGAACTATTGAGCATTGTGTAGTAGTTTAATATACTGGTTGACTCACCTGTTAAGATCTCAAGTGAAGACACAGTATGTGTAGATAGAAAAGTGACTGAAGAGATACATTGTCACAAAGAAACCATTATACACTACATGGTATGTAGTGCTGATAGTAATGATACAAACATAGCCTCAAAATATATTGCATGCATAATAGTGATGAATATTTGTCACCCTGTGACAGAGAATCAAGGCACAGCACATAAGCTAAGGCCAAGGTTGTTTTATTTACTCTTTTCTATTGTTACCTGTTACCATCTAGATAAGCTTTGGATAATAATTGCAGTGCTTATTCTCCTTATTTAGCAGAAATTTAATTAGAAATGAAGGAGGAAAAGATGACCCAATGAAACCCAAAAGTTTGGAATATTCTTTGTTATCTGTCTCAATATTGTCCTCAGTATAAGAATATAGTCTCATCAGGTATATTCTACTCTTAATCAAAGACATAAGTATAATCAAGGATAAACTTTTGTTACTCTTATTCTATCCTTACTCTTACCTCTGCCAGGTATACACTATCCCCCTAGTTAACCCTATATACAACACAAAGTAACAAAGTAGATCATAATACAGTTGCTCTTGTAGGATATCATCAAATTTTCTATGAGTAGAGTTTTTATTTGGAGGTGCATGACAGTCCTTTTAAAGTATAGGAATAAGCAATTGGTTTTTGTTTGGTTTCAAGGTGCTATCTAGTTTTGTGTAGTGCTGAAATTACCTTCAGTCCCCTGGATTTTTGGGTGATCTGCAATATTTGCTTGTGTCTCATATACTGTGATAACAGGATTGTTCTTCCTCTAGAGCACTGTCAGCTCACTCTGGGTAATCAGTGAGGTTGAACGTACCTCTGTCCAATGTCCAAAAAATCCCAAGTAGTAAATTCGAATGGTCTCTGCTCCACGACCCTCAGGGAAGAATAGAGTAAGAGAGGAAATATTAGAGAATTTCACAGTTCTTCGACAGCATATTTGATGGTATTCCTTTGGTGAATCTGCCAGTTGACTTACTTTACTGTATATTCTCCAATTTCATTTCCCTCGGCCAATTCAAGTTCCTGAGTCGGCTTTTTATGCTCAATGTCATTAAAATCTATGTCTTCGTTGGCGAACTAATTAACATCTGAGAATAGTTGCGAGGAGTGCCTGGTTGAGACATACATACAAGATGCACCTTCTTAGGTGTTTGGTCACCCGGACCCGCTTTCAATAGCACAGAACGCAGCCTGACGGAGCCCGTGAAAGGTACTTTTATGATCCTATAGTCAAATATCAGTCTTCCATGTACATTCTCAAAGGGATTGCAAGACCCACATCTGATCATCGGTATCTGACTCTAGGAACTGGCAATACATAAACAACTTTGGATATCTGGAAACGAAAGCATGTCTGTGCACCTGGATTTCATCTAGGCGCTTGTCCCAAGGCTTTATGATAACTTCGCCAGGTTGAATCGCATTCAAAGCTACAACATTGGAACGGTCGATGCGGGCGTAAAGACTGTCTTGAGGACCGAGATCTGTGGCATCGTGGTCGTGGTCATGGTCGTGGTCATGGCTTTCGCCGTGGCAATGAGAATGGTGTTCCATTCGATACAAGAGTGGTCGGATCACTCCGTTTTGTTTGGATTGTCTTTCTTGACTGCTGTCTATCACCAGCTCGCTCATTCAAGGTGCGTTGACTCTTATATCTGCAGTCCATCCAGGATGTTTTTTCCGTAATTTGCGTTCGATCACACCTTCCTGCGAAGGGGCCACCCGCCAGTGCGTCCTGGGACTGGTGGAATGAGACAACAGAATTCCCTGATTCCTTCAACTTGCTCTTGTTGTATGTTCATGATTTGAATGCTGATTATATACCCAGCTTGCAGATTTTCTAGATAGGGAGGGACGGTAATTGCGGCGCACATATGTACTCGTACAATAATTCTAGTATCAATTTATTTTTCGACTTTGTCCTATTCCATGTCAGAACAGGCCCCAGAGCAGACTCCAGAGCCTCAGCCTCAGCCTAGACCTCATATTGAGTCCATACAACGACACGAATTGCCTCCTACCCAACCATATCAGTCTCCACCATCTGTTGTTTTGTTTAAGATTTTCAAGCCCACGGATACAGTAACTAGATTACTCGGTGAGTCGTTATGGAACTTGACACACTGCTTGGCCAACAGCATGGTAATGTGCAGCGCCGTTGCCCGACGAATACTTCGAACCAACCGCAGCCGACCTTAGAGATGCGCAGACCACACTGATTGCTCGCTCGCGTGCTCTGACCGAAGCCCCACTGCAGCTCAGAACGACCAGAGATGCTATTGAAAAGGCAAAGCGAGATCGGTGGCCCTTCGTATGTCTCTTTTGACTCTGGACATACCCATCCTCACCCGTTGCTCAGACCAGGATTCGTGTCAGATTTGCCGATCGCACTCAGCTGGAACGAGTGTTTCCTTCCACTGACAGGATTAAGTCTGTATATGTATTCGTACGGGAACTGCTGCGGGACGATGTGAAGCCAATCAAGTTCATACTATGTATGTCCCTGTCCATTGTCTATTTCCATCATGTTAATGCTCTATCACAGATCAATCACCCCCTAAGCGAGATTTGAAGGTTTCTGACCCAGCAGTCAAAGGACTATCTCTTTCAGAACTCCAGCTTGCTCCTGCATCGGTGCTCCTATTACGTTTCGAGGATGATAGCCTCAATCGTATGTTTCCTGTATCTCAAAAAACATAACTGGACGATGGTTTCAGATGTGAATGTCACAGCTCCTCTCCTACCGCAAGTCCTCATCCAAGCTGTTGATTTACCAATACCATCAGAATCTAATCGACCTTACAGTCAAAGTTCTCCTGCGGATCAGCCATCTGGTGTTTCCAAAATATCATCCAGTAGTGAAAGGAAGCAACCCAAATGGTTTAAACTGGGAAGTGAGTAGACACAGTGATCTCAAGTTTTGACCTCATGTGTTTTTATAGAGAAATAGTAGCAAATATAATTAGTAGATCGGAAAGTTGGTGTCTATTTCCATTGACCATGCTCGTAATCCACCTATCACGTCCCAAACATTACCGTAAGGACGATGATGGCGCAGCGCATCGGCAGCAATTTGTGAATCGTTCCCCAAACGGCACAGAACATAGATTGGAAGATTTTCATCATTAGGCAGGTATGCCTCAGGTTTCGCAACCAATTCATGAAGAGGGACGCCTAAAGATGATCAGCAAGATGTCACCGACATGACATCTACACTCACTTTTGCTTGATTCAAGTCGACATATTCTAAATTCAGTCAATGGACGAACGTCAATGAGGTTGACGGTTTTACCCTCGTCTAGGATTGCTTTCAGGTCCTGGATCTCTGTTGCAGTCGCGAACGGTTTCATTGACCTGAGAAAAGTCTCACCCTGACCGTTATCCGTCGCCCAGCTTGTCCATGGAGTAGACCTTTCCGTATCCAGTCAGGTCTTGGTCCTCCACAGGTCTGAATGTAGTCTGTTTCTGTTACTGATTTCAGGTCAAAATCTTGATTCCCGCACGCAATACAATCCTTCTTGCGGGAACGAAGTTTGACAGAACGAAAGGGCGGAGAACTTAGAGCAGAAAAGAGGAGCATCGATGGATTCGTCTCTGATGTTGGTGTAAGTAACGAATGGCAGTGAATCTTTAAGACTTAGTATCACCTTGAAGACCCGTTATGAGTTTGATTGTCTCCAGTGCTTGAAGATTTCCGATTATACCTGTCACTGCGCCTAGAATACCTGTTTCCTCACAGGTCCCAACGACCTCTGGAGCTGGAGGCTTAGGAAATAGACATCGATAGCATGGTCCATCAGGCCCCAAATTGTAGACGACCAGCTGCCCTTCATATTTCTGAGCAGCCCCACTGACCAGAGGCTTCCGCAGGACGACGGCTACGTCGGATAGAAGATAACGAGTGGGAGCGTTGTCCGTGCAGTCCAGCAATATATCATAGTGACCGAGGATGTCCAAAGCATTCCGTGATGTCAAGCGGCTCCTGATGATGTCCACTTTGATTGATGAGTTGATCCTGATGGTATGTGAAGTGGCAGAAGACACCTGGGAGCATGATGATCACCTTTTGATGCTTTGAGCTGCAGATTCAGCCTTGTATAAACCGAGTGATGTTTCTGCGTGGAGTATTTGTCGTTGTAGGTTTGAAAGTTCGACTATGTCATCGTCAACTATGCCGATAGTTCCTGCAGGAATTTAGCTGAGGCCCGACGATGCTATTCATTATGATCCTGACCTACACCAGCTGCTGCAAGGTACTGGAGTACTGGGCAACCGAGCCCACCAGCCCCGACAACGACAGCAGAGCTTTTGCCAAGCTTGACTTGACCTGTTCAAACTTATAGGAGTAAGCCAAGGCCAAGAGGGCCTCGAACGACTGACCAGCGAGTCCGAATCCGTCAAGTACCATCTGGCGTCCATAGCGCTGGTAGTCCAGAAGAGGGAGAGGGAGTGAAGTCATGGATCAGATGAGCGCCTGAAGAAAAGAGGAAGCTGTTAGCTAAGTTAACCAGTATCCTTATGCCCACTGATCAACAAGCCAAAGAGGAGAGAGGCTCGTCGGTCTACACAAGTATTCAACAATCAAATGCTTGCTTCGCCTCTCACCCTGATGTTGTTCAGGTACCAGCAAATCACCCAGTTCTCTCTGGCCAAATATTTCTGGTCGTGGAAAATGGTCTGTCTCCTCTTTCAAGTTCGGTTTTGGAGCGGAATGTCTTCGCGATGGAGACCCCGACACTTTCTGGCAGTGCGCTCTCTAAATTTTTGTTGAAGATGCAGTAAATCGCCTTACCATCCAGTACCCTAGCTCAGACGGTCCTCAGCCTCATTTCATCACTGTCGAATTTCCTCGCAAAGTCGCAATTCAGGCAAGTTGGGCAGCCTTTCGGTGTTTCAACTTCCAGCATGACTCTGGGCGCACAGAAACTCAGCATCTTATTGAACTATCCCCTGGACGATTCGTACACCCCAACGACCTTGGCTGTACGTGCTGGGACCGGATTGAGTGACCTCCAAGAGGTCAGAGTCATCAGTCTCGAAAAACCAGACGGATGGATTACTTTTGATCTATCTGGTGAACCTCAGGGAGACAGTGATGGTTTGTATGTTGGATCTTGGTCTTTTTCTTTCTCTCAAAAAAATTCTGATCCCTTATCAGAGCTCCTGTGTATGCATTTGTCCTCCAAGTGATTATCTTGGCCAATCACATGAACGGCAAAGATACTCATGTCCGAGGTTTGCGTGTGCTAGGTCCTATTGAGTTCAATCATTTCACTCTTTTTCTGTGATCACTTCTCATTATAAACAGGGATCAAACCTACGACGGGGACCCCTTCATCTTTGAGTCTCCGTCGTACAGACTATACGAGGTCATTCGATGAAGCTTGCCTCCCCAGGTGAATCCTATGTATTGAATGAGACATATGATCACAGAAGATACATACAATCGCTCAGATAAAGTTCTATATTCCGGGAATTAGCATTTGGTTACAGGTCGGCTTGGATTCACAGCTTTCTTCGTTGAACTTGAAGAGGTAGGAATCATGTAGGAACCATTCGATAAAGTCTCTAGTGAGACTACAGCATTAGACCAAGTTTGTATATACGTCAGAATGATCAACACATCATAGATATGAATATAGACACAAGAGACAAACGGATTCACGAAATCTACATCTAATGATTAAACAATTAAGAATGGTATCTGGATTGCGAATTAGGATAGGATTGTTGATTGAAGTCATTGGAGGAAAATGAGGATCCTGGCTTCATATTATGCTGGAATGAGAGGTCTTGCCTTGGCATCCCATTATTAGTATGCATAGTACCGTGATATGGTGTAGTGTACGCGGTGGCGGAATTTGATGTCCCAGCGTTCCGGACTGATTGTAATTGTTGGGCGGCCTGGAAAACATCCTTCTGAGAATCGTATAGCAAACTGGATACACGAAGAAACACTCACTGCCGATCTCTGATTACTTACGTGTGCACTCGAATGAATATCACTATAGGTTGTATGCTGTTGAGTTCGAAAGCGTTGGTCATATTCACCTTGATAGGACGGTTGCGACTGTGACTTGACGCTGGGGCTGAATCTTCCCTCCCGAGGCTGATAATGGCTAAATGCATTTACTGAAGGGAATTGAATATACTGGGTTGTAATGTAGGTTTGGCTGGCTGCTGCGGGGTATTGATCAGGTCTGTGAGTACGGATATCACTGTAAAGTCGGGTGTGAATTGGATCACTGCTATTGGCGGCATGATAAAGCGGCGATAGAATAGGAGCCTGAGTTGTTACCTCTGAAGTTCCATAGGCTTGGTTTGTTGTCAGGTTATGAGAAGGAGAAGATGGGTTCATGACTTGCGCCGAATGGTGGTTGTATTGGATGTCTTCGGAAGCGGAATCGACCCCTGCAAACATTCGAGATCGACACTGTTGGCAAATAAATTCGACAGAATCCCAATTTCGCTTCGAGTGACCAGCCCTCTCGTCAGCTGAGTCATGGCAAGCAATGTGTTGCCATTTGAAGCATTTCCCGCAGGACATCATCGGACTGCCGTCATCCTGGCTCATGCATTAATCAAGTGACTCACTTGCCAGACACGCAGCGCACCAAATTTAGTCCTCGTTTATCACATATTTCGCAGTCAAGTTCCCATTCATTTGTCTTGGCACAAACTTCCTGTACAATATCACTGGTTGAAGGCTCGGCTTGATGTTGGAAAAGGTGAGGTTGACTGGCGTTCTGAGGCTTCTGCGAGGAGTCCTTGGCAGTGGGCAACGGTTCTTCCTCGTTACTCGATTCTTCTTCTTGCCTGGATCAAAGTTAGTCTTGCCAAACGACATTGTCAAGGTGCTATTCACTCTTGTTCTGCTTGTCTGCGTGATTCGCGAGTTTCTCGCTCCTTTCTCCGTTGTTCACGAGCTTGCTCGCGCCGCAGCCGTTCCTCTTCTTCACGCTGGCGACGAGCCTCCAATCTCCTCGCACGGCCCATTTTTTCTTCCTCCTCTGCTTTCCGTACCTGTATAAGACGAGCCTCTTCTCGTTCGCTCTCTTTGATGGCAAGACGAGATGACCTCTTGCGGTGTACGAATGCGTCTTCCATGCGTTTCTTCCTTTCCACTTCCTGTAGAGACTAAATGAGGGAACAACGGATATTTGAATGTCCAAGCTCACTCTCATAGCTTCAGTTATTCTGGGAATTATTTCATTCGTGAGGCGCTTATATAGAGCTTTTTCCGAGTAATGCGTAGCTTGTTCAAACTGTTCCGCTACATGCTCCCACTCCGCAAGTGTGACACAAATCTAAGTCAAGAGTATTGGGAAACCAAACCTACCGAGCCCGAAAGAAGCTTACTGTCTCCCATTCAAGAAAGATCTCAGTCAAATTTTCGGCCTTTTCTTTTTGAATGAATATCTCAGCTTGATCTTGGCCCTGATTTTTTGTTTGAGCGTCTAGATCATTAGATTCATCGGAAAGCTCGGTCAACTCGCTGACACTATCATCCCTGGCACCATTTGTTATATTCCTTGCCGGAGAACCTTTTCTTTCATCCCCGCCTTGTTCATGATTGATCTCTGGTGTTTCGTTCATCCATTCGGCCGGGACGCACTGCCATTCATTTTGTGCTCCTCGCAAACGAGCACTGACACGTGTACCCTGTGGTCGAGCTAGCAGTTTTGTATTGCCTTCTGTAAATCTGGCCACCTGTCTTGTGCTGCGTGTCTGTTTTGACAATGTCGCAAGTTCTTTGGCCTGTGCGTCAAGTTTGATTTTAGCTTGTAATTTAGCCGTTCGACCTGATCCGGTCCTTTGTGACAAATATTTTTCTTGCGCTGCGCTCGCATCAGCACGTCGCTTCTTGGAAGACTTTCGCTTGTGCTGTTCCGTTGGTGGAGTTTTCCAATCCTCAGCAGGTCTTTTGCGTTTCAAACTCTTTGCGGGCTTGGGCGATATCCTTTGTATCCAGAGACGATCCTCTGATACCGACTATGAGTCGAACTCTCACCCACGATTCCCAGTGACATACCACCGATTAGCCAGTAGGCATTTTTTTTGCTGTCATAGCCGATTGGTTCATGACGCTTGATGAAATAATCAGTGACAAAGGCGACAGAGGAGATCAATTCACGATACCCAAGTAGCAAGCTCATCGTCACTTCTCATTAACGTTCTCAGGCGAGTGGGATTCTGGAATTGCCACTCCGTGACTAAATGCATAGACTCGAGTTTCGCGAGGACTGGAAGATCGAACCAATCAATAGGAACATGCTTCTCTTCATCAGGTTCTTGGGTGGGAGCACGCGAAACTCCGGAAGTTGGTACTGGAGGGAGTTGAAACTCCTCGGACGTATGGTTGGCAGATGCTTCAGAGGGGACCTTAGTGAGTGGTAAGCTCTTATGATAATGACACGAGTGCAGGAGGAACTTGCCTCCTCTATATGACGTTGACTGTCATAATTCTCTGGAGATTGTTCTTTCGGTTCTGTTTTCGGTGCCTTTGAAGGCTCTGAACCCAGAGGATTGGAAAAAGGATCTCGTTTCAGATACTGCTTACGGAGGGCGGATTGCCAATTGTCGATGCTGGACCAGATCGTTGATGGGGTGGACGAGAAAAAATGGCAGCTACATACGATATTTTTCTGTCATAAGTGAGTGCGTGAAGCAACCTCTGCATGACGAAAGAAACTGTGTGTTTGGAGCCAGACACGAGATCGGACTCGATGTCCTACGATGGGTGAGCCGAGGGCGAGGTAAGAAGAACAAGAGCGTCCGTACATTTGGGGTAACGTCATGCATATTGAGCATGGGAGAAAAAGTAGTGAGAAACTGAGAAAAAGCGGCCCATTTCCAATGAGTGCGGAGGAGGAACTCGTTCTGTGAAGGCTGGTTGTAGACCGAGTTTGCAAGCGATGCACGGGCTCGGCGAGGCATCGG
>Ga0153986_1000629_pt1 | contig 10293 bp, 11 predicted proteins | sample TSGA070MetaG_FD_104724 | JGI IMG/M metagenome (GOLD analysis project Ga0153986, IMG submission 104724) | Attine ant fungus gardens microbial communities from Georgia, USA - TSGA070 MetaG | ecosystem: Host-associated > Fungi > Mycelium > Unclassified | place: USA: Georgia, Alexander Wildlife... | reverse complement strand
GTAGACAGCTAAGGAAGAACTACCTAACCTCTGGCTTAAGAACTCAATGACATGTTAGTACTATAGGTACCTGCTTAGTCAAGGACTCTACTGGATGTGACTGTGGACCTCAACAATCACTGTTCCTTTGATCGCCTATTTTAACAGGTATCAAGAGAACTTGATAGAGTTCCTGCTCAATTACTGCTAGTTACTTATACTAGTTATACTTGGTCTATGCACTACACTGACTAACTATCCCCACAGGTAACTTCTATAACTTGTTGAGTGATCCCATCAATCCCCTTATCTAATCTAAGTATTCCATGGAGAATTTAAGTTACAACTTGAGGTATGGGTCTGCTGGCCCATCTTCTAAGTCCTCTAAGTCAAAGTCTATTGTCCACTATTTCAATAATCCCTGGGGTCTCTTCTTTGTCTGAGTACATGTTGTATATCTCATAAGGTCGAGTTGATTTATGACAAACAAGCCCTATGTAATAAATTGATGAATTAAAAAAATTCTTTCTCTCCCTATTCTCTTCTCTGTATTTAAGTGTACTACCAAAGTCACCACCTATCTAAGCATTTGGATTATGATCAACAGGCTAACAATGTGCCTATTGGGCTGACTATCATAAGTATCATTAAATGTAACTAACAATAATATCTGATAGTTCACATTGCAGAATTAATCCATCTGTTTAAGCATCTTGATACTTAGATCCTCATATAACCAACAAGTTCCCCCAGATTCATGTAGAGAATCATTAATTTTCTGATTTTAGTGAAGAAACTCTCAATTTATTATAATGATCTTGCAACCAACACCTAGGATGGTGGCTCAGACGGCGTGCTAAGCAACGGATTCTAAGTTGGGGTTTTTGTTGAATGAGGCAAAGGCCATAGGATCTGTTCTATACAATGGCAGATCACTGGTGTAGTGTTACCAGGGTGCATTGAGCACTCCAATGTATGTTCACAATACTACTTTAGGTAGGAAGTGGAAGTTGCAGGGGTGTAGTTTGGAATGGTGGGGATGGTGGGGAAATAGGTCCGTGCGCGTGCAGGATATGTGGGAACAGTGATGTGATGATATTGGTAGAATCATCAAGTTTGGTTTGAGCCTTGTCGTTGCGGTTTATTTCTTTGCTCTCACCGTCGTGCTCTCTGTCAGCGCGTTATCAGATTTGCGTTGAATATTGTAGCGAGCGCCGTACACAGGCGTCATTCGAATTTCTCTCCCTTTTTTTTTTTCGTGCGTGTTTTTTTCTGCCCAATCCATACATTCGTTTCTCGACTCTCAGCGACGTTCCTTACAATTCTGACTGCCTTCGTTCTTATTTCTCCCTTGCCTTCATCATCCTTCGCTTCTCCTTTTCGCGCGTAATGGACGACCCTCAGACAGGTTTCGCAACCCAGCATTCTTACTTTTTTGACCCCGGCATGATGAAGGTCTGTTCCATTTTTTTTAACTCTAGACACAGTACTTATTTGATTCTAGAGGTCCATTGAAACTGTTGGTGGTCCCGATGCGAAAAAAGCCCGTTGGTCTCCCACATTCGCTGGTCAAACCAATACGTCCAACAGCAACAACCGTGATGCTTTTGCTAACTATGGCTACGGCCCCCAGGCCAGCATTACACAGTCGGCCCCGTTCAATAACTCTCCAACGTCCGCAGTCTTTGGCAATAACCCCTTGTACACTTCGACCTCTTTGTCTATTAATACTCAAGCGAATGGTTCTGTCATCCCACCCCAGCTCAGCCCAAATAACATAGCTACCTTTGGCCAACAGGGTCAGCAGCAACAGCATGGACAACAGCAGCAACAGTCCAATCAACAACAACAGAGCAGTCCAAATGGACATGGGTATTCTAGTTTTCCAACTGGTTATGCTGCTATGCATGGGATGAGTCTTCCCACCACGAACATGTTGGGAAACTTCTCCTATAACGGCCAAATGGTCAACTTTGCTCAGGTACTCCCCCATGGCCAATAGTCAGGAGTTGGTATTGACATTTTTTTTTATCATTCTAGAATTTCAATAGCCAGCAGCGCTTGCCATTGCTGAACCCGGTCCAGACAGTGAATTCTCTGTATCCTTCTATACCGGTGTCAACAACCCTGTCAGCGTCAAATAATGCAGTGGGTCGGACGGTCTATGTCGGCAACCTGCCCGCGACCGCTTCTGTCGATGAGCTTCTGAACCTTGTTCACTTTGGTCCTCTTGAAAACATTCGTGTTCTCCCGGAGAAGTCCTGTGTCTTTCTCTCTTTCCTTGAAGGCACTACAGCTGCTGCTTTCCACGCAGATGCAACCATCAAGAAACTGCAACTTCACGGACAGGAACTCAAGATTGGTTGGGGCAAGCCCTCACCTGTACCTCCTCAAGTTGCTCTATCTATCAGCCAGAACAATGCTTCCAGGAATGTATATATTGGTAATCTCGACGAGAACATGACCGAAGAACAACTCAGGGATGATCTAAGTCGATTTGGCCTTATTGATCAGGTTAAAATCGTGAGGGATAAAAACATTGGTTTCGTTCATTTCCTGAGCATTTCAGTTGCCACCAAGGTTCGTTTCCGTAACATCCATGATTAATGGTTCAACCAGGCTACATGTATGTCAGGTCGTGAATACATTACCGCAAGAGCTTGACTGGGCTGGCAAGCGCGTCAACTATGGTAAAGATCGTTGTGCCTACGTACCCAAGTCTCAACAGGTCGCTGCCCAGCAAGCACAAGCGGCCGCCGCACAATCACTGGTTGCGCAGTCCTTTTCTCCTGCTGGCTTCTCTTCCTTCCTTTATGCTGCTTCACCATTCTCTCCTATGGATATGTCAGGAGGTTTTGCAGCTAGCCAGGGCATGAATCGGACAGTCTACTTGGGAAATATCCACCCTGAGACAACGACTGAAGATTTATGCAATGCTATTAGGGGAGGTGTGTTACAAAGCATCCGATATATGCCAGATAAGCATATTGCTGTACGCTGAGTCTTGCTTAATCACCCACTTAGTCGGGTCTGATGTTTCTTGTTCATCTAGTTCGTGACATTCGTCGATCCCGCTGCTGCGCTCACATTCAATCAAGTTGCGTCATACCAAGGACTCAGTCTGAACAATCGACGCCTTAAAATTGGCTGGGGTAAAAATGCGGGACCTTTGAACCCTCAACTTGCTTTGGCTGTGCACTCGGGGGCAACGAGGAACGTTTATATTGGAAACATTGAGGATTTCGAGACATTCACTGAAGACAGGCTGAAGAGGGACTTCGGTGAGTATGGTGATATAGAGCTCGTTAACTTCCTGAAGGAGAAGTGAGTCTGCCGGTAGTTTAGTTTGTTCCATCACAAGCTAACCTATTTGATAGAAATTGTGCATTTGTCAACTTCACCAATATCGCTAATGCTATCAAGGCAATTGATGGCACCAAGAATAAACCCGAATACGCAAATCTTCGTATTGCTCATGGAAAGGATCGTTGTGCCAATCCACCTCGGTCGGGTCCCCAGGGTATGGGCAGACGTATTGCGAGTAATAGTGGTGGTTCCATATCAGCAGAGCCCATCAATGTTGTTGGTGAGGGTGAAGATGGTGAAGTGCCCAATCAAATTTTAATTGGAGATCATGATATCATCGATGGTCAAGAAATGCGCGTTGATGGAGATCAGGAAGTCTCCATCACTGTGTAATTTGGTGTTGATTGATTTGACATAGGCTCCGGATACCCTTCCCATCGCTCGTGCATCCACCGTCGCTTGCTTACTCTCCTTGTTTTTTTTTCCCTGTTCTATGCTTACAGGTATCCTCTATCTGTTCTCCCAAAAGTTGGAAAACATACAGACACATGCCTGCACTTTCCCTGGGTTCAAGTGGATGGAAGAAATTTAGGCTTCGGGATACTTCCTACCCTACCATGTATATTGCTTTACCCATACTGCGCATTGGGTTCTGCTTTGCTCGTTATATTAAGAGGTTGGGTCTAATGATGTTGGGCTACTGATTGTAGCTTCTTATATTCCGCTTGTCCCCTCCCTATGATACTCTTGTTACATTTTTGTCTTTAGTACAACTAGTTTGCAGCTGCGATATAATTTCATTTCTCTTCTTTTCCTGCTTATTATTTCGCTCATTACTCTCTTCTATTCAATTTTTGATTCATATTCTTTTTGGTGGAGACTTCTGCAACTGCTTGCTGTCTGCTCTCTCGACCACCTGTTCATTGGTTCATTGGTTTTGGCTTTGTTGCCTTTCTTTTACAGGCATGTTATGCATCTAGCCCACTTGTGTTTGCTCATCCTCTCTTTCCCTCTCTTATAATCTAAATGTCTAATATCTGTAACAAACTTCTGTTACAAGAAACCTCATGCTTGATTTGAATTCCTGAATTGATACCCACATTCCTATAGTTATTGTTATACCCAGTAGTTCAAATTTTAATGTTCTTCAGGGCAGTGTTGAACAAGAGGAGCAGGACCTAATCACTCTCTGTATCTCTGTGAGATCGTTGAGGAAATGATGCCCACATGACTTCGTCGCAGGTTGCTGACTTCTTACACTGGTATGGAAATTAAAGTTAAATTTTGAGAAATCTTTGAGGGATTTTGTTTGACTGTACATTCATTGGCTTGAAAGTTTTTGACAATTCGACCGCACGCCGCGGTGAGGCTTGACCCTTGTTCGATGGTATAGAAGTCATCCCAAAATTTCTCCGGGTTGAGTGAAAAGGGGGGAATTTTTACATAGATGGAAAGTAGTTTCCATGACCACATTGTGCTAGTAGAGTATTCTGAACTAGAATAAGCTCTCACTGTGACAAGATTGTGACATTGAGAAGTTATACCGCTCCCCGAACGCGACCGACAGTCAGATCATTAGGATGTGGTGGGTATACATTTTTCTTTCAACATTTTAACTCATTCCATAGTGGTCAGCAAGCATATCGTGAATGCACAGGTTTCCATTCGTGCTCCCTGCTGTAAACAGTGGTATGACTGTGCCGAATGTCACGGAGAAGCTCAGACGCATCCACTAGGCAAGACTATGGAAATATCATTCTTCTGCAAGAAATGTAGAAAAGCCTTCAGAAAAGACATGTTGCTCTACGAGGAGAGTGATGAATACTGTCCGCACTGCGATAACCATTACGTACGTTTTTCGGCTGCTTCCTGCTTTTGGAGGTTATGAACGTGAAGCAATCTTGATAGGTGATAGAGGCCAAGATCCCCCGGCCTGTCTTAGGGGTAGAAGGAGAGGATACGAGAGTAGATAACAGGTACGACTGGGATAGTACATATGAGGTCACAAAGATTGAATAGCTGCTTGCAGGATGCTTAAAGATGACCGTGTCCGATAGACGGAGAACAGATCCTGGTAATCATACACTTTACTTTTTTTTCTAATCCGACAAGCGGTGTACGAGCAGCCTACTGACTAATTAAGGCACAAGGCCTTAGGTAATTGTACACATGTAATGCGCACACTTTTGTGAAATCAGTAATTACCTAATCATTTTCTACTCAAGCCACAAATTTCTTGACGAAACCCGAGCGCACCCTTATCGGACATCGCTTCCTGTGTGTACATATGGTGAGCGGTAGGCCTTATCAACCCTCTTCCAGTGAGTCTATAGGCTTCCCCGTTAATCATTGAAATTTTATTACAAATGGCTGAATTATTGAACACTTGTGTTAAATGGAAATAATTACAATATGGAAGTCGTCAGTACGTTATAGTCCCATTATTTGTGACCAAAAGACCTCAAGGTCTTATTCTTGACCCCTAATTTACCAGAAATCCTATATGTGATTAGACATCTTCTCCAGCAACCAAGCCGATGGTGGGTAGAAAGCATCGGTGTCACTCCGTTCTGAAGGTATATCTTGGGGCGATGTCTTTATCTTGTTCAATCACAGAATAGAGATCTTGAACGATATTAATTGAAGTAATTTCGGCAGAATAAAGCACTTACCAATGGGCGACTTGAATCCACGTATCAGTGGATTGACATTCGAAACTTGGGTTACTGAAGAGTCGCTGCCCGCGACCGCATCAAATCCCCCAAGCTCGATATCCATTCCTCGCCTCCTATTAGGCCTGATAGGAGGAAGCGAAATCGCCACATCCGTCTCTTCCTCCTTCCGTGTTTCATGGAGAGTTTGGAGGTCAAAATGAGAATTCTCATCCATAAAGGGATTATCACGTCGGGCATCCAATGGTAAGGAACCAGAATGGTGATTACCCTGACTAACATGTGTGAAACAGTGTCCATTGTGTCCTGGTTGGAACTGAGTCTGGCTGGTAGTGCGAGCTTCAGCCAGGTAAGAATTATCGTGATGCTGCCCATATGATTCAACAGAGCTCAGCACATGTCCAGAGGATGAATGGCTAGCACGGGAATGTTTTCCCTTACGATGATTATCCTTGGCTGCGATTTCCCCCTTGATTGAACGAGGAAAGAATATCTAGTTGCATTCATCAGTGAAGTGGGACACTAGAGATCATTAGACTCACGACAAGCGTGATTCCTGACGACACAGAAACACCAACAGCAGAAAGAACAGCTAGGATGTCTACACTGATGATAAGCGCACATTTAAGATGGAATATCGGAAACACACCTGTCCAGAGCATATTTTCATTGATGTGATGATCGTGGGGCCGGGATCCGTCGATTCCAAGGACGAGGAGGGGTACACAAAAGATGAGACGGAACAAAACACGGATTCTCTATGTCACTTGTTAATTTGATCCTAAAAGAAATCTCACACCAACTCACATTCAACTCATCGAATTTGGTGAGTCGTATGATTATCCCCGCTTCCACCCCCTCGGATTTCTGAAAAATAAAAGCAAATTGATTGATGAACGAGACTACTGAATGTTTCCTCAAGAATCCTGACCAATTTTCTCAAGAATGAGGGGAACATGCACCTGATAGCGGAGAATGAGGTTCTCTCTTCGTCAACTCACATAAGAGCACTTACAAGATGGGTAAAAACCATAAAGTCACCAACAAACTGCCAAGGCTTCCTGCCAGGAACGTATATGCTTCACTCTGTCCGCAATGTGCTGAGTTATATATTGCCAAAAGAAAAATGGTGTACCTTCAGATCATCCGATCGCCATAAGATGGTTACCAAAGGCATGTAAATCACGGCAACAGTAGAACCCACAACCCAGGTCTTGAAATATGGAGTTTTGAACCAGTTCTGACTACTTGACGTTGAATTTACGAGGTAGAGCCAGAAGCAGAGCTCTGGTCGTTCCACAGAGCATCAGATGTATGCCCACTATCGTGTACAAAGCCCACCTTCTAAGTGAGTAACCCTGTGGACGGATACAGTATCATTAACACCTGTCAAAATCAAAATGAAGATGTCATACAATTCTAGACTCCAGGCAATCGAAAAACAAAGTGTCAGAGGAAAGATATAATGCTGAGCAGCAGGCTCCCACAATTGGGGCGGCTTCGGGACAACTATTTCTCGCATTATTCCAATAAAAGATGTGTATTGGGATCACCTACTTCCGTGAAATGGAATTACCATAAATCCTTCATGATACTTGATGATCACGTTGCCTAGTGCATACGTCATCAGTAGTGGTATAGACAATAAGTACGAGTACTGAAGCCGCAAAGGTAAGATATCCTTGTTCTGGGATTTGACAAAAAACGTACTGTCATAATCCGCTTGAAAGTGCCAGAATCTCTCCTGCTATTCCACCTGTCCGGAAGATATGTCGATCGTTTGACCATTGTGCCACCGAACTCATACCTCAGACATCTAAAGCGGTCAAACGACCATAAATGGTACAGGAGGAATACCCAAAGCTATGTTGACAGAAGAGATCGGAACATAATCCATAAAGTGTGCTGAACACGCACCGCACAGAGGAGGACTGACCATACCAAATAAGTTGCGGGAGATGTATGTGACATCCTGGAAATCGAGATGAGGGAAGAGGAGGACAGCACGACAAGGGAGGAACCGTCTAATTTTGCGGCTGCAAAAATCATCACATGGTGCAAGATCATTTTTTTCACATGGTGAACATCGAGCCAGCCACCAGGAACCAAGGACACCCGTGTCGATTATGTCAGCACGAGGTTTTTTCTTTTTTTGCACGGGTATGCTGGCAGGCTGTAGTAGTACATGGAAGGTACTTACAATCAAGAGATATCAGAAAACAGAACATGCCCAGATTATCTTGCAAGAATCTAATGATGCACATCAAAGTACTATCAATGAGATGATAAGAATTATCATATCTGTTGCAATCATATATGATATGATCATGGCTTTTGTAATGTAATGGGAGTAGATTATGGAATGTAGTGAATGACTTCCTATCTGGGCAAATCTAGGAGTGTAGTGCAAACTTCATTCTTGTTACATCCTTAGTTCTATTTATATCCACTGTTTAGGGTTATCTTCATGCTTTCCTCATGTCTGTTTCATCTTCTCTCTTTTGGTAACCCACTGGCCCTATGTCCTGTGATGATCACTCTAGCTTAGTCAGTGTAAGGGTAACTGGGCAAAGACTCCAGGAAAATCCTCAGTCATATTATCAATAATTATTCTAAGACATGACATATGTCATGACTCGGAATCGAACCCCAAACTTTCACCCGCTTTTATTGGACTTCTCAATAACCTAAGGGACTACAACACCCCCAAATCTATTAATAGCACAGGTCAGGTGACCATCCTACATAATCAGTGTAGAACATTCTAGATAGGCATGTGACCCGTGGGAACTTGGCACACAGACCAAGTCCCACATGTATATAAACTAGACCTAATACACTGGGGAACTCTATTGAGTTCTTCCTGACCTCTCACCTAGGGTAAGATCCAAGTCTTCACGACCACACTCTTACAACATACCTCCAGAAAAATCCTCAGAGAACAGAATAAGTATAAGGGCAACTGGCCACAAGACTCTAGGAAAATCCTCAGTATATTATATTAAATGTACCAGACATGACAACTTACCTCCAGGAAAATCCTCAGAGAACAGGATGAGTGTTACACCCCTGATAGTATTTCTGTTCTGTTTTATGGTTGTATGTCATAAACTGCCTCTGTGGACTATTGACTAACCACCATGGCTAAGTCAAATACTTATATTTATATTTCATTTTCTTTTCTTTTTTAGTTGGGAATTGCAGGACAATATGTCACACTGATGTGATGTCACACACAGGAGTCACGGTCACAAAACAAGTCACAAGTCGCACATTACATGTCACAAGGTCACAGGTCACATGAGAGCATGGGTAACTAGTGCACAGACCAAGTGAAACTTGTATAAGTAGATAGACCAATCCAACGGGAACTCTTAACGAGTTCTCTTTGTCTAATGCTGATAAAGAGCAGTTGGCTTGATTCCAGCTTGGAGTTGGCTACTCTGACATTGTAGAGGACATACATGTTGTCCTTATGTTATGCTTCTCTTTGTTGCTGGACTATTTTCTTTTATTTCTTCTCTTATCCACTGGCTACTGTACCTTGCAACAAGGTATCACCTTATTGTATGCCTCATGGAGAACCACCCCCTTTTGTAAGGTTGGCTAAGATCCTGGGCTGAAATAAAGCCAACTGCCCTCTAAGTCAGTGTTGACAAAGAGAGCTCAATGGGAGTTCTTTGTCATGAATCGCCCCCCCAGGTACTTGACTAGCCACAATGGTGATGGGGGTGACAAAAGTAAAATGGGAATCTATCAGGATATGTCCTTTTATCAGAGACAAGGGTGACGAGTGCAAATCAGAGATATGTAATCTCTGAGATGGATCACAGTTGTATGCAAACAAGTAGGCACTGGGGAGGTAATTAGGATTCAGGGAACGTACTGGTGATTTCAATATATATAAAACGGGCTAAAAAACAATAATAAGTCTCGCTCGTAAGTGCTCTTGCTAGTCGGATCTCAAAGGCATGCATTCGTCTCGCGCCGTAACACTGCTGTCCTTACCTAGTCTAGTAGCCTGGCTCGCCGTCAATACAACAGTTACTACCTAGAACTCCCAGAGCCTCGTGCAAGCTCTACTTCAGCTGACCATACAACTGGAAGCTTACTACGAAGAACTGTAGCGAGGGGTTAATCTCCTAGCATAAGCGAATGTCCAAGTCCTCTCAAGGTTGAGTATCTCGTAGGGAAACAAAGTAGAGAATGAAAAATAGAACTTAAGTTCGCTCGAGTTCGCTTTTCAGCTCTAGAGCAGAAGAGAAGGAAAAGGGGGTAAGATTGCTTTTTTTCTCTTCCCTCGTACTCTAGAGGTTTTTATTAGAATACAACTGTC
>Ga0153986_1000628_pt1 | contig 10306 bp, 14 predicted proteins | sample TSGA070MetaG_FD_104724 | JGI IMG/M metagenome (GOLD analysis project Ga0153986, IMG submission 104724) | Attine ant fungus gardens microbial communities from Georgia, USA - TSGA070 MetaG | ecosystem: Host-associated > Fungi > Mycelium > Unclassified | place: USA: Georgia, Alexander Wildlife... | reverse complement strand
GCCAGGCTGATGATCGCAAGATGTGAATTATTGACTTGAGAGACAGGGCCTGAAGTCGTCACGGAGGCTGTCAAAGTTCTTCAAGTGGTCGATGAGCACTACTCTGATTTCGACCTCGTACTAGACTCCCATCTGTTCGGTGGCTGCGCCATTGACGCTGTTGGGGAGCCTTTACCTCCTTCAACTCTCAAAGCCTGTCAGGAAGCAGACGCTATTCTCATGGGTGCGCAACTTTTTCAAGGGATTCCATTGCTCGATAAGAATCCAGAAGATAGGTTCCATTGGAGGCCCAAAATGGGGTGTCTCGGCACCTGTTCGCCCTGAAACAGGTCTCCTTGCTCTCCGAAAAACTCTCGGCCTCTACGCCAACATCCGTCCCGCCAACCTTGCTTCCGAGAGCCTTCTCTCCAACTCTCCTCTTCGCCCGGACGTTGTCCGCGGCACAGACTTGATCGTCGTCCGTGAACTCATTGGCGGTGCCTATTTCGGCAGCCGCAAAGAACAAAATGTTCAACCTGATCTTGACGTTGCATGGGACACCATGATTTACTCCGTCGCAGAAGTTGAGCGTATCACTCGAGTTGCTGCTCAGATCGCTTTGACTGCCGATCCTCCGTTGACCATTCATAGCATTGACAAGGCGAACGTGCTTGCGAGCTCTAGGCTATGGCGAAGCGTCGTAACGGAAACGTTGGAGAGAGACTATCCTCAGATCAAGTTTGACCATCAGTTGGTGGATTCTGCTGCTATGATCATTGTATCTTGCCCGAGAAAACTGAACGGAGTCATACTCACCGAAAACTTGTTCGGTGACATGTAAGTTTTCTTTTTTTCTACCTTTTTTCCACGTCTATTCATTTCAATCAGTCTCTCAGACCAATCCAGTGTTATCCCTGGTTCTTTGGGCCTCCTCCCCTCTGCTTCCCTTGCTGGCGCACCCTGTTCTCCTTCCTCAGAAAACTTTCAACCCACTCCAGGTCTTTATGAGCCTATCCATGGCTCCGCTCCTGATATAGCCGGTAATGGGATCGCCAACCCTATCGGCACTATTCTCAGTGCTGCCCTGCTCCTTCGCTATTCCCTTGGTCTCGAGAAACCTGCCAAAGCTATCGAGGACGCTGTGCGCACGGTTCTTGATGCGCCCGAACAAGGTGGATGGGGCCTTCGTACGGCCGATTTGGGGGGCACCGCGCGCACGGTGGAGATGGGCGATGCTGTCGTTGCAGAGCTCAAGAAAAAATTCTCTCAACAATGAGGAAAATTTCGTGTTTGTAGATTAGGTAGAGAGTTATTTTTGAAAATAAAGGGGGACCAAGTTTTTTTTTTTGGAAATCAGGGAAAATCATGGAGCACGCAGGATATGAGTTCTGAGACGAAGCATGTGTGTGTATATAAATTGAATACAATCATACTCTCCACCTATACTTGTTGTCGATGTTCGAACCAGCTTAAATCAATTCACCTTCTCGCTCATTGAGAACCCAAGGGAGAAAGAAGGTGATGGAGTTGGAAAGGAGATGTCAATGATGGCATCTTGTCTTGGCAGGGTGGGTGAGATAGTGTAGACTGCTACCAAGCTACCTGCACAGTATTTCCATCAGGACCAGATCAGAAGCATCACCCCTGTGGCTCGCCAGATGGGGAGAGCTGTCAAAGGCTATCTATCTTCCATTGTGACTCAGAACCCAAGATTGTCTTGTGTTCAAAGCCTTGAAAATCCTTCACAAGGCGTAGTTTGTGGATGGATCAAGCTCGTTGGTCATAGTGAGGAATCCAATGCAGTACTTGAGCTGCTGCAGAGACACAGGCCCATTTTGTGAGCTGAAGAGGTCTCAAAGGGGAAATTCAGACATATGATTAAAATGGAGCATAGACCAAAGTGTGTTGAGTTGGTCAAGTTCAAGATTCCTGATCGTGACCATCTTGTCAGCCTTGTCAGAAAAGCAACGCAGTATATACAAACTACTTTAACAATGACATCATACTCCAAGGAGACTGAATCAGACCATAAGTGCGGCTAGATTTGACTAACATACAGGCAAAAGTGCATGTATTATACACAAATGATAATTATCCGACCGACATGTGTAATGGTATATACAATATGCAATTGTGGAGGAGAGATTAATTTTACGTTAGATTGGCGAGGGAATGCAAGTTTGTGTACTGAAGGTGAAGCGGATGTTACCGCAAGAAGCTCGAGCAACCAGAAAATTAGGGTGCAGAGGAGGGGGAAAAAAAGAACCACCAATCTCAAAGGAAAAATTGATTGCTTAAGCGACATAGGCAAAGGTGTCTTTCGAACCATCAACCCGTTCAATGTATTCCTTTTCGAGAAGAGTTTCAACAGCCTGGACAAACACATACATCAATCTATCACACTCAAACACAGATACAAGCTGCATCACCTTCTTGATATCGGAGATCTTCGGCGCAAAGCGCTGAGAGGTCTGTGAGATGACTTCCTGGATCAGAGCCTGGTTCTTCATGGTCTTACGAGCCTTCATAATGCTAAGAAGTCGGAACAAGATAAGAATCAACATGGCACATAACCACTCGAAAGACTCACCGTACAATAGTCGCCTGTATCACATACTTACGGTCCTCATCAACAGCCTTGAGAACATCACTTGACTCAGCCCTCACTTCCGCCTTAATTGGCAGATTGAGGTTAACACGGATCTTTTTGGACTTGAAACCTGATCCAGAAACATTGAAGCCCCCCGGTAAACAAGATCTATGGACTTACCAGGATTGAGATCATATTGATCCTGCTCCTCATTGACGAGCAGCTTCGCTTTAACCAACAAAGCCAGCACCTGAGTCAAGATATCCTTCGCGATCGCAGTGGCAGATACTAATTCGTCTAGCGACAGGGTGTCTTGCCTGTTATACTGAAGCAGTACGGCCATCTGATACGAACTTGTCATCAAGATATATTTTTGGTTGAGGTAATTCGTGCGTAGCTCATTCTTTGAATAGTTCCAGAGCCAAGTAAGCTTACGACCTGAATGTTTGCTCTGGTAATATTTCGAGAATCGGTCGTAGGTGGGGATGATCTCTTGCGGAATGACAAAGTCGTGTGAAGGTGGGTTAAGGGGCCAGAAATTGGTTCCGAGGACCATGATGCTGAACGTAATATCCATATCATCGTGGTTTTGCGACATGCGCTCCTTAAAAGAGTCCGTGAGATCTTTACTGAGACTCATATCTGAACAAAATAAGCGGGGAGAATAAAATCAAGAACGGCGAACAAACCAGTAAACATGCGTTGGAGTTTATTAGTGTACTCGAACCCACAAGCTTCCTTAAGCTTTGAGATCATGCTGGCCTCACTCTCATCGGACGCAGATACACCATGTATAAGACGTTTGGAAAGCTTGGTGGTGTAAAATGTCTGAAACACGTCCTTATCTTCGAGATACTTGAACAGGATCATCTATCACAGTTATGAAGAAATGATGTTCATCCTGAATAACGAGTGACGTACCACACGGCTGAGCGCAACCTCAAGGTCATCCTCCTCCGCCATCTTATTGTTTTTTCGAAGTAATATATCAGCATGCTTAGCGATAAGCTCGGGAGACTTGGTTGATGAAGGTCCAGTGGCAGCGTTATTATTGACAAATTGGCGGCAAGCCTTATCCAGACTAGCAGAGAAACCTGCTTCGTTCTTGAAACTGGTCTGGACCGTCTCCGAGTTCTTACGATGGACCTCAAGGAGGGCATCTACATAGGCCTTTGGATCTACGTTCTCTGCGTTCACATCACCCTCGCCCACCAGTTTGGAAATGGAAGACAGTCCAGTATTCTTGACATGATTCTCAAATCTCTTACGCAAAGGTTCGAGGCCCTCAGGGGTGCGCGATAAGAGAACATACATCCGCTTGAGATCCTCATCCTTGTCGAAATCGAGCAAAGTTTGAAAGCTCTCCCACATCAATTCAGAGTGTGCACTGATCAAGACATGTTCACACTTGCTGACGAGATCCCTTCCTGTCTTTGTATGCAGATAACGCTCGACACGTGCTTCTTCTTCTCTTAGCCGCTCTTCTGCCTTCTTGAGATACTCCGATACAGAATTTTCGGCGAGGAAAGCCTCTGATTCAGCTTTGTAGTAATTCTCGGTGGCTGCAAGGAAGGTATTTTCAAACTGAATCCGGTAAACGTCAAGGCACTCTTTGTTAGGATCCGCGCTGTCGAGCCCAAGTGAGACGAACGAGTCCACAACTTTCTTGATGAGACCTTGATCAATAATTTCACCATTACGTTGCTGTGATATCAGCCGAAGGACAGCATTAGTCAGTTTCAAGTTGTCCTTTTGAATGTAGGAAAAGAAATAAGTTTTCCATTGTGAAAGAGCAAGCTGTGGGTGGGTAAGACGAGATCAAATCCAAAGGGGAGGACAACGTACAGTATACACCGAGTACACGTTCTTCTTCCCCTCATCGCGCTCGCGTTTCACCCAGTACCGATTGAGATAAGTGAACAAACGGTTCAGGTAGTTGGCACCCGTGGTGTATCGATCCCACTCAGCAGCGTAATATCGCAGGAGGTCGATGTCCTGTAAGTCTTCTGATTTCTAATCACATACCACGGTGAACAAGCAAGGTCGATATTGATGAATTGACCACAAACTTCTATCATAGGTTGAAAGAGTTGAACGAAGTATCCGCTAAGCTTGTTATACAGATCAGATCCTACCAGGTTGGCACCGGCTGATAAAGAATATGAGCGCTCAAGCTCATCCATCATGAACAAAATGAGCACTTCGACTACCAGAATCCATCCGCGAATGCATTTTCGTAGACGTACAATAGTTGTAAACAGCGGTGTAGAGATTAGTGTAATCCACAAAAGAAAGGCCCGCCTCCAGCAGGGTCATGATATGGTCGACGCCGATGACTAGATATTCCCAGGTCTGGTCGAGATCTGCTGATTTCCCCGGCATATTTGGGAACTTGGATTGTACTGGAGCGGATTGGGCCATGGTGGTGACGGTGAAAGAGGCAAATGACTTGAAAATAGAAATAACGGGGCGGGTCATGCCTCCTCTGTCACACGTACCAAATCAGTCGCCACTCTCAGCTGGGTCCCTCAAATGTATCTGCAACAATCAAAATACATTCCTATGTGTTCTCAACAAATTGACATATCCTCAGAGCAGATTAGAGGGGTACTGGAATTCCTCCAGGCCAACAAAGTTTTCTTTGATGCTCCTTGCACTGATAAAGCGCCAAAAGATGCTTACACTACCAGCTTTGTCGTTCGTACCACTGGCTCTGGCTCCGCCGAAAGGCTGTTGGCCTACAACTGCCCCCGTACATTTTTCGTTGTAGTAGATGTTGCCAGCCGCATTGCGAAGTCGATTCGTCGTTTGAAGAAGAGCTACGCGGTCCTGAGCGAAACTACATCGTATAAATATAAGTCCTAAAACCAGTAGGTGCATCTAGTGCTCACATGGCTCCTGTAAGAGCATAGATTGAAGTAGAATCAATCAGATCGAGAGTCTGCTCATAGTCACTGTCTTCAAACACATAGACCTGGAAAATGCTCAGATCTCAGAAAAAACATAGTACATAAATTTACATACTGTCACGACAGGTCCGAATATTTCCTCACTCATGGTTACTGAATGAGGATCTTTGGTGAGGATAACGGTGGGCTGGACAAAGAATCCCTTGGAATCATCAGCTGAAAACATTTTTAATTCTGATCGAGTGTATGAAAGGGTTGGCTTACCTGAACCGCCCGTCAAGATTTCGCCACCTGTATCCTTTGCTTTCTTAATATAACTAGTGATAGTGTCATATGCCCGCCGCCCACTATATAATACACAACCTATCAGTTAAGATCAACTTAACCACCGAAATGGCATGCAGCACATACATAACAGGACCCAAGAAGTTCTCCCACTGAGTACAAGGACCAACCTTGATCTTCGCGATCTCCTCGAGGAATTGTGTCTTAAACCCTGTCTCCCAAACATACTTTGAGACGTAGAGACGCGACAGCGCAGAACACTTCTGTCCTAGTAGAGGGTTTGCAAAAACCATGACAAAAAGACTAAGCACCCACCTTGATATTCAAACGCACCCCGTACGCTCTGTAAAACAGCATTCTTAATTTCGGCTGAGCGATGAATAACGTGCCAGTTCTTTCCGCCAGTTTCTCCTACAATCCTCGGGTAAACTTTATAGATGTCTAGATTCAGAGCGATGTCTTTCCAAAGACTCTTGAATACGCTTGTGCTGCCCGTAAAGTGAAGAGAAGCAAAATTCGGGTTTTTGATTGCGGCTTGCACGACCTCAGGTCCACCTGGAATGAACTGGATAACACCTGGAGGAACACCGGCCTCTGTCAAGATATTGTAAACAAGATAATTCGAGTATATTGCAGCAGGAGCCGGCTTCCATACTACAACATTGCCAACGAGTGCAGGTACTAAAAGGAATCATTAATTCATGCAATGCCTCTTTGATGGGCAGAATAACATGCCTCCAGGGATATTTCCACCGATGGCCGTGAAATTGAAGGGCGAAACCGCCAGTACGAAGCCCTCAAGGGGTCGATATTCAACGCGGCTAAGAAAGGTACATCAGCCCAATTCCAAATATCCAAGGGAAACACACACTTCCAAGATCCAGACGAATTCTTTTGCGGCTGTTGCGCATACAGCTCCTGAACATACTGAACACCGAATCGGAAAAAGTCTGATAGCTTGAGATGATACAATGTAAGCTTCTAGATATGGATAAATAGAGGCGAGTCTGGACTAACCTCAGCGGCAGCATCAATCTCTGCTTGCCACACATTCTTCCCCTGACCAAGCATAGTCGCTGCTATGAGTTCATAGCGATACTTTCCGCTCACAAGGTCTGCAGCTTTGAGGAAAATGGCCGCACGGTCGTTCCATGGTAAGTTCTCCCAGACACTTTTAGCCTTCAAAGCCCCGTCAATCGCTTTTTCTACGACTTCAGGAGTACCTTCGTGAAATGTACATAAGTAGCGTGCATGATCGTGAGGCAGAGGTTGTTTCTGAATGCTGTTTGTTCTTATCTGTAAGAGAGGAGATCAACATCAACATTGTTTGCCCTGATTTCACCGACTGACCTCTTCTCCATTGACGATACAGGGGACTTCAAGCGGGAGTAGTGCCTGCAGCTTGTCCAGAGCAGCTTTCACTCCCGCTCGTTCCGGAGATCCGGGTGCATACGGCCGCTATGCAGCTTACTGAGCAAGGATTGTCAAACATCGGACGACATACCGTGGGTTCATTCTGAATAGAAGGGACCGTGAAAGTAGCAAGTTGGGGTGTAGTCATGGCTGAATTGGACTGGGTCAGTCTGATGATATACCTATTATCTCGGCGATCTCTGAAGCAATTCCGGAAGGATCATGTCACGATGATTCACACACTACTACGCTTTATGCCAACGATTTCTTCATCAATGCAGAAAGACGTCAGCTGCTCATTTGATCACCAGGAATACCTACCAAGTTCAACTCTGGATCTGTGGAGCTATTCAACCTCTTGAGAACTTGTCGACAAATCGTTCGCTATCTATTTGAAGATATTCAAGGATGAAAGTATCTACGTTTCTTCGAATTACGAAGCGCAGAAGCTAGCAAGAGGTACAGACAGCTTCTCATCTGCCTCTGAACGGATCCTATCTTGCGCAGTGCTAGAATTTTTGGTCAAGCTTTATTCACATATTTGCTCCATTGGATAACTTGTCTTTAGTCGCTGACGGGTTGTGTTGTATGTTTGGTTTTCAAAATCCCATTATAAGACTGTGTAAACCACATCAGTGGTAGATAGATTAGCCACATGTATGTGTGAATAGCTCAGATAATGGTAACTACTCCAGGATTTGATGCCCTCAGCAGATCAGTGATAAACTAATTGATGGGGGAAATCTCTTATATTTAGGCATGGGTCTTGGGTGTATGTTCCATAGACCTTCATGGAATATAGCTTAATACAATCCTAAGCCATAGCTAATATTATTATAGGCAAACGTATGTGTAATATATTAGGAAGGCCTAATCGTGTTAAGGTAGTTGATAATATGTATGTTTTGTAAAAACACACTAATTATGTAATTAAATCACCACTGAGTCCGTGTTCGTAGCTTCAATCTCCTTGCCTTTTGTTCCTCAATAACAATCGGCATCTATAAAAAGAACCCGGACGAGTGCCTATCAATCTTCCCACGAGGCCTCTTTTGAAGAATATCCAACTCTCCTTCTTCAGCGCACTTACAAGGAAAAGGCCTTAGGCTGCAGGGGACGAGTGATTTTTAAATTTTATGTTGGTACCAAAGAACCTGCCCATAACCCCCCGAGTAGCATTAGCGGCGGTTTAAAACGGTGACAGTCGCCAAATTCCTACTTCTGGCAATAAGTCATGTGGCGTTTCCTCCTGACACTCCTTTGAGCAATAACGAGCAATCATCAATCATGCATCCGCAGCAACTTCCGTTACTCGCTCCTCGATCGAATTGGATCTAACTTGAAGCAGGACTTTCCATACACTATTTGCGCAGAACAGCCCAATGTTTTCCTCTCCCTCAAGAATTCAGTGGCGGCTCCTCCTTCTCTAGAGGCAGTGGAAGACGCTGCTGCCAGGTTATTCGCATGTCGGAAGCCCAATGACATGATTTCACCAGCAAATTTGCTCTTTGTATCGCCGATCAGCGGAATGTCTTTACAACCGCATCTTCGAGGTTGCTGATGATGTATCATGCAGGATGAAAGAATCAGATTAACGTGTAAGCAATGTGTTCTTGGAAGTGATGTATCCTGAAATTAAATTCGCAAGGAAACGGTTATGAAATTTTGATAAGCGTGACCTGGGTTTATCTGTCTTTGTGCTTGACTTATGTCTCTCTCTGTTGACTGAGTTGATTCCTCCATCCGACCCCTCACGAGGCTGCCACGAGGCCATACTACTTGACAAGGCCGCGCCGAATTGTCCTTCATTACATAGGAAACACTGAGCGTAACGGAGGTTTGCATAAATTCTGAATAACAATAACCCAAGCAATGCGATCTCACTGACGAAATGGTGGTAAAGCCTTCAAAGTGACCCAATCGACCTTAGGGAATAGGATCCATACTTGTCTTGACTTCTTGCCCCAGTCATCATCAATACCATGGAAACATCTTCCTTCCGCTCTCAGCATAAACTCTTGCTTTCTTCCGCATCTTTCTTCATCAAGAAGACTTCATCCGGAGAATAGTGTCTCAAGGCGTCTTTTAACCCTTCAAAGTCTCCATTGATGTACCACAAGCTCACCAGTATCCACCCATTTTTTCGCCATGTCTCATTCGACTTTCTGGCCCAACAAAACTTTTTTCTACCCCATCGGTAATACACCACCTATATGCCTCACAGAATATGTTCCTCCCGAGCAAGATGCGATTATCCTCCTTCTTGGGTGTGGTGACCCACGAAGTATCTTGTACACGGTCGCCGTCGATCATGGTGCTCGTGAGTTTTTGGTATACACTATGCACAACTCCTTCTTTAATTCTCTCCCTTAGCCGACCGTCTCATGGATATTACTTGCTGCGACTGGGAGCCCGCAGTAATAGGTAACTGTCCTGACTTCGTGCAGCAGATCTTTCAATTTTAACGTCTTCCAGCCAGGAATATTCTTCTCCTGACGTTAGTTGCAGACAGTGTCGATGCCGATCGCCTCTTGTTATATTGGAGCATTTTCTATGACATTTTTATTGACGAGAAAGCAGTTTTGCTCTTGCGAGAACAATGTCATACACTCATCGAAGCCGCTGCCAATATTCATACGTGGGATGCATCCGTTCACGCTCGTTTCGTCAAATTTGCTACTGTAGAGACGTTGAACAAAACTCGTGATCATTGGCTTTCCTATGCCGAGACCCTAGTTTTGTCCGATACTCAACAGAAGCAACTCAAAAGGATAGTATTAGCAAAAATGAAAGAAGAATCATCGCCCAGGATGGGCGCATGTATGTCAGCTATCCCTTCAGCAGCCCCTCTGAGTTTCAGCTTCACCCTATCAACAAAGACCTACGATCAGTACTGGAAGACGGGTACCACCAGTCCCAACACAATTTCCTCACTTACACAACTGAATCCAACATTTCTCTTCTCGATGGCTGGACGTCAGTTCAATTTGCATTATGGGACCGACCTCTGCGCCTCTTTTCATCTGGGTCTGACTTTGACGAAGGCTACGTACGATGACGGCACTTTCTGTTACCCTAGATCGACTGTGCACGAAGTATGGGATGCATGCCGACAGCAGTTTTCACGTTG
>Ga0153986_1000627_pt1 | contig 10321 bp, 6 predicted proteins | sample TSGA070MetaG_FD_104724 | JGI IMG/M metagenome (GOLD analysis project Ga0153986, IMG submission 104724) | Attine ant fungus gardens microbial communities from Georgia, USA - TSGA070 MetaG | ecosystem: Host-associated > Fungi > Mycelium > Unclassified | place: USA: Georgia, Alexander Wildlife... | reverse complement strand
GAGGCTAAAACCATCATAACAGGTGTCCATAACCGTATTAGCATAGCTAAGCAATTTCACGAAATATCTAAAACACTCCGTACTGTTATCCATGACATCTTACCCCAAAGATTCCACACCATCCAATGCGACCTTATCCAAGAATTATCCCATTGCCAAGAGAACGGCAATCCTCAAGTGGATCAACACATCAATAGGATCCAAGAGTCATTCACCAACACCAACCGCTTTGCTCACCCACCTATGATCCCACGCACTAGGAAACAGGATAATGACGATGTCATAATGATACCACCTACTGTCCCTAACTCACCAATTCTAATCCCTCCACCAATTACAAGAACCCAAGAATCATCGTCATCTAATGCCAGTCAACAAAGGACTACAATCAAAATAGAGTCCTCTATTCCCCAACAAGATGATGACCTACAGTTTGAAGTGGATCGCTTAGCCCAGTACCTAAAGACATGAAAGGCACTACCTCGCACTATGCGCTTTGGACCACCTACCCACTTTAGGACAGTCCAAGACAATAAAGAACTTAGTGGGAAGTACTGGCATGATATGGTGGAGAGATTGATTGAAACACATGGCAACACAGAGATAAAAAGGTGCAGCTACACAATTAAGATATATGGAAGAGGGCCATCACATGAGCCTTTTTTTATTGGCAAAGGGGCAGACAGAGGATATGTCATTGGGGCCACCAAAAAGGCTGTTGCCATACAGGCCTTAGGTGAGGAAAATGTATCAGACTAGTGGAATTATGAGGACATAATTAGCTAGGAGAGGGGTATTGTTATGCCCCTAGTTCTATTTCTGTTCTTTGTTATGGTTGTAGGGGACACACATGTTGTCCTCATGTTATGCTTCTGTTCCTGGTACCTGTTCCTGGTACCTTTCTTCTTTTATCTTCCTTTGATATTCCACTGGCCATTGTGCCTTGCAACAAGGTAACACCTCATTGTATGCCTCATAGGGAACCACTCCCTTTCTTACTCGTTGCAACCCCAATTCCTATACCACAATTAGTATATAAGCTCTAGTAGATACACTGTATCTCCTTACGCTTAATCTATTGTGCATTCCCTTCCTCTTACTCCTAACTCATCCTCAAGCCTTAAGCCTAAGGTTGCAACCTGAGTTATTAGGTCGTAACACTTAGTTCTTATACTCATGACACCATTTTCACGACTTAAGCCTTACACTCAAACTTCAACTTCAAAAGGTGGTTTAGCTGATTTTCCTAACAAATGGACTTAGTAATAAAGGAGTAAATGATGCAATAATACAAAAAACTCTAGAATATTCTTTGTTAAGTTTGACTGATGCAAATGGAAATCACTAGGGCCAATCATACAATGTTTATACTTCTAAGGTATCACAAATGGTCACTTACTTATTTGTAATTGATAACTTGGAAGTTTTAAAGAGTTTAGAGCTTAAGAGCAGAGTAAAGACTAAGTGACAAAAGATGTTGTTAAGTCTGAGGTCTGATCCTCAGACTAGAGAGCCTTATATACATGAATGAGATAGTTTGTGCACCTTGTTATAATTTGCCTTTGACAGGCCTTCTTGCATTAGGAGTCAGCAGCTGTCATTGATGGACAGCTGTGGGAGTTAGCAATAACACCTCTGGGAAGGTGTAATACTAATAGATTACATGGGAACATCTATGTAATGGACACATATGGATATACAACAGGTAGACACATAATAGACAAGACATGGGACTTATGTACATAGATAATTCCTAGATACATGTGATACCCTAGTAGATACCTTGTATAAATAGCTAGAGATAATACCAGGAAAACTTGTCAAGTTCTCGTTAGACATCCTAGTCTTCAAGTAGTACTCCCCTTTCCTGTTTGGCCTACCTAAGTCCCTTTTGCTCTGGCACTGCTGCTACTTGTGGTTAGTTGCTGACATACCTAGATAGACCATCACCTGATTACTGCCTATTGCTCTACATATGGCAGTCCTTTTGTGATTGAAATAAAGATAACCTAAATAGACTAGGGCTATTCTTTGTTCTAGAAAAGGACAGATAATTATCTATGGGTAATCAGTAATGCCTTATTGTCATGAACTGACTAGACCCCATCGAGGAGTTGTACAATATGTACTTGGAGGAAGAAGACACTCTAAGAATCATGGAGATGGAAGATGATGGACTGGACTTTGTCTTGGACATAGAAGGGCCGGCCGATCCTTACATGGACTTGTAGGCCTAGATTCTCTACACTTTGACAATCAGTGATGGAGAGATAAGGTAAGGGATCAGTAGACGAGTCATAGAGTACCTGCTTAGTTATCATTGCGCACAGACCATATAAAGTAGTATAAAGTCTGGACATGAATTGAGTGGGAACTCTATCAAGTTCTCTTGACCACTACCACCTTGAGTTAGGGCAGTGGCTTCATACCGGTCAACCCTTGAGGTCCCTTACACTTATGTTACAATATTGAGGACTGTCTATCTCCATGGGATCTTATCGCCTTGTGTTCTATTTATAGCCAATAGAAGTGTCTTAATGAGAGCTTTCTGATGCAATTAAAAGAGAATGTTCACAATCATTAGTTCCTAAGATATAAGCATTTTAGTGTTTGGTGACTATTAATTAGTGGATCTCTCAGTGGATTCTTATGATGTCGAGGTGTTCCTAGCATCATTGGAAAGGTCTTCTTTAGGGATTTCCAATGCAACTTAGATGGTCAAAATAGACCCAGTATTTGTGGAGATAGGTCCAAATGAAGTTTGTGACACAAGGCATCTCTAGTTTGTTGCTAACCATCCACTAGGTGTTCAGAAATCCAGAGGATAGGAAATGCACTATAAAGTGGTGTAGAAGTCATTTTCCTAGTAAAAAAATAGGAGATACAGAGTATTTCTGAATGATATTGAGTGCAGAACATTTATTATACTTGCCATTGTTCCTGACACCTAGATGTCAAGTCATTAATACCTGTCACATAGTCACACTTAGCCAATCCTTACAAGGTTATCTGTAGCTGTACTAGATTCAGCTATCTTCAAAAAAAAAACTGTATATCTTCAATATAACATACAATGGCAGCCAAGTCTAACATAGAGGACTAATTTTTTTCTTTGATGTTTAGTGGCAGAGTGTGACTTTGTGACAAGTCCAGACAACTTGACAGGTGAGATGACTACATCCCAATTCAAGCGGCGACTTGACATCTAAATATCCGCCGTGTAAATCTAACCGCTTTCAGGACCGGTCCGAACAAATAATTTATGGTGCGATTCAGTTTTTTATCAGTTCGTTAACTGAAATAAGCTCACCGTCCTTGATTTCATTGATTAGTGAAGCTGAGAAAATCCGAGTATAGTACCATTACCTGATAAGTTCTATCACTAAGTATTTCCGAGTAACTCCAGTGCCTGCAGGCAGAAGCGTGTATCGATCGAACTCGTTTTTCTAATGATAGCACTGCCTCATGATCACTGGTCGTTCTGCAGGCACTGGATTGGACTGGTTTGATAAGATGCATGGCCTTCTCCGTGATTGATCGTACTCCGAGGTGCCGAAGGTCATAGGTGATTCTAAAAAAATAGATTATGCTCACAGCAGCTAGACAAACGCGCTCCGGACAAACAGTATCAAAAGGTTATTCGTTATCGCGGATACGCTCACTTCTTGAAAGTTGACAAGGCTGATAAATAAGCTTTCCAGAGCGCTGAACCTTCTGAATCTATAAAAGGCGTTTGATCGCTCAGGGTAAGAGGGGATTCATCCAGGTGCTCCATCTCGACCCAGTAGTCCTACATAGTTTAATGTACCGCATTCTTCACGCATGATGATTTTACTTTCTCCACACCCATGAGTGGGCACAATATCTCTTTACGTCATGACAGTGTCCGCTAACTCGGTCCAGGTGACTGGTAATCATCGAGCAAGATAATTGTTGCCTACTCCTCTAAAATTGTCTCCATGGTATGATTCATATGCTTCCAACGACATGCCTTGTCCTCGTGTACGCAGAATGTAGAGGAAACGGGATCTATTGATCACAGTTGTTGAACATATGTTTCCTTACTACAGTGTTATATTTGTTTTTGTTGTAGTAGAATCAGCAACAAGGAACCGGAGTTTGATTCCGTTGAGACGAATATCATCCCACCGAAGCCATTTGCAGATAATGTTGAACAGATGGATTAGATTTAATTCGCATTATGACAGTGCATCCTTTTTTATGACAACAGCTGACATTGGTCATTCCTGTTGTCTCGTACTGATCAGGCTGTCCCAGTTCGAAAGAAGGAACATGGAATGAGGCTTTACTTCAGGAACGAAGGTTTTCCATACGTCATGCAAACCGATTTTGCGAGATGAGGTGGGTCCCCCAGAAGACGAAGGTAATCCAATGGCTTTTTGTAATACCAGTTCCTATTTTGTGATAAGGTTGTTTCTAGGTCTAATCTCAAGCAGCTTTCCACTCTTTTTATTGGTGGGAGCTTCGAAACAGGGACAGTGATCAGTAAACGAGGGAAGTGACTCTTCAGCCTACATACATGATCCTTTATGGAGGGTCAAACTATAAGCACAATATCTTCAGTGGAAACTTACCAATCGATAAACAGAATTGCAGTCGTTCCACAAGCTGTCGAATGTCGGTATTGAGTTCATGACTCCACCTTTTTCCAGTCCGTACAGGGGCACAAGTTCTTATAATGATTAGCGGCCGTTCTTCCATGCCAACTATATCGTTAAATGAACTTCTCCTGCTGACGTCTACTTCTTTTCCTCTCCATTGACTTCGGTTGGATATCGTTTGAAATTCCGAACTTCCGTTCACTACAAGTTTGTTAGCAGGCTGTACGTTTGAATCGGATCAAGAATTCAAGGAATACGTAAATTGTTGTTGTTACGCAGAACGAACCATCCACGTGTTATGTCAGCGCGCTGGAGAGGAAAGTGCTTGTGAATGTTAAGACGAGGCAAGTGAGTCGAGATTCTATATTTGTTTCCGGGCAGTGGTATATCGATCTCACCGGGGTACTATACATACTGAAAACAAGAGCTCGGTTACACAGGTTTTCTCTCCACGCTTGCTTGAAAAACCTGGGTCTCAGAACTTACAGGATAGTTTTTTCCTGAGTGAAAGATGACAGTGTCACTGCCCCTTGATTTAACGAACGAACTTAATCACAACCACCTTTCCTGAAAGGACCCTGAAATCTAAGCCAAACCCTGCTTTGCCTTGGTACCCTGAAATACTTTATCAAAAAAGTAAAAATGGAACCTGTGTATGATCTCCTTCTTTCCCTATCTTGGGAGCCATTGATCTTGTTCGGTTTTCATCGATACACACGATTAGTTCTTTACGAAGTGCTCGTGAGATACCAGAAGCTCCTGTGGCTGAATTTTCTCCCAAGTGAAAACATGAGATTCCTTCTGGTCAAAAAGTTAATTAGTTTTTGAAGTAGGCATGCCGCAATCTGTTTAATATCACGTGCCTTTCATCTAAGGAGATTGTGACAACCGAAAGCATCTGGATAGGTGTAGATATTATATATCATCACTGCCAAAACGAATGTTCAGTTTAGGTGTGTATCTATATCTATACTTCCACAGGGCCGCCCCCCAGTATAGAAATACAGTTCTCATAACATCAGGAAAGTCTCTTCAAAATCTCACGGTGTTGGAGTCCGAGCGGTGTCCGAGCAGTGTCCAGGATCACATCAGAGGGCAATCATTATCTGAGTCATGTGATTATCTCTAAGAACGTTTCAGAGCATCTGTCTGTGAAGGGCTGTGGCCTACCAGCCCATCATCGACGACGTGTGCTCAAAAGTAACAGGAATTCATGGTGCTCGACTAGCGAAAATCTCGCAGTTCTTCAGCTAGGATTTAACAGGATACCGAAGTGGAGGCAATCCGATTCGCACCTACGTTGAGCGTTGCATGGAGCGATTAGTATTAGGCATTACCTTCATTGGGTCTTTCTGGTCAACTAAGCGTCAAAGTGAGCTGGTTTAATTTCATTGAAGAAACGCTTGTTGGCGTTGCCAGTGGGTTTTGAGCCGTGATCCTACACGAGGTTCAGAGTTTGTTGCTAATCAAATTAGTGAAATCAACAGGGAAAAATATATATGAGAAGAGAGATTCAGGGGAATATGTCTTACGAACAAACCCTCGACGGAAATTCAAACTTGCTATACTTCTACTCAAAAAGCTATACACGCAGTGAATCCAGCCATTGTAGGAGCACAAGTGGCAAAAATCTCGCAGATGACGATTATCCAATGTTTATCCATCACCTGGTGGGCTCAGCGAGTGGAGCGGAGCTCCGGGCTTGAGCTTCTTTCGCGAAAGGCCAATCGTGTGATTCCCGCCGGTTTACGGAAAGGAAAGTTGTAGGAAAGTAGGTATCGTAAGTTCCATTTGCGCCAATGCAATCACTTTATGATTTTTTTTCCACTCTGGTCTGATGTTTCATCCTGCTGGAGCTGACTAGATGACAAGCTGAGCTTTGTTAATCTGCCAACGTCAATTCATAAGGAATATATCTACGAGTGCGGGGAAATAAGCTTTTTACCACTGGAAAGATAGTCTTTTGCTGCACATTATAAGCAGTGCGAGGTGGGACACTTTGTCCATCAGTGATTCAAGGTCGTGCTGAACGGTGAGCTAGTAGTTGCCAAACTTGGATTAGTTTCGTAAGATCGGACAGTTACGTAAGGGCTGTGAGTGAACCGGTTTGTCTGAATGACATTTACCCCAGTCCGGGTCAAACCGAGTCGGCTGCAGGCCAGATATAAGTAAGATATATTTCCCGTCGCATGCCCAACAGACTCTGCCTCGACCATGACCCCAAACCCACAGCATCTCCACGACGAGCAGTTCTTCCGCGCCGCTTTTCTTTACCGTACTCCTGCCACTGCCTCTTCACAGTGTCCTCCATGCCCTGCGACGCCTTCACCTAGAAGACAGTCACACAAATCGCCTGCGTCTGCAGATGGGCGGCACATGGGGACATATCTTCAGAGACATAATTCAACTCCTCCACGGCGACGACCCATTACTGAAACACAGGCGTCTTTGTTCATTCCTCACGAGCAGGTTCTTCGTGCACGCCTGGAACGCGTGCTGATCTCTGGCAAAGTAGTTGACGAGAAGAAACGCAGGAGAAGCAGAGAAGATTCCATCCTGCATGGTTGGCCATGGTATGAGCAATCCGGTGTATGTTGGCCTTTTCCCAGAAGACAATGAAATTGATCGATCTTCCCCCAGTTGGCGTCCACACCCCCCAAAAGCGCAAGCAGTAGCGACCACGGACACCCGATGCACAGTCGATCCCGAAGTAGGACAAACCCACACGCTACTACTTCCATGTCTCATCATCCAATTACCATCACTTCTCCCTCCTTGAAACACGCCTCGACACCTCCACCTAGACAATCAAACTCATGTTCTTGGTCCCCTTCATTGACGGCAGACAACTCACCTGTGCTTTCTGAACCTCTGGACCATGATGTAGATGTTGTTGGATCAAGATCATTGTTAACGCCACCGCCGACACCGCCTCTGTCTCCCACTGTAACTTCTGTGGCTGCAGCTGGCGAAAGTGTCACTGTGACGCCTGGTTCGATTTCGGGTAGTTACTTAGCGTCAAGCCCTTCGTACCGAAGACGAGGAGCTGAGAGTTCTGTGGAACGTATGGACCTTACGCTTCATCATAGGCCATTCAATGTAAGGAAAGCCTCCGAAAGTTGCAGGATGATCGAGGGGTACGTGAGTTTTGCACAGATAGAAGGACTTGGGCTGCCCCCTAATGGAGTCGACGATGATGATGATGTAAATGATAGACAAGGTAGAGAAGAGGGCGAGGAGAAGAGAGGTAGAATGTTGAGAATCGGAACGTGGGCAAGGAAGTGGTTTTCTGGTGTTCAGACTCCTCCTTTTCAGTCTTGAGCCCTTAACCTGTCGTCAGTCGTAAGTACGCGACATCTTTTGTATTCATATATGCATTTTCGTCTTCGAGGCTTGGTATAATTCATTGAATTATTGACATGGTTCAACTAGTGCTTACACATTTTATTACCTTGCATTGACCTGCAAATTGCTTTGGCATTCACTCTTTTCATAATCGTTGTATCGTATCATGTCCCTCCTTTGCTTATGCTTATGTTTTTCGCTTTCTTCACTCCGTTTCACATGTATTTATAGTTTATCAGGATTCTGTGATAGTTCTGGTGGTGTTGAGGTAGAAGTCATGTTTTCCAGTACAGAGGTACTAGAGGTATTGATGAAATAGCAATGTTTTTTGACAGGCTACATTGGCTCAGTGCATGATATCTTCCAACGTTGCTCTCCGACGCTTGAACATTTTTAATGCCGGCATCTCGGCAAAGGAAGATTGTCTTGAACTCCTTGCTCGCTTATCGGCTAAGACATTATACTATCTCTCTATATATACTACACCTCTGTGCTCTTAGGGGAAGGTATTTATGCTAGACTGGTTCTCGGGAAATTAGATTCATACGTCTTTTTGGGGTGAGTTTCTTTTCACTCCTCGTGACCATAACAACCCCATAGGACTTAGGGGTAGTTGATTGTTGAAAAATTAACACCGAGTTTGGTTCTACTAATACACATGTAATACACATGACATACATGCATCGGTTCAGTTGGGGAGCTTGTGTAGTGCGTGTTCCTCAAGGTCAACGGAGTTTTTTTGGGTTGCATTTTTGTTGCTGTCAGCTGCCCCCTTATTTCAGATCCCGGTTCTCGGAAAATGCACGTGTATCAGAAAAATATTCAACATGAGTTGCATCCTTACCACCCAAGCCATTCACAAAGCAAGAACCGAGTTGAGTTGAGCCTTCAGCAACTTGGACTTTGAACATCTTTATGAGGCGTCTCCCAAATATTCCTTTCAATTCAATTCAAAAGGTGCTCCTTCATAGTGTATCCATGGACTGCAATTGACGATTTGTTGACCCAAAACAAAATCTTTCTGAGATATCTGAAAGCTTCTTACGGCTCCTGGTAGCCGGTGATGTTATTCAATCTTCTGCTTCTTCCTTGGTTCTTCAATCTCAACATTGGCCTGACCAGATTGCTCCACAAAAGGCACGATTTGTGGCTTCCCATCGACTACGGCTAGAAGCTCGTCAAATGCAAAAATGAGATTGTTGAAGAGATCATAATAGTTCCCTTCCTCAGGCTCGGAATCGTTGAAAATGTACCAGAGAGACTTCTGGATCAACTCAAAATAGATAGGAAAACCAGGGCAAAACACACCACTAAAACCTGACAGATACAGAGATTTTTGTTGGGGCAAGATTGTGAAGATCTGCAGCCAAATCTTTCTTTTGCTTCCCAACTCACTCATCCATAAGGTAACCCACATCAGGGATTCCAGATTGCAATAGGTAGATTAAGAGGCTGAAGAGGAACATTGGCCATATATTGCTTCTTTTCCTGAATGATCAGGGTAAAGGGTTTATGGAAGACTCAGCATAACATGTATTTCCAAAGACTTAAAATAGGGTGTATATTATTCAAGCAGGACCAGCATGTTGAAATACAACAAGAGAAGGGTACAAACAGATAGCAAATACAAACTAACTATTCTACTTATTTACCTAGTTAGAACAATAAGAAGGAATCACATGTATCATATAGGCTCACATGAATTCCTAATTCCAACACAGCAAGCTGTTAGCAACTGACTTTACTCCTAAAGTTGGGTTGACTTCAGAAGCTCTTTCAAGGGTTAGAAAGAGAACTTGATGGAGTCCTTGCTAAATTACAGTCACTACTATATACTCATATAGTGTTTGTACTTGTATCAACTATCCTATAGTCCCTAATATGTCTATCTCTGTCTTTCCCTCTCTTATTATTTATAAACTCTCATAAGGGTCACACATCTCTTCCATCTCATCATGCTCCTGATCTGTCACTCCAAAGTCCAGATATTTGTCTTCCATTAATCTTTCTTCATTGTCTAACTCTTCAATAAATCCTGGGGTTATAATAGTACTTCTCTCTCCAAGATTCTTCCTCTAGAAGAATTTCTGGGATTGTTTCCATCTTTCTTCATCTATACTCTCTCCCTAGTTCTGTTATGATTTACCTTGGACAGGCCTTCTGACATCAGGGGACGTCTGTTAGTGACCGACTGCGAGCGGCAGTGGTGCCAAGGAAGGGACTTATACGGATAAAGGGTTGGGGGGATTGTCACTCGTAAATCGGGATGATAAACGAGAACTCAACAAGAGTTCTCCTAGTATTCTCTACCTATTTATACAAGAGATCTACTAGGTATTCACATGCGACTAGGT
>Ga0153986_1000626_pt1 | contig 10333 bp, 6 predicted proteins | sample TSGA070MetaG_FD_104724 | JGI IMG/M metagenome (GOLD analysis project Ga0153986, IMG submission 104724) | Attine ant fungus gardens microbial communities from Georgia, USA - TSGA070 MetaG | ecosystem: Host-associated > Fungi > Mycelium > Unclassified | place: USA: Georgia, Alexander Wildlife... | reverse complement strand
TCTGAGTTCATGGAGAAACTTCTGATTACCTGGTCTTACTTTGAGAGCCATACTAACTATTAGATTAATTGTTATGACAGTTTTGGATTCACCTGAGCTGTTGGCCATTGACCAACTATGGCTAGATTCACTCTGGGAAGCAGAGATACTGGCATTATCTGATCTCTCTTACTTTCCTGGTTTCTAACCCCAGATCTCTGTTTCATAAAACTCTGGACCTTCTTTGATTCATTAGGAAACAAAAGCTATGACTGGACAATAACCTTTCACGAACTTCTTCATTTTCTTGCTTGTAACAAATAGTGACACTACCCTATAACACTCTTCTGGCTCTTCCTTCTAGTAACACCCAGTGACTGTGTCTTGTAACGCTTTTTATTCTTCTAATGACTCTTACTAGTAACTAGTTTATGTAACACAGAGACTATAAATACATGACAGAGAAGACTAGAACAACAGTTCTATTCTTTTTTCTATTCCTCCCTTTACTCTTTGAACATATTTCCAAAGAAAGACAAGGACAGACAATCTAGCCAAGCTCAAGAGCTGAACAACTAGTATTGATCTAAGCCTCAAAAGCTCCAAGTATAACTCTCTTAAAATCCCTAACAAGGAGCCTCATCACATTGAGGTTGAGAGAGAATACTGGTTGCTTTAGACTCTACTCTAGGCATAACTGAGTAGAAGTTTGGAGTCTTAACATTGATAGCAGGTTCATTTCTGACTCCAAAACCAAGGCCTTTATCTTTTAGGCTGCTAAGGCCGCCTACAATCTTGAGAAAGGTCTATCTCCCCAGAATATTACTTCGACCCTGTTCTATTCTTACTTTGCCTTTATCCGCACCTTTCGTCAAGAGATTCTATCCTCCAATTTTGATGATAATCTCCCTGATCCTCTGACTTTTGAGGAACATCATTAGCGAGTTTTTGGCAAGAATATGTCTATTGCTGGGTTTAACAAAAAGAAGGGCAAGGGTTACTCTTGACTATCTGGGTATATTGGCTTGTTTTCTTTTGTACTTTTGTACTTAAATAGTCCTCCAATAAATTCTTGTTTGTGTTGTCTTCTGGTCTCTTTCTGCTGTATGACCTAAGTAATGTTTCCTTAAGTCTGTTTTCTGGTCTAAATATAGGCCTGTAATTTTGAAAAATTATCATGTCTCATCTTTCTTTTTCCTTATATCTTAGGTCTGAACGTTCACTGTTTCTTTTTCTTCTAGAAGTGGTGTTTTCACCCTTTTTCCATGGATTTCTTTGATTGCACCTGTGTCACTAGTTTAGATCAGTGCTTTTGCCAGCACTCTTTTCCTATTTCTTTCTGACTCTTTGGAGCTTTTTTATAGTTCTTTCTTATGGACCACTCTCAATCTTACTATCTTCTAGATCATTTTCACATGCAAGGGCAGGCTCCCTATCCTTATTTAAGCCACTTGTAAAGATTGATTGGTAGAGATAACTTAATGATTCTACTCAAGGGATGGTTTTAAGAGAACTTGATAGAGTTTCTACTCGATTCATGTCTATTACTTATACACCTGGCACTTGGTTTGTACACCATATAACTAAGTAACTACTCACAGGTACTCTATGACTCATCAGTTGATCCCATTTCTTGTCCTATGCCAAACCATGGAGGATTGATATCACAACTCAAAGTACAGATCTGCCAGTCTGTTCTCTAGTAGCTCTACAATTTTAGAGAAGTCTTTTTCTTCCAAGTATAAATCATAGAGTTCTTTTATTGGGTTAAGCCGGTTTATGACACTACTCTTATTCTGTGTCTGTTCTCTATTCTATGTCTATTAGTTCTAGCATAGATCTTTCTATCTTTGAAACCACTTAGAATGCTTTTCTCGAGCTTTTTAATACTATTTCCAATGTCTATCACCATAGCTAGCATTACAGTTGTCAAGCCACTATCTTGGGGTTTGTCAAGATAGCTGTTGACAGCTTGGCTGAACTCTTGATAAGTTTTCTCCTTTCTTTGCTTTGGATCTTTTATCCTGTTACAATTTTTTTTTATCTAGTGTAACAAGCCTGGGTCTTCCTCTGTTGCCTCAAGTACCAAAATGGTTTCGACTGGTGCTACTCCTGCTCCTACCACCAATAAAGATAAAGGCATGTCTAGGAAGGTACTTTTCTTATTGTTTTTTTTCTTTAAAAGCTATTTCTGACTTTTTTTTCTTCTTATAGCATCCAAAGGCTCTACCTATCACTTTTCCTAATGATAATTCTAAAGATGAGTATGAGGTTGAGATAATTATGCATGCTTTCCTTAACAATATCACTACTGATCTTCTTCCACAGATGTATGTTAGTTCTTCTCTTTCCATTTTTTAGCTTTGTTCCTGAATTTTCCAATCTAGGCCTTTATAGAGGCTGATGAGTCTGCTGGCCCTGCCAAGGCCCTAACCTTTACTTTTCTTCCTTTTGCATTGTTATGCCGGCCAGTAAAATTCTGGCTAGATAAGTGGTAATAACAATATAATACTCCCATAATGCTTATTCTATACAAAGATGAGCGTCTCAAAAACCCAAGAGAGACTACTGTCCAGTCGTGTTCTTGAGTACAGCGCTTGAGAAGCGGAATAGTGGCTGTAATCACCACTATCTATCCCTTATAATAAACTCCTGCTCAGATCATCTTATATTGTTATCAATAAAAGTTCTCCCCTCTATATGTGCTTTCAAGAAAGAAAATAACATCAAAAAACCAACTCCTAATAAAGAGTAAGTGACCTGACATCATTAAAGATAAAGATAAATGACAGATCACAGATGTAACTTGGGCTGTCAAAAGAAGATATATTTAGAAAGAGAGAAACGAGAGTGAGTTTGAGAAGGCTTGCAAAATATAGAAAGAGAGCCAGGGTGCTCAAAAAGAGATGCTTAAGGAGATATATGAATGACGTGAAGATATAGAAAAGAAAAAAAATTAGCTAAGAGAAGAATAAAGAATCTAACATACTTGTGAATAGTCTAATCAAGTAGATCAACAGTTTATTCTAAAAACAATCTCTTTATAACAAGTTCCTGTGTGGCTATATTAATAAAAGAAAGTATTAAGGAAAGACCTAGATAGAGAAAAGAAGTGAGGAATGAGGGATCAGATGGAGAGGTATTATAAAACAGCCAACATGACTAAGTTATTTTACTTTTATTTTATTTTATTTTTCTCTAAGTTCACAGAAGTGTGGGAAAGGATGTTATACTAGTGTAACATTACATGACTTAATTCCGACTTGGAGTTAGCTCTCTGACAAGAGACATGGTTAATATTCTTGGCTGTTGTAGAGAACTTTATTGCATTTCTTTCTATTTTCTTTATATGTGATTTGGACAATTGTACTCTAATAAAAACCTCTAGGGTACAAGAAAAGGGACAAGCGATCTTATCTCTACCCTTTCTGCTACTCTAGAGCTAAAAAGCAATCTCAAATGAATTTTAAGTTCTAATTTTTATTCTATTTCATTTTCCCTACAGGCTACTTGACCTTGAAAGGACTTGGACATTTGCTTATGCTAAAAGATTAACCCCTCACTACAGTTCTTTGTAGTAAGCTTTCAGTTGTATGGTCAGCTGAAATAAAGCTTGCATGAAACTCTAGGAGTTCTAGGTAGTACTGCTGTATCAACAGCAAGCTAGGCTACTAGACTAGATAAGGACAGCAGTGTTACAGTGTGAGACAAATGTGTGCCTTAGAGATCTGACTAGCAAAAATTATTTTTATTTTTATTTTTAGTCTATTTTTATCAAATCTACTAGTATGCTTTTTATTCTCTAATTACCTCTCCTGTGTTTACTTGTTTGCACGCAACTGTGATCCATTTTAGAGACTACAGTTCTCTGACTTACACCTGTCACCCTTGTTTCTGATAAAATACACAATCTAAACTTTTATTCCCATTAACATGCTCTGCATCTACTCTGGTATACCTTTTTCTCTTTGCTTATTGTTTGTTTTTTGACTGCATACATCTCTAATCTTGTACTGTTAGTTTTCCTATTTTTTCTTACTTTTGGCCTCCTTTTTCTGTTGGTTTATAGTACACCTCTGTTACTGCACTGGATGGTGTTGTTATGCTAGAATTAAAATTTCTACAAAAATGCGACATAAGAAGACATATAATCTCAAATTCATACTTTTGAGTTGGTTCTTAAGCTCTTCTCCAAACCCCAGATATGATCTAAAAACTAGGAAGAACAGACATACATGGCAATTATGGGGTTGTCACTTGTCAGCAAAAGGTAGAAAGACCACACTAACTCTCTAGACCTCAAGAGCTCAGGTAAACTTCTGAAGAACTAACTAACTTGAATCTAGAACGGACATAGTCAAGTCTGCAAGCAGTGTGGCAATCCAAAGACAATCAGATCCCACCAGTCTGAGCATTAACAGGTTCATCTTGAACATAAACACAGCCTACAACAATTATAGCATGAAAGAGGTTTATATTTGGTAGAAATGGTATCTAGGACGGAATTGGGGGAAAAGCATGTCAGTTCCGAGAGTTAGAGATGGTGAGTGGATGAAACATTGAAGCGGAACGGGAACACATGGTAAAGATTGGCATTAGTGGAGCTATTAGAAGAGAGAATGCTGATGGGCTGGATGAGCCTGAGGTATGGAAATGCGTAAGAAGCCGAGAGAGGAAGAATGTGTATTTATTTTTCTATTTTTGATTTTGATTGAGTCTTGAGCACTTGTACCAAATATACCTCTCAGGGTAGAAGGGATAGAGACAGCCTACTTTGGTACCTGCCTTCATCTCTAAAGCTCTTGGGATTGTGAAAAGCAATTCTAGAAACAAGTAAGAGTGTGATCTTGGTGGAATGTCTAAGCTAGGCCTCACTTCGTACTATACCTACTCAGTCTAGAGGTAGAACTCTGGTGGTCACTCAAACAACTTTTGGCAAGGTAGCAAGCTAGAAAAGTCTGGCTAGTCATTAACTCAGACTCTATCACACCTGTAAGGTTTAGTCTAGGGGTACAAATAAGGACTTGATTGAGATTAGTAAGACCTACAAGAGGCTTACTGACTACTCTTGCTAGTGAGCTTGTTACAGTGTATAAAGGTTGATACCTTAGAAGCTCCACAAAAGGATAATCTAGATCAATCTTACAATCCTTCTAGCTATTTTTACCTTACCAGATAAGCTGCGCTTCTACTTTTTAATTTCTTTCTGTTATTCCACTTTGATATTCTCTCCTTTCGAACCTTTAGCATGTGATTGGAAACTACTACCACACTTAATACCTTTTGTCTGTTGCAGTTAAATTCCCTTTTGCCCTTTTCAGCGCTCTGATCAAGAAAAGTTTGGGTCTTTCTTTTCCCTTTATCCCATTGCACTTTTTTATGCGTTCTTGTTCTAGCTCAGGCCATTTTCCAGACAATCCAAGATTTCTACCAGTAGAGGGTTAGCATATAAAAGACTACTGCCCAGTTCTGTTCCACTTCTGTTCTAAAAATTGGGCTCCTTATATCCTTGTCCAACATCTTATAGGCTATTTACCGCCTTGAAAATGCCACTCACAATTATAGGGATGCTACTGAGGAGCATGACCACCTCACTGCCATTTATGAGGCCAAGACTGCTTCTAGATCCACCCAGTAGCTGGCTTTGTCCTCAGGCAAACGGCTCTAGTTTCTTGTTTTTTATGTCTATTTGCTAGTTCTTTGAGTTATATAAATTTATTGCTGCATCAGTCTCTTTAGTGTGAGTCTCTGCAGACTCTTCAGACAGCCCTCTTTAAGTTTTTCTCTACAGTCAATACTTATTGCTTCAGACCCATTTTGTCTCTTGCAGTAGTTGTTCTAGAGACACTGCATTCTCTCATCCTATCCTCTAGATGCTCTTGTCTGGGTATGGGCATGCTGACAAGGTTCCTGTTATAAGCTAGACCTACCATGTATGGGAGTTCTCTTCTGTAAAACATTTCTGGCTTCTTGAGGTTTAGTAAAAGTTTGCTAGGGCTGCTGTCTTCCTGGATAATGCTCTTCTCTTATAAGTCGGTACTGTGACCACCACCCTGGTATTTGGACAAGTGATACAGACTGTCTGATTTCCTTCTTAATCATTTATTATTTGGCTTTCTGTGACTGAGTTGAAAGGCTGTCCCAATAGCACTGTATAGGATGTCTCTTCCATGATATGAACTTGCAATAATACTATTACTCCTCCTAGAGTAAACGACATGTTCCTTGATAGTTCATACATTCTAGATAGTAGTCCATTGGCGCTCTGCATCTGGATACTGAGATTGGGGTTCCAGGTCACTTTATTTACTATGGTAATCTTTCTGGTCATCAAGACAATCTGTGACCCACTATCTAACAGTACTTCTTTCTCTCAAATCTGCTTTATGATGACCAGTACTACCCTAAGATGAGCCATATCCAAAGTTATTTTTTCTAATCTTTCTTCTTTCTTAATAGAAAAGACTTGGTACTTTTATTCCAGCAGATCTAGCTTCTCTAAAAACTACAGTACTGGACCCATGATCATCTAAACTTCTATAACCTCTCTTTCCTTAATCTTGAGGCTCTCCTGGCTAATCTGAGGTCTTTCTAGACTATTAACCAGCACCAGATTTTTCTGGGGTTGATCTTCTTCTATTTCTAGAGCTGTGTCAGGATTCTCCTTTACTGGCTGTTTGCTCGTTAGAATCTCTTTGAGAGTTGTATACAACTTCAGCACCACAGTCCACAATTCTTTGGGAGTGACTTTTATCTCTCTTTTTAGTATTCTTTCTAAAATATTCTTCGTCTTTGCTCCTTTCTTGATTGGAGCTTTATTTTTGGCAAATACATCTTTTCTAGGAAACTGTCTGAAATATTTAGCTAAGAAGAGTGGAACATCAACTATCAGTACTTGGGTGGGTACCTTGTAAAAAAGAAAATTATGCTTTTGACTCATAATTGATGTCCTTGTTCCATCATGATTTCCAGCTTCTAGATCTATAGGTGAGGCTATTGTCTTTTCTTAATTCTCCCTATCTATCTCCAAAACCCTACTTCCTCAAAAGTGGACCTACTTCTCAAAGAACAGTTTCTTTATTGGTATCTCTAAAAACTCTGTCACTTTCTAGACACAGGTACTTTTCTTGTCTGGACAAACTCTGCAGCTATTTTTTTCAGAAATACCTTTAGGTCCTTTTCCTCTAGTTCTGCAGTCAGCTCTTATTCTAGATTCATCCATTGCATCATGACCTCGATGTCATGAACCATCTCTTTGAGCCATTGACTAGTCCACATGACTAAGTCAATATTTATTTTCATTTATCTTTTATTTTTATTTATTTTTCAGAACAAAGACAAAGTTGTACGGTAATGACAAGATGACTCTATAGTAATACAATGAGCATACGTATGTACAAATGTTAGTAAATAAATATGTTTGTATATAAGTAGAGAGGAATCTAGCAGAAACTCTTATTGAGTTTTCTTTGTCTACTCCAATTTAGAGTATGCTTATGAGGTAGCTTAGCCTTACATTCGTTATACTTGAGGTTGCTGATCTTTTTCTTGAGTTGGAACAGTTCATCCAACTATTTACTGGGTCTAGATTGTATATTGTGGTATCTCTTTGTTGTTAGAGTAGCCAACTCTAAGCTGGAATTAAGCCAACTGCTCTTTATCAGTGTTAGACAAAGAGAACTTATTAAGAGCTCCCATTACATTGGTCTATCTACTTATACAGATTCTACCTGGTCTATGCACTAGTTTCCCACACCACCATGTGACCCTGTGACTTGTGACATAAAATGTGACATAACTGTAACCATAACTCCTTATTTAACCTGTGATATCCTTTCCCATGCTGCTGTAAACTTTAAAGAAAAGAAAAAGAAAACTGAAATAACTTAGCTATGTTGGCTGTTTCATAACACTTGTTGTTTGGGACAAGATGATCACCCCTCTGGTATCTGATTCCTAGTCCCACACACTGTAGGTTTTTAGCTTTGGGTCACCCTACATCATCACCACAATTGACAATAGGAGATACTTTCTGACACAGTCCTTGTCCGAATCTCATTGGCAAGCTTTTTATTTCTTTTTGGCTTTATCTTTGCATCTGAATTAGTGTCTAAATACTATCTAGAGCTCTCTGCATGTTCTTCTCATGTCTTTTCCTAGTCTTTTCCTATATCTCATACATAGTCTTCAATGTATTCATTTCTTGTTGCAAACTTTCTATGTCTGGGCCAAATTCAACTTTTCTAATGGTTTCAACCTATTCTTTAGAGTCTGTGCTGATCTTATTATTCCTAAACATAACCACCAGGGTATACTTGAGTACCCTGGCAATTGTCTTTCTACTAATCAAGTCAATGGCTTTCTGAACAACCTGCTCTAGATTGTAAAGGTCCTCCAGCTGACTGTTTTTGTTGGTGTCTACCTTCAGAGTACCTTAAATGCTTAGTCTGGTGTTCAAAGCATCTTGAAAGATAGTGTTTAAAGATCTGAAGAACAGTTTTACTAATTCTCTGTTTCCTGTGATTGCAGTGTTATACTGGAATCAAAAATTTCACTAAAATATGACATAGGAAGACATATGGCCTTGAATTCATGCTGGTGGGTTTGCTCAAGTGTTATAAACCGTCTTTTCTGTATTAAGTCCATTTCTATTTTTCTTTTCTTTTAAATATATTTTTCTATTTATAGCATGGGAAACTCATGTCACACTATGTGATAGGATGCATGACAAAGTCACATCAAAGGTCATGTTACATGACATATCATACATGATTTGGTTGGAAGTGCAGGATACTAAATGTACAGATTAAGTAGATTATGTATAAGTAGATAGACCAATAAAGCGAGGACTCTAATGAGTTCTCTTTGTCTAAGGCTGATAAAGAGTAGAGGCTTAATTCCAACTTGGAGTTGGCATCTTGACATCTAGAGCCCTTCTACAAGCCCTAGATGTGATCTAGAGACTAGAAAGAACATACATATATGTGTTAGATGTGCTCTAGACAGTCCCTCAGTATTATTTCAGTGATTAATTACTTAGTAGGTCATCTGATCTGATGTACAACAGCCTGTGGACACTGAGTTGACACTTAGTCTCTTACAGTTGTCCACAGATGATAACTAGTGTTTATCTCTTTAAATACAGTCTCTTACAGTTGTCCACAGTGTTCTCTAAGTTGCTAGGACTCCATTCCTGTCACCACTGCTCTGGTTTTATCAGGTTATGGGCCCCGGCCTCTAGCAACTTCAAACCCAATTTCAGTGCCCATCTCTTGTTCAATTCCCCTGAAATTTGGCACATCTATATACCACATACAATGAATTCTACTGCCGAAATTTGAGCCCAATCGCTGAACAATTGACAGAGATATTACACATATTCTTCACCATCTCCTCCCAACTTCTACCTTCTCTCCCTCACTCAATTCTCGCGCGATTTCTTCCAAACTCGGTGTGACAAATTCGGTTTATATACTCTATCAACTGTCCAAAATTCACGCAGATCGCACCAGCCAATCTCTCTAAATCGGACATTCTTTTTCTGCCTTCTCAGAACAAATCTGCTGCTACTCGCTTGAATTTTATCCGATCGGCTCACAATTTCGTAGGCCACTTCTTTGGATTATCAAGAGCATTCATACACAGTTTTGTTCAAATTGGCATACTCGATCCTCCGCTATAAGCAATTCAAATTTCCCTCTCCTATGTCTTCAACAACTTCAACCAACATCACTTAGTTTGCTAGGAATGCTCAGTACAGTCCCACTTCACCATCCTCACCACTCCAGCTCAATGCTGACTTCCACTGGCTTGCTGACACTGGTGCTACTTCTCACATGACTCCTTACTGCCACTGGTTCAAGTCCTATACTCACCTCAGAACACCTGTCCACCTGGCAAACAATACTGTCATCTACTCAGCTGGTGTGGGCAATGTTGTCTTTGAGCCTATTGTGAATGGTAAACCAGTCCGGGCTGTTAAGTTCTCTAGGGTGTTGCATGTTCCTGATCTCAGGATCAATCTTCTGTCTTGTCTGTACCTCACTTGTCACAAGGGAATTACTATCACCATCTCATCACATACTATGGCTTTTAGACAAGGGAGAAGCACTCTTTTCAATGCTTCTATTGACTCTTCCAACTCAGCTACTCTTGATAGATCTACTGTTGCCTCTGAGGCTGCTTATGCAGTGTCAACACTTCCAGCTGACCTCTCTCTCTGGCATTGTCGCTTCACTCATCACAACTACACTGATGTCAAGAGGATGGTTCAACAACAACTGGTTACTGGTCTGGTTCTTGACTCTGACAACAAACCTGATCCAATCTGTGAACCATGTCTAGCTGGAAAGAT
>Ga0153986_1000625_pt1 | contig 10338 bp, 14 predicted proteins | sample TSGA070MetaG_FD_104724 | JGI IMG/M metagenome (GOLD analysis project Ga0153986, IMG submission 104724) | Attine ant fungus gardens microbial communities from Georgia, USA - TSGA070 MetaG | ecosystem: Host-associated > Fungi > Mycelium > Unclassified | place: USA: Georgia, Alexander Wildlife... | reverse complement strand
GACGGTCAAGCGCAGGGGTCGACTGTACCTCGCCCGAGGTCGCGAGAGTGATAACGAGACCGGAACCTCGGTTATCATCGCGAACAGTGGTACAAACATCCCCTATCGTGTTTCCTTTGCCCCCGAGCTTCTCATCCTCGGAATCATCATCACCTTCAGGCACCACATCTCCTCTGAGATCCTTTCCACCATGCTTGAAATCCTGGTCACGGTTCACGGGAGGAGCACTCCTGGATCGTCCCATCAAGAAATCAAGGCCCTTCATCCTCGGTGGGATCAAATGAGGCGTCCTTTGACTGGAGGTTTCTGCGGTTGAGGCAAGCACACTCAGGGGAGTATTAGGGAAGGAGGCTTGGTCGTCAGAACTAGGAGGATGAGCGTTCGTAAGGACGGAGGGACTAGGTCCAGACTTGTCATATTTGTAAGGGTCGCCCTGAGCACCCTGAGGATCAAATTCATCATAGATTTCCTCGCCTATCAATTCTTATAACAATTGTTAGACGGCTTAGTCACCCATGAGATAAGAATATATGCCCACCCTCCAAAACATCTTCAAGAGTGATGATACCGAGAGGCATTACAGCTGGATCAAAACTTTGCAAAAACTGATGGAGGTGACTTTCAATGTGGATCAACAATGAGATAGAATATGACCAACTTCGTTGACGCCCTCTTTGGCTAGAACTGCGTCGGCGGGCATATTTTGCTCAAGACCACCGGACATAACAGCTCCAGCAGCCTGTTTTGATAAAGCTGAGAACTGCAATGACATCTTTTTCCCCTCTCTGGCACGGTCTTCATCCAGAATAGGCTGGTTGCCTATGGCTTGGTTCGATGTCTGCATCTCAATGCTCTCCGTTGTTTTACCAGTGGCACGAGTACCAACAGAAAGAGAGGCTGAAGACAACATTTCGGGTGATTGATCTTCTTTCAGTGTGCGGTCATCCTCGATAATCGTAGCTCCATCTTCGGCATCACTGTCCTTTCTCAAACCGTGTGCGATACGACGTTGCCGATTTTCCTTCTTTCTGCTAGCCCAGCGCTTGGTGTGACCCGAAATACCGCTGTCGTCGTCGTCAGATGAGCTTGATGTGTCCAAGTCACCCATACCAACGCTTGCTCTCAAGCGTTGTGTGAGTCCTCGCCTGACAGCCTTCTTGACACTTTGAGCCTAGTGTCAAACTTTTATTTCAACAAGAATTCAATCCTACAAGAGGGGTGACTGGCCTTGTTAACACTGAACCGACTGACGATAGCCATATGACTACGTCCTTCTTGAAATTTATCCAGCATGCCAAGTAATGGCTCGTTGTTAGGGACGAATGGGACCTTATTGAGAGGAATTTTCCTTAAGGGAGTCGCATCTACAGACGTACATAGACATCAGAGTCAAAACCCGCCAAACTAAACTCACCTTCTGGATCCAATAAAACACATTGCTTAACAAGGAGCACACCAATTATCTTCTTTACCTTGACCATACGTTGATCCGACGAGCTAGCTCCATTGGAAACGTTACCGCCGACGACTGCGGACATAGCAAGGCCACTACCGAGAGGTATAGCAGCGATAGGGACATCAACTTCTTCGAACACAGGGACACGACTGTGTCCTGTCTGACATATCTTGCTCATAAGGCCGTAGTCGAGTTTTGAGTTAATGGATAACATGAAAACATCATCAATTGGGGTCATTGCCTACAAAATATGCATGCTTGATTTTTAATAGTGGATTCGATGACGTCCAGGATCAAAACTTGCCTGACGGACGACCTTCTCTTGTAAGTCAAGGGTGGCGCCAATAATCGCGACTGTGTCGGTCTTAAGATCCCCACCATGTGCTTCGAGCGAGTCATGCATAGCAATCAATTCTTTTAATTCTGGAAAGCGGAATAATATAGGATGCGTCATCGGGCTGAGGGCAAAGGCTTACCGGCGCGCCTGTAGATGATACCATGATGTTTCCCGAGGACCAGTTCGAGAATTTTTGCAACAGGCCAAGAAATAATCCCCTGAGAGAATGAACCCTCAGAATGAATAGAAAGAATGCATCAACATCATGGAAACTCACGAGACCATAAATCAGGCATTTAGTTACTCCGGCCATTTTAGCTCCTAACAGTAAGCCATGGCGGGTGCAGACGGACTGGGGAATTATTTCAGCAAATCTGGACAAATGAGATACGTATTAGCACTCAAGAGGCCTAGGCAAAAAAAAACATACATAACGATCAGTACTGTACTGACCACAACACTCTGAAAACCACCGCCAAGGACCGGGTCGGCAATGACGGGTAGTGTCTCGTTGACGATCATATTCGCCAAAAGCAAGGTCACGAGCAATAGATGCCCATTCTTTCGGATGGGCATGATCTTGTTCGCATATTCGCGTTGTTTCCTATGAACAAGCCTTTCAGAAACCTGACGGCTCAAAAAGAGGAAACAAGATATACGGGGTGCCGCTGATACTTAAAACATTGAGCTGGGTCTCGTCCAAGCTCATATAACCTAATGTCAGACCGGCAAACACACCCGATAGGAGAACAAGGATAGGTATGAGCATTGGGAATAGGACTTGTTTCCACCGCGGACTGTCAGACAGTTCATCACGTCTGGAGAATCGATTGATAATTCCTCCATCTTCGTTGACAAGCTTGTAATGGAGTCCATTATTGGTGTTGATCCTGTGGTCATTCTCTTCGGCACGCAGGAATCGCAGAGCATATTTAAAAACAAGAGAAAGAGATATATAGAGAAGCCTAGCAGCAGCAGTAAAGGTAGACGGAGGGTGGTATCTCGTATGAAGGACAGGGACGGGGACCATTCGAGTGTGGGGTGGGTAAGAGGCTGCAACGACGTCAGTACTCTCATTCAATTATAATCATCTATTTTATCCCACGCCTATGGAGATCACAAAAACACATACCATATATGGTAAAAAGACTCATATGGTTTATTCTTGGTCTGAGGCTTTTTGCGCGTAAGAGATGGGATGATTACCAAAAGGTCGTCAGCCAGAATCTGATAGAAGGCTCACAGATATCAAGCAGGATACTGTGTTATGCTGTCATTGACAGATCAGTGGGTAGATTGAACCACTGCAGGGGTTGAGAGATCCAACTCGCCATAATTATAGATATAAATCACACAGACTACCACTCGGATCTAGGTCAGCTACACTTTAAATTTGAGTGAATAAGAATGTAGACAAGCAGAAGTATTCATGGAGACAGAATAGAAAATGTAGATGCCTGAAGAACGAGCTGAGAAATGTTCGTGTGCTCAGAAATCATGATTTAGATCGGCACTAGTGAACTTCTTATAACTACGCTAATGAAGGGGGCCCTCTAAAGTACCCCGTCAAGTAGCTGTACTTTACGGCAAGCTGAAATCAAGCACTGTGTTAAGAACGCTTCTGAAAAAGTTCATGATCATGGTTATGATTTTTGAATCACAGGTAATAAATCAATCACAAATCATTACATTATTAATACCTTAGTAACAGCTCATCATCTGGTAGGTTTTCCTCCACTGTGACACATACTGATTTCGTAATGATCATCCAAATACATCTCAGTACATTGCAATCAAAAATCGCTAGATAGAAATATACTCCAAAGTGCCTTATGCGAGCGCAAGCTCAAGGAGAATAGTTTCGCCCAAGTCCCAAACTTTGACCAAAATAAAACCTGACATCTCCACCAGTTCGATATAATCTTCCAGTGTTCGTTCTTCGGAGTTAAACAGGGTCATCATTGTCATATCAAGGTAGTGAGTCCGAATGCGTCCAGCGCCAAAATTCGGCAGAAGAGGAGCAGGAGCTTGAATCACTTTCTCATTATGAGGCACTCGGCTGGTGCTTTGAATTCTGTATTCGTCTGTGCACAAATGAATATTTCTTTGGCTGTCCATTGACAGAAAGACTGACTGATCAGGATTCGACTACTCGGTCCCATGGCCTTGCGGGTGTTAGCCAGCACCTTCAGCGCTGACTCATGGGTCACGTTATGACTAGTGTTTTAAGTGAATTCTTTTTTCCAAGATCAAACAATGGAGCTTCACATGACATTCTTGAGCTTATCAGGTGGAGGATAGTGAGAGGAGAGGCCCTTCGATGACACTTGGCTGCACATACCAGATAGATATCACAGCCATATATTGGAGGCTCCGCCATAATGTCCACAGATTTGAATTCAATCTTGCCATTGGCAATGGCTTCCGGGCACTCCCGGGGCCAGATGTCATTTTGCGCTTGCTCAATCCGCTCGGGAAGATCTTGCAGCTTCAGGTTTAGATTCGGATAAAGCTTGTAAAGTTGCATTGTGACGTAACCCACCCCACCGCCGAGGTCATTTACCACAGATCCTGGAGGCAATTCGCCCCAAGGATAGTCTATACAATCAATTGGAAATGCTCTATTAAAATATGATTCCACGTTACCTGTAACAATAGCTCCGGCATCAGTAGTTTCATTCCACCCTATCATTGCTTTTCCGAATCGAGCTCCTTGCGCGATCCCTTTCTCGTTGTTCCTCTAAAGAACAATCGTTTTTGTAGAGATAATACTACACCAAAATGACCTACGTCTTCAAAAAATGCATAGAGAGACTGTGGATATCCTGTAACGCGGTTGAAGCAAGTGTGTTCGGCTGCAGATGAAAAGCCCCATTCAGGATCAAGGAGGGTGTCCACTAGGTACAATGCAGCTTTCCCAACAGGTTCATCAACGCTTTTGGGCAAATGTCAAGTAAATCAGCTTCCTTGTTCTATGAACATTCTGATAAAAAATCCCTACATGTGCATTCCAGCACACCACATCGGGGTCGAGCTCACGAGTTGCATGCTGAGACGATTGTTGGCAAACACATCGTTCGTGACTATCAGGGTCATCGAATCGTACTTTGTCTTTCCATTTTCTGGAAACTCACCTTCACGGAAAATGTGGGTCGAGCACAAAGTGCGCAAAACTCGACTCAACTTCCTGGGCTCAATGCCACACTGGGCACCGATCTCTGAGACCGACAACCCCGAGGGTTTGTCTAGCAATATATCCGCCACACGAGCACGAAGAACAACACCAAGGCAGGCGGGTTCAAATACCTTGATTGAGGCGATTTGTTTACTTCCTGGAGAAGAATTAGATTTGGTCGTACCTTTAAATATCGCTAAAGGAGAATCTGATGAGGAAAATTCGCCACACAGATAGTTACGTACATTGAGCATCGTATGATCTGGACGAGAAAGGACTGCACATAGTTGTGCACAAGCACCTTCGAGCATTTGTACCGAATGCTTCACTTCCAATGGGCAGATACCGACATCCAACGGATGAGGATCAACATCATCCAAGGTCGGAACAGGCTTTGGAGATCGGTCCTTGTAGAAGGACTCAATTTTGCTGGCAGCAGCAGTAATAATGGAGACTAGGCTGGTGATATCACTGGCCGACATGGGGATGACACGTTTGAAAATTCGGGGAACAGGCTTTATAGACTCGTACATTCGGATTGTCAATTAATGTTGACGTTGACGTTACGTATTGGCATCAGAAAAACCAGTGACTTCTCGTGAATTGGTATGGCATCATCCAGGATCTCAGTCAACAAAAGCATCACTTCAATATTGGATGTCATCAATCAGCAACGTCCGATGTACCGACCGTAGACGTCGGATATCTTTCCAAAAGCTGTGGTCAGTGCAGCTCCTTTCTACACTGTTAGAGACAGGTTCATCGGACCATCGGGGATAATATAATGAAACAGTGTCACTTGCCTGCATGTTTCGTGGTAACTTTTCGCTGTTTTCTGTAAGTTGGTGGACCTATTTTATTTTGATATGTAGTATCCGTTCATTACCGTTACTCCTGGAACGTCTGAGTAAATTTCCCTTAAAACATTGGACCCTTTCTGGACAGAAATAAAAATCCGGTTGCCTAGCATAATGAGAGGTCATGGTAAGCCGGGACAGGTGACAATCGTATAGAACCATTATCAGTGATGAACGCGTAGTTACCGAGCTCTAATTTTAATCTCAGATAATGAAGTGCATTGGACTTCTGGAACCACAAGACCCTGTGAGCGGTGGTCCAACTAAGATTAATGCATGTGCTTTTGAAGTGTCAAGAAGTCGACAAGACCTCGACCTTTTGGGCAGAAACAAGGAGCTGGCTCGAAACGATATGAATATTGGCCCCAAGATGATCGGAGTTAGCTAGGAAGTTTCCCTTCAAACTGCAGGTCGTCTTTCTAACTGATTGCTTAGGTAATCTAATCCTCAGCCGAGTGTCATTAACTCAATTATGAGTCGGTCAGCAGACAACTGAACGGAGGTCCAGTTCAAAGTGGTGTGACATGGAAGCTATATCGGTATCGACTAACACTAAACCGCACTTCCAGCATCATCTCTCTTAGACAATTGCAGCGAGAGCCAGGGTCGTCTGGTGCGGTCTAACCCAGTCCATGGCTCAGAGTTCAATAAAGGCCGCGCACCTGGCGACCTAGAAGCGCGAGAACAGCCGCCTTTACGGGACTCTAAAGCAAGGCCTTATTCAATCGAAATTTGGACATACCCGTACATCAATGGTCTTCCGATAAAACGATAATATGTTGAAGATGATGATTGTCAGGTAGACATACTTCTCGATCCACGTTTTTGAAAATATATCTAACTTCCCAAAATTGCTTTAATTATACCCGAAGGGAGAGAGAGATTGAGTGAGTGTATGAAACCATAGGACGACAATCAATTCAATCAACATGGGCGAAGCATGCGAACACAATCCCTTCCCATTCAAATCAAAGAGCCTCAGTAGCTCCCACACACAAGCGGCAGCGGGTGAACGATGCGCCTCATTAATGAGTCCATTTCTATATACCCAGCACCAGCAAGAATTAGATATGAAAAGAGCGGGCTACTATAGCCCTCGAAAGCAACGATCGGGTAAAAAAATTCGTTACGCAATTGAATGTGCCTCTCAAGGACAGCGTCTCATGAATCTCAATCTCCATCTCATGTGTGGACTAGACACGCGGATCAATGTCACGGGCTCCTTGTGAGTGTATGGGAGTGCTGACATTTTTGTAGAATTTAGGTTCAACAGAAAAGGAAAAAAAAAGTGATAGTCTGCATTGCACACAAGTCATCATTGCAAATCATGGAAGCAAGTCGCTTCAGTGCGACATGCGGCTTCAAAGTTTCGTCAGGCCGTCCACATCGTCCTTTGATCAATATCTCTATGTGTAGAGCTGAGATGTGGAAGAGACTCGCATTCAAACAAAGCAGCTGAGAAGTGAAAATTGTTGACATACAGTAGATCGTTCCGATCGCATCCGTGATGGTAGTAATGTAGCTTGGAATGAATCACAGTCAATGAATGGATGAATGAATTCACTATTATACAATAAACGCGGATGACGATAGCACTGCTTAACTTCTATTAAAAGGCACGAGACACAATCAACGAAAGCAGGTCATGGGCAAGACTAAAGAAAGAGATACGGATATATAGATCACAACTAGCAGATCATGATGAAATCGAGTGACTTTGAACGATACCGATAGTCGAGTCCTGATAGGATTGAGAAGGTTCTCGAGACCAGAAGCGATTCCAGAAAGCAAGATGTCTAAAGCATTGCATATCAGGCATACCATATCTTCACTAAGGAAGATTCACCCTCAGAGCTTATCGTTATCGCTCTCTTCCTGACATTGGAAAGGAACGGCGTGACCCTATCCCCGACTCGTAAGTACGTCACATTCAACATAAAGAGGTATCCAATCTCACATTAGTCCGTATTCCTCCACCCCAAGGGGTCCTGCCTTCAACACGAGCATCAATGCCCAATCCTCTCTCAGCGAAGCCCTTCCACAACAGGCACACATTCTCCCCATCGGTTAACACACGATCAGCTTCGATGATGGCATCACGAGCATCGAAGAATGAAGGTCGGCATGGTTGCAACTTCATTGCATTAATGACGAGTCTATCGGGTCGCCATGAATTCAGCTGATGGTGATCAAAGGAGGAAAGACATACTGTATCATTAGAGTATTACCATGTCTTGGCACATACAATTCCTTATCTTGTCTCCAAAAGTGATGATCGTGAGGGACGAAGCCACTGGGACCAGCAGAAGGAGGATACATGTCATCGGAATAGTCATGTTTCTCAATCAGCTTCTGTGATACGACCCAGAGCATTTCTGCCCAAACTTCGCCAATAGCGTGAACACCCCAATACCCGGGCTTATCAAGGGTCTTGTATGTCGAGGGGTTGAGTTTGTCGTCGACGGAGTAGACAAAATTACGGATACCAGTGACACGGTTGGCAGCCCAAGCACCCATAGCATAATCAGAGTATTTCCGGTTGCTCCTGATGGTTGTAGCTAAAAAGTCACCCCAACCCTCACCCATTCCACCGCTCTCACCCCAACCAAGGCAACCAGAATTGGCCGGGCCACCAGTCAAACGCGTGCTAAGACCGTGACTGTATTCGTGGATGACAATACCAGCCTCCATGTCACCATCACGGTAAGGAAGTGCAGTATTCCAGAGGTACATCCTCATTCGGCCATTCCTTCCGTCAGGTGGAGTCATGAAGTTGGCGTTGTTGTAACCGGAACCATCCTGGGCGTTGGCAATCACAGCATCGTTCTCTTCACCACCACGACCAAAGTTGTACTGCTGGAAATTACCAGCAACTTCGTTGAAGCCATAGCGGTAGTAGAAGTCATGGATCATGTTGTTGGTGTAAAAAAGCTGGGTGACAGTAGCGTTGATGTAAGATTGGGCTTCCTCATAAGCACCCTCTCTATCTGTCTCTCTCGGTTTATAATTAAAAGCAAATACCTTGCCCCTGTCGGCTGTAGGACGATAATTGTCAAAAAAGTTGTTCGCACCTTCCCAGTTCTCTTGAGCAAAGACATTGTTGCCCCAGGTGGTGGTGGTGTTCCTCCAAAAACCTTCTTTCGCACTAGGATAGATGTATCTAGAAGGATCATGTTCATACGGGAGAGCTTGCCAGCCAGCAGGAGACGCGAGCGGATCAAAGTTCTCCTTCTGAAAGGAACGTGATCCACTTTCAGGATCATTTGTACCCCAAGGAAAGACATCGTATGTCGCCTTCAGCTCGTGTGATGGAATGGGGATGGAGGAATCTGATGCCCAATCGACGACAGAGACGATCCAGTGAGGGGAAATAGCTGTGACTGTACTTTCGTACCAGTTGTCCTGCATCTCAACCTCGAACTTCCATACGAGCTGGAGTTCTGTAGCATCATCACTCTGATTAGGCACTTGGATATAGGCCAAATGAGCCTTCACTGGGCTAACAGTGTCAGGTACATTGTCTATCTTGAATAGAACTTCCGAGCCGGGAGCGAAATGGCTTTCGTCCAGAACAATCATGCTCTCCATATAACGGTGAGAATTTGTGGCAATATCCTTTGCGAGCTCGCGGTTCGGAGTGGCAGCGACCATAAATTGAAGGAGAGCCAAGCGGGAATCGGTGGGATCAGAAAAAAGAGATGTACGAATTTCAGGATATGCACAATTGGATTCAATGATGTGGGCCAATTCTGGAGGGACAGCTGATTTACTCATGATAACCTGTTCATCAGCAGTTTGCCGCACAAAAGACACTTCATGGAGTCGCCCACAGAATTCATCCCGAGGGCGACGAAGGTACTCTGGTGTTGCTGTACTGGCGAAGGACACAGGAGAGGGGCCTGTATAAAACTACAATTTCATCAAGTCAACAATGTAGCCTTCCGGAAATCATGGACGACGCTCACCGAATTACCATAAGACAGCACACGACCACCCTTGATGTTGATGTTGATGTCACCATCAACGACCTCCAAGCCATTGACCACTTGACGAATGTAGATATGAGTAATTCCAGTGCTCTCATCGGTATAAGAATCTTTGCGGATCCTCCACGAGCCATTTGATACACTAAGTACATCGGACGCGAATAGACGAGCTACGTCATATGGGTCAGTTGCCGAACTCGTGGGAGTAAATCCGGTTGTCTGTATTTGATATGGATTCGATTTGAAGACAGCATGCGGATGTTCCGGACCAAAGCTAAGTGTCTTACGCCGGCGTAGTGGTGTATTGCTGTCCCGACCACGGCCATATACATCGCCGGAAAGTGTAGCAAAGAGCACGGATGCAACAAAAAAATGGCGCATCATAGCACGGGAGTGAGGGAGAAGCGTATATGGAGGTATATAGGAATGAAAGGAGGAAGGACAGGAGATTAGCGCCCTAATAGCAGTTTTACTGGTGTTATGCATTATTTGTTCCAATGCTAAACACCAGAAGAGTAGATTTCATT
>Ga0153986_1000624_pt1 | contig 10347 bp, 11 predicted proteins | sample TSGA070MetaG_FD_104724 | JGI IMG/M metagenome (GOLD analysis project Ga0153986, IMG submission 104724) | Attine ant fungus gardens microbial communities from Georgia, USA - TSGA070 MetaG | ecosystem: Host-associated > Fungi > Mycelium > Unclassified | place: USA: Georgia, Alexander Wildlife... | reverse complement strand
TGAATCACATGACAATATTTGGATTCAGCATTTATATTTATACTCCACAAGCAAACTAGTGCGAGGTCCTCCAATGTCAGGGGTGTGTCTACAGGGGGAATCTAGCCAAAGGGGTCAAGTGTGGGCGAAGTTTGGTATTAGATGGGTAGGGTAGCAGTATGTTCGAAAAGGGGAAACGGCAAAAAAGTACCAGTATTCGAGTCAATCAGATGGGTCCCCACGCCGGCGAGCCACAGCGCTGTAGTCGCTTCTCCCCTATGAGATCTCTCTTCCCAGTTCCGCAAGCTCGATTATTACCGGCGGTGCAGCGGTGAAGGTGGCTCTCTGTACCTTCCCCAAAAAATCGTGGGAAAAAAACTAATGGTTCTATTTCAAGGCTGACGTGTTGTGCGAGGTCTTCCTCTGCGCGTTGTGTCCTCTTCAACGCATCATGGACTCCATTATATCTTTAATGCTACACCCACGTCTGACAGGTCGGCTCGCGTCAGGAAACACATCAGGGTGGCTTGATCCTGTCTTGCCACTTACTTTATTTTTTGCTTTTGGCATTTTTACTGTGATACAAAAGTACCATAAGAAACATAACAGCCCTATTCCGTTTCAGTATCCAGTGCCACAGGTACGCCTCCATGGTCTTTTATCACCACGACTGGGATATAAGTTTATGTGTACGAGCAGCAAGCGAGCCCAGGTTACAAAGGAGAAATTATCCCAGACGCCAATCTCAACTCTCACAACGAGAATCCTGACCTTAGTCAACTGTTCCCTATTGCCGACCGTAAATATGTAACCTCATTTGATCCAGCCACGGGACTCCATCTTGGAACTGTAGCAGTGGACACAGGGGAAAATATTAGGGAAAAGATCCTAAAGGCGAAAGACGCTCAGCGGAATTGGAAGTCGACGACGTTTACTCAGAGGAGGAGAGTGTTGAGGACGTTGTTGAAGTGGTTAGTGGATAATCAGGATGCATGTGCGAGGGTGGCTTGTAGAGATACGGGAAAGACGTGTGAGTCTGTTTTCTTTTGGTTTTTTTTAACGCAGAATTTGAGATAGTTTGTTGTCAAAAGTGGTTGATGCTGCTCTTGGAGAAATTTTGACGACCTGTTCGAAAATGGAATGGCTGATCGATCATGGAGAGAAGGTTTTGCGACCCGAGAGACGTAAATCGAATTTAATGCTTTCGTACAAAATCGGACAAGTGCATTATGAACCGTTAGGCGTAGTCGCTGCAATTACATCCTGGAATTATCGTAGGTTGCAATACCACTCGGTTCATCAAAAAACTTGACCTTCTTTGCTTTATAAATAGCACTTCATAATGCTTGGTCACCTATTCTTGCCGGGATTTTTGCTGGTAACGGTGTCGTACTCAAATGTTCAGAGAATGTGATTTGGTCGACTTCCTGGTTCGTTGGAGCGATACAAGAAGCTTTGTGTGTTTGTGGGCATGACCCTGAGCTTGTTCAACTTGTGTGTTGTTATCCTGAAGATGCAAAAGCGCTGACGACGTCTCCCGAAATCAAACATATCACGTTCATCGGTTCAGAGACTGTTGGTAGGATTGTGGGTTATCATCTCAACTGTGGAAAGATTAATAGTGATAGCATGGTTCATATAGATTGCGATGGATGCTACTCAACATCTCACGCCTGTTACTCTTGAACTTGGCGGAAAAGATCCTGCTATCATTCTCCCCAACACCGACTTGGAGAAGTGGTCAAGCACTCTTATGCGTGGTGTCTTGTAAGTCCGAGTCTATCGTTTCAAAAATCTCGAGATATTAATTTGGGTCTTCTTTTCTTTTGAGCCAAAACATGGGCCAAAATTGTGTTGGCATTGAACGTATCCTCGTTCAGGAAGACCAATATGATGCACTTTTTGAAATGCTCTCTGACAGGATTAAGAAACTTCGTGCTGGTTCTGTCCTCACTTGTACGCCTGAAGGGTATATAAATACCGTTGATAGCGGTTCTATGATCAATGGGGATCGGTTTGAAGGCATTCAACAGGTTATAACAGACGCTGCAGACGCAGGTTGTCAAGTTGAAGGTGTTGGTGAGAGTGCAGGGCGGGAGTATGTGCATCCACAGCTTGAACATGGGTATTATTTCACTCCTACGATTGTCGGATCGGTAACGAAGGACATGCAGATTGCGAATATCGAACGTGCGTTTTTCTCTGGGTTATTTTTTGTAAAAAAGAAACAAGTGTTGAATGATTATATTTTTTCGTTTGTTTCGTGTATAGTGTTTGCACCAGTTGCGCTGCTGATGCCTTACGAAACCGTCGAGGAAGCTATTGAGATCGCTAATGGGACACCGTATGCGTTAGGTGGTAGCGTCTTTGGTCCTGATCAAGACGAGGCTTTGGCGGTTGCGAAGCGACTGGAGTGTGGGATGGTCTCTGTCAATGATTTCGGTACTTTCTATGTGAGTGTTTTTAACTTTGTTGACGCATACTGGACACTAAAATGAATTTCTCATAGATTAAGTGAGTGAAACTGTTATTCCTACCGACAAATCTTATGTATCGACCGACAGTCAAGACTTACCATTCGGTGGTGTCAAAAAGAGCGGTTATGGTCGTTTTGGTGGACCTGAAGGATTGCGTTCATTGACGAACCCTAAAGCTATTATCATAGACAGATACCCTCGTATCTTCCAAACGAGTATACCCAAAGTGCTTGACTATCCTCTACGTTCATTGCACTGGAGTTGGTATGTCTTGTTTCGATTCGATTGATGCACGTGTTTGCTCATCAACAACAATGGCTTCTGTTCTGTTTGATTTAGGGAGTTTACGAGTGGTCTTATTCAGTTTTTGTATGGTGATAGGTGGCGTACGAGGATTGCCGGTCTTCGTGCGTTGTATCGCGCTATGAAGCAGTAGGGGTTGTGTGAGCACAAATGAATGAGATAGAGGGTCAAATTTTTGAGACTACTGTCGCTTGGATGATCTTGCTTTTTTTTTCTTTTCGTGTGTGCATGTGAGATGGTGGTGGTGGTTGAGGGAACTCTTAGTTTATTAGCAAAATGTGGGTGGATATATTGTCAGTTGTTGCTAGATTAATCTAGGTTCAAAACTGATTTTCAAAACTGATTTCTAAAACTGATTAACTGTATTGTTTGTTTACTTGAGTTAGCAATTGGTGTTTTAGAGTTGTAGTTGGTTAAGTTTTTGAAGTACAGATCGTGGCTTGAGAAAAAATTAGTTGGAATACTCCCACTCCCAATATTTCACAGGCAGATTGTTTTCATTGTTCTCCTTGCAACTAGAGAAATCTCATGGTCTGTGGACCAGGGTTTGATCCATTGTATTGTATGATGAGGCGCTCTCTTGAACACCGCAAGACAAGACACTAACGGTCATCCATTTTACGGTTAAGAAAATCATATCTTAAACATGACTCTGCCCATCCGTGCTTTGGCCAAGCTTGATCAAGTCGTCTGCTTCCTCTCAACTGATAATGATGGATGCGATGCGAACAAAGTACGGATGTATTTCTGCCAACGGTAAGCTTGATCAAGTCCGTGCGTTATTTTAGGAGGCCTAGGATGCGTGCGTAATCGTCACAGACGTTTTGAAACGTTTCTTCTAGCTTTTCAAATCGTTCTTGTTTATCCAGTTGAATCAGAACCTCCTTAAAGGGATGTGAGCAGATAACGACCAACAAAAAAAACCATTGTCGTCACTCACGAAATTGAACCGATACAACCTTTCTTTTACTTGGAGCCGATAAGCCTTCAGTGCTCTTGCATCAAGAGGGTCAAGGCGCAGCAAGATCAACATCTCAGTTAAACGCTGGAATTGACGCTTTGGGGTCGCTCAGTATGCAAGTAATGGATCCATGTCGACATGGGCTCACCCCAGCAATCTTGAGATCTTTTCTCCACTTCTCTATCCAGGTTTTGTCTGCAGGAGGAATCAATTTTCCTTTCGATTGTGTCATGTTTCCGTGGCCGCTTTTTCTTGCTCGGCCAACACCACCTACGCGACCTCCAACAAACTGCGGAGAACCATAAGCTTCGCGAATGAATTGGTCATGGTTCTGCAGCATTTGAATATCGTTCTTGTCACGTAGATCTTCAAAAGCTTCAGCAGGATCTTCAACCGTCAATTCGGCGATATGTGGTTTCGAGAGAACGTATTGGTAGATAGCTTTATAAAGCTGAGCTAGATGGTTCAGTGGTCAACTTTCAGACACCTCTTTGAGACCAATAATACTAACAGCCATGACCCTTCTTCTGGTATGGCGAGACGATGATGAACTGGCTTAGGCGCAGTCTAGTTTTCTCGGGGAAATGGTAGAATCCATATAATGAAGAATATCCGATAAAATGATATGTTGATATATCGCACCCGGAACGTTTTCTCTTTTCGTATCTGCCGAGGATGTGAGTGCACTTCTGAAAGGATGGAAACACCAAATTTCACAAAACAACAAATTCCCAAGAATCCTCATTTTCAACAATATAGGAGCCTGCCTCGACATAGAGTAAAATAAATAATTGCATCCTCCGATGGTATGCACGAAAGCCTGGGGTATCCCATGTAGTCTGAGATCTGGGTAAGTGAAGGAGTACAAACATGGAAACGAGGAAGAATATTACATGATATACTTCATATACAATATCGTCTTCAGCCGCTGGTGCCCGAGCTGCAACACCTTTGCCTTTGCCCTTGATCGGTGCCGGTCTTGTATATGAATAGATCAGTTCGCCACAGGGTGTGAAAGCAGCCGCATCTTCTTCAACACGTTTTTCGAACTCAGATCTGTCTGTATAATATCCTGGATCAACATTGAGGAAGGATGCAGGACTCATAGAACACAGAAGGCGTGCCTGAAGGGATGAATTTTGCCAGCGTTCCCTCGACGTCATCAATAGTCGATGACGAAGGAAGCTTCTCAGAATATTGCACCTTGAGATAATAAATGAGGCTGCCGGACGTGAACCGTAGCTGGAAAACGCGACTCTTGTCAGTCGGGTGGCTGAAGATTGGTAAAAGACTCACGTCAATCAGCAGATCCTTGTAGCCATAGATTTTCTCGTCGTTTCCGTAAATCTAAGGTCCAGCTCATTGGGTTGGCTGAGAGAGAAGGCAGGGTGCACAAACTGGATATGTAAATGTCGGATGAAAATTTTCGTATGATTCGCCCTCTCCCAGTGGATATTTGTCAGCCTCGGACCTTACTAAGGTCAAAGCAAAGTCAGCCGTCGTCGTATAGCATGTATACAAGTTCACCTAATGAGAGAGTGAGCGCCTCGTTTGAGTTGGTAGTCCAGTCCGCCATGGATCCTTCTCGCCTAGAGGTTGTGTTCGGCAAGACTTGACCAGGAGGCACGGACAAGGTTCCACGCTAATAACCAAGGAATAACGTTATAGTAACGTTATTTGGTTCTTTGTGATCTGACCGCAAATCTAGATATAGATTCCAACTCACAAGTGACAGGATAACATCAAGACAACAAAGCGCTTCCCAAAACATATAATCTTATTATATCCCTGTACCAGCATTTTTAGACATTTTATAGCAAGGTCAAAGGGTGATTTCAGTCGACAAAATGGCGTGGAAACAGTCTTATCGGTGGCTCAATTACTAGTGGAAGGTCCAGGTATGCCTGTGAGAGTGAGGTCCACTGTACACTAAAGTCAACTGTTCAATGGTACGCCAAGCATGCGTTATGAGGCCAGGAAGGTGTGGCGGAAGGGCCGAGGATCCAAGAACGAAGGCCATTGTCTATGTCTATGTGTATAAGACGCTCTAGTAGATCAGACTAATCCATCAAGGAAACGTAAGCTGTTTTTTGTGGGCCTTAAAGAAGAGTCTGGAATTTGGGAGGAGGAAGTAGACTTTGGAGGGAGGTAGTCGTTAATGACAGAATGGAAGTCGACATTCTTGAAACCTATGATGTGTTTTAGCGGATTGTATACGATCCACGTGTCACGATAAATACCAGATGACAGACTCTTTTCCTTCAAAGAAGATTTCGAGAAAGAGTTGACAATTGCCCGCCGAAGTGCAGGTCCATCGAGAGGCTTCAGAAATAAGCACATACCCTTCGAACTGTAAATTGGTGTATCAGAACGTACCTTGTATTCTTCTTTCTTTTCAATCGGTCTCCTGTTCTGGTTGGCCTCTTGAATGGGGGTTATGGGTATTTTATATGTGCCATTTGGGCCGGAAGCACGGCCGAGATGTGTCAAGATGTCACCCTTGGTTAACATCCCGCGAATTCCAGTGCCTTCAATTGCGTCAAGATTCGAGATTCCATGTTCTTGGACTAGTCGAAGAACAGAAGGTAAGAGAGAACGTGAAGATGATGGAGGTAAGCTATGTTGAACGATGGACTGTAGGTGTTGGGGTTCTTGTGTCTCTGGGGCAGGAGTAGAAGTAGTGGTAGCTTGCACGCCGGAGTGTTCGTCCTTTGGCACCTCAAGGTTTGAAATGTTGTCCCCCTCTTCAGCGAGAAGGGCGATAATCTTGCCTACTGGTACATTCTTCGAACCGTCTGGAAGCTTGAGGAGACAACATGAACCCAGAGGCATGCACCATTATTTGATGATACTTACAATGATTTTTCCCATTACACCATCATCCTGGGCTTCCACCTCAATCGTAGCCTTGTCAGTTTCCTGGCCAGAGTAAAGCATTAACGACCCAACAGAGCACTCAACCTGGCAGAGGAGAGAGTATTACAAGTTCTAGTAGGACATCCCCAACTGAGAAGACCTCGCCCTCCTTCTTTTTCCACGACACGATGCCACCCTCTGTCATGGTTGGCGACATAGCTGGCATCTTAAAGGAGGAGACAGCGGCAAGAATGTTACTTGGATGCAACACTGCCAGAGCAAACGCTCAGTAAAACACTTTGTTAGTCTCTAACAGAAAACGCACTGCGCCTAGGGCATATTGCTGCTGACTTCCGAGCAGTAGAGGCGACATGACCCCAACCTCGAATAACAATCATCAATGGGATGAGCAGTTGATCCTCGTAGCGATGCATCCCAAAATAAAGATCACATGACTATTCAATTGAGAGGCAATTCTTGAAGGACAGGACCTGTCAGCCTTCTTGACGCACAACCTCTTTGGATTCTCAGCCCTATCATGCTGGTCTGCCAGCAGTACTGATCATCACCCTCTCCCCTTTCTAGAGAATAACTACAACGGCTTCTTGTGACCCTCTCCAGCTCTTCGAACAAACCCCTTGATTTTAACAGCTACGGCCTGCAGAATAATGCTTGGATATGTTTCATCTCCTTTACAGTCAGTTCGTCTTCTCGTTCAACACTTTCTCCTGCAATTTGGCTTGTGAGTATTGATCATTTTTTCTCCATGACTCTGGATTTATAGTCTCCAGACACTGTGCCACGCACCAAATTCGTGTCATTCTAATATCCTGCGTTGTCATCACATCCCTCTTCTATCCTGCTCTTTCTATATACTCGTCATCTCAGCCCAAAAGCCTCTCACTTATCGACGCCTTCACACCACAAGATCCTGCTTCTGGACTCAAGGCCCAACAAGATTTGGCGGACGTGTGGGCTGGATATGATGCTTTGCGCAAACACGAGGATTCAGTATCCATCGCTCAATGCGGAAGCGGGCAAACCTTACGGGTTGAGCGCCTTCTTATAGCACCATCAAATAACGTCAACGATGATGACGCTTTAGATCATCGTATGTTACTCTTGACCTTGGAACTAGAACGTCAACTTGGGCCTCCTCTGACATCCGACCCTTTCTCATGCCTCAAACGTCCTGATGGGACCTGCTTTGTGATATCTCCACTGGCATTCTGGAGTTACAATGAAAAGACATTACTATCCGACACAAATATATTAGAAACTCTGAGCCATAACAAGAGCACTACTGTTTCTGGTGTAATCGTCACCCCTTCTATGGTTTTGGCTGGCCGTGGGTCTTATGAACACCATGTAACAAGCTCTAGATTTGACTACGCCAGCCACCTCGCTGTCACCTACTTCTTCCCGGAGAATGACTGCGTCGATGACTCTGGCCATCAGTATTGGCGAGAAGCTGTCCCCTTGGCGGCCTCGAAAATTGCGGAAGTAAATGGCCATTCCCATCCCCCTACCATCGTAGCTCTACAGGTAGATTCAAGTTGGTTTAAACTATTCAGTTCTATAATGACCGGTTCATAGTATGACATCAATCGTTCGCAGAATAAAGGCTGGACCGCCTTCTCGGCTTTCCTATACATTGCTTATTTTGGGTTTTTCATTTATGTTGCTTGGTCTATGAGAAGAATGGATGCACTCCATGATCGTTTAGGTGTTACCTTTACTGCCCTCGTCGAAATCACGGTCAGTACCATCACGAGTCTGAGTGTTTGTGCACTCGTGGGCTTTCAAGTCACACTCGTTCCCTGGTACGTTTGTCGCCTCAGAAATATGATGTCATTGACCTATCAACAGGGAATTATTACCTATCGTTATTATATTTGTCGGTGCTGAGAATATGTTTAATCTGGTGCGATAGGATCTTTCTCGCGTACGAAAAAAATATTAAGCATTGGTGCCGTCAGGTTGATGCTGTGGGAAAGACCTCTGTTACCCTACCTGTCAAACAGAGGATAGCAGAAGGTCTTAGCTACGCAGGAACATCAAATACTTTGAAAGTCGTATTGTATAATCTCATCCTGAGCATCATCGCTATCGCTGGATCTGGTGCTGTCCGACAATTTTGCATTTTTGCAATTGTTGTTCTGGTTGCCCATTGGTTCCTGGCCCATACGTTCTTTATCGCCGTCCTTTCGATTGATATTCAGCGCCTAGAAGTAAGCATTTTGTTCTTCGCTCTGGACCTTGGACAAATCCCATACATTTCAGCTCGAGGAACTGTTGCGTCGTGATACAGCATTGGCACCATCCCTTCTGCGGCAGGACTCGGGCAACATGAAACAAACCCGCTCTGGTTGGGCTAAGCTTGGATATGCCCTCAAGAGACTGCTCAAGGGTCGTGCAGGCACCAACGTCAGTTTGGTATTAGTAAGAACCCACAATCTCTTCGATCGATTTACGCTAATTTTCTTCGTAGCTGCTTGCAATAACTGCGACTCTTTATTATACGACCTACTCGACCAATCCAAACGGATCACAGGCGAAGCTTCAGACACCAGTACGAGCCGTATCTCGGAAACCAATCGAAATTGCAACAGAAAATCTATCACCAGAATGGCAAATTTGGAAGACACTTGTCCCAGAAAAGACAGCTGAAACGAACAAGCTTCATTTGCGAATCGAACAACCCCTTGTCGTCACTCTCATACCCGACAGCTCAGCATTACCATCTAACCGTTCCCATCGCCGAGCTCAACGCACTTTTTACTTAGTCGTATGGCTTTTAAAGATCATGGTCTTGCCAATTGCGGTAACGACAGGGTTATTGTGGCTTTTGCTTCTTTATCTCTTGAAGAACGCAGACCTTCTTGAGGCACAGAAACACCATCCGGATGTCGATGTCACTGAAGAGAAGCAGTCCCTAGAGGGTCAAGTCTCCTTTACGACGCTGCCTCGTGCATTTTCAAGCGACGTGGAGTTTATTGTTGTCAGTCAAGATGGTCATATTGTTGTATCCGTGGGACTTCATAATGAAATCACCGTTTGGAATCTCAAAACTCAGACACACATTTCCGTTGATGCAACAAATCTGCTCCTTGGTGCAGCGATTACATCTCAGGGAAATCCAACTCTAACCAGCGTTGCAGTCGATAAAAGTGGGGAGCATTTTGCTGTGGGAACTGGAAATGGTGGAATAGCCGTATGGAAGATCGACAAGACCTCCATATCTCCCTTAACTCACCTCTCGTTAGAGAATAATTGTGCCGGAGTTGCGGATCTCCAGTTCAGCTCCTCATGGGCAAGATGGGCGTCCAAACACATAGGTTGTTCATGTTCAGAACCCAGCTCGCCTGATTCGGACTTTGAAGACTTCGTGGTTCTCTTGGTTACTTTCGCTAACGGTGTTGCCGTTAAATGGACAATCAACGAGTTCGCGACTGTCAGCTACCTCCTTCCTATACAGGACCCTCCTGTCTCAAATGTCTTTCTGGTCCGTGTTGCTCCAGAAAACCAGGTCCTCGTTGCCTATTCTTTCATCGACGGATCCTTGGGGTTTGTCGAAACGGGAGACACCCTCCCGATCGTTCTGGACAACTATCATATTCGACCAGGCAACCAGGGAGATCCTGTTTTGCAAGTGCACGCGTGTCGCTCAGAGCTGAACGGGTCGACTCGCCTAGTAATTGCTACTGCGACTGAGTCTGGCATTGTCTCCCTCTGGGATGGTTCTACCGGAGAATGTATCTCGGTACTTGA
>Ga0153986_1000622_pt1 | contig 10379 bp, 14 predicted proteins | sample TSGA070MetaG_FD_104724 | JGI IMG/M metagenome (GOLD analysis project Ga0153986, IMG submission 104724) | Attine ant fungus gardens microbial communities from Georgia, USA - TSGA070 MetaG | ecosystem: Host-associated > Fungi > Mycelium > Unclassified | place: USA: Georgia, Alexander Wildlife... | reverse complement strand
CATTTTTTTGCAACTCCTATGGCTAGCCTATTGATGGAAATGAGATCATCCGCGACGTACGAGCAATGACTATCACCAGTCGAACTGGGAGGAGGAGATTCGGTCAAGTGAGAACAACCCTAGTATCAATCATATTGGACGACTAAGTCTCTGCCAAAAATCTTGACCACTCATTGGGATCCATGGAGTAGCTTTCAGTTTCGAGGCTTGGAAAAGACCGATCCCGAACTGCCTCGTTATAGCACTGAATACCGTTTTCTCTCGCAAACTTGAGATCTGCAAAGCATCTCACGAATTTAGCCTTTTGACCAGACCAGGTTCCCATAATATCGTCAAAGACCAACGTCTAAAGATAAGAATTAAAAAAAAAAAAATCAGCTTCAACGACACCGTGAACATGCGAATTCGGGAAACCTGTCCGCTTGTCCCAGGGCCAGCACCAATCCCAATGGTCGGAATTGTCAGTTTCTCAGTGACATACTTTCCGATTTCTTTGGGGACAGCCTCCACCACTATCGCAAACGCTCCTGCATTTTGGAGAGCAAGCGCATCACGGACCACCCTCTTCGCGCCTTCCGCGCTCCGGCCTTGTACTCTATAACCAGACAAAGCAGTGTGTCTCTGAGGCAAGAGGCCAACATGAGCCATGACTGGAATACCGATTTGCGTGAGTCTCTTCACCACATCTGCCATTTCTTCGCCTCCTTCCAGTTTGATCCCCTCGACGTTCCCTTCTCTGACCATGCTGACGGCATTGTGGACGGCGTCCTCGATGCTTGCATGGTATGTACCAAAAGGCATATCAGCGACGAGGAGCGGGTGTGTTGTGCCCCGTGCGACTGCTCTGGTATGATAAATCATCTCGGGCAGCGTCAATTGTGTCGTCGATGTATAGCCCAGCGCAACCTGGGCAAGTGAGTCTCCGACGAGGATGATATCCGTCAGAGGTGACGATGAGCAGGCAAGTGCTGTGGGGTAATCATATGCCGTAATCATAGTTATCGGTGTCCTAGACGCATGGAGTGCATGGAGAGCTTGTATGGTAACTTTTTTGCGAGAAGAGGTAGGTGTTGACACAAACAAAGGCGGTCGTACGCTCATCCATCGTCGTCGCTGACGTAGAACAACCAGATGTGATTGAGACGCTGAAAAGAATCGCTGAGATGATAGTGGATAGAATCTGGACGGATTCATTTCAGAGGCGAGGTCGGCAGTGGTGCCATTCAAAAATCTGATAAAGACCTGATCCGCAAGTCACGGAATCAAATTAGATCTGCATTAGATCTAGGCAGGACTAAACAATTTTGACAAAACAATCTTCAGCGCATCCACAAGATCACATTGGTTAACTAAACGAAACATTCGCAAGGAAAGCTGTACCACCAGAAAGATTAGAAAAACCGATTACGAAAATCCAAGTGTCAGAACCAAGATAGCTTGTATTTTTTTTGCAGGTCCGTATAGATTATTCACGCAGAACCGACGCCCTTCTTCTTCCCTTTACCCTTCTTTTTCCCGCTTGTGCCCCCCTCCTCCTCTCCACTACTTGTTACATTTTCTCTCGATCCACCCTTCTCCCAGACACCAGCACTCAACCATGCAAACCACATCATACTTCTCAGCTGCAACACATCTTCCTTCCACAGCAACCTCTGATTCAAATCTCGAAACTCCTTCGTCAAGTTCTCACACCGCCCGATATTCTCTATGCTTACAAAATCGATCGCAACCTTGATACAATCCGCCAGGTTCGCGACCTGATGTGCGCATCCCGCAGGTATAAACACCGCCTCTCCCGGTCGCTGATACACACGATACGACGTGACTTGATATTTATCGTACAGTTCCTTGCGCAGTTGTTCATCGAGGTAGTAATTTTGAGCATGAATGGGGTCAGTTGATTGTTTGGCGAACCTATCGCTCAAAAAGTGCCGAAGTTTGTCACTGTCGCAGGCGCGGAAAAGGTCCCATGCAGCACAGCCGGGGGAGCCATCGGGACTGTTCTCAGCATAAGTCATTACGTTGACGGCGTCTGCCATGTCCATGTGCAGCCTAGTTGTCCCTTTGCTTCCCTCGGAAAGCGTCGAAGCGAGTGCGTTGTACATTTTCGGTCCCAAGTCGGGGGCGACCGTGTTGACAGGAAAATGGGACCCGATATTCGCAACACCATCACGACGCACGTAATCAGGAGCTGGCACTGCATTACTAAAGTCCTTGTAGAGGTCAGGAAATGCGGTCCTGAAATCGGTGGAAGGGGGCCAGTCCTTGAGCTTCCAGCATTCCTTCCTGTCGCTGTACTTGCCAAACATGTCAAAGAACTGACGGACCGTGACGCGCATGTTATTTTCCTCTTGACATTCGATGATGATGCATGTTTGATCGCCAAAGTTCTGAATAAAGTAGTCAGGGTTCCAGGCAATTTTGAAGTGCTCCAAGCACCCGGTGACGACGATGGGGTCTCCTTGTTGCCAGATAGGCGCAAAGAGGGAGATAGAATCGGCCATGTTGACTTGGGTGTAGGAGTAGCGTTTGATGTCGCGATAGGGTACGGAAAGGGTGATGGGAGGAAGATGGGGTGGAATGAAAGGAGGCGAGGCAAGCGACTCTGTGTGAAGGAGAATCGCTGCAAGGCTGTCCTTGCGCAGGGCTGTTGGTGGAGAGATAGGAGGGACATGGATGTCAGACGGCGGTGTTCCCACACGGGCGCCAGAACGTGGAGTGAAGTCAGGCATCGCGCCCATCTGTCCATTAAGCTGCCGATCAGACGACCGATTGGCTTCTTCTGCAAGCAGACTCTCCATTTGAGGAATGGCTGTATCTAGTTCTTCTTGGAAGAATCTGGAAACGGGAGAAAAGTCCTTGGCCATGTGCTCATTCCTTCTCGTGCAACTGAGGAAGAAGGGATTGCAGTGGGCATGTTTGTCTCTCTTTTGCTGGAGTACGGCGAGTTCAGCCTGGTTTGCGTTGGGTTTGTCGATGGTCAGCTCCTTGACTTGAGTGAAACACTCGGTACAAGCTTCGCGTCCGCAGAGCCTGCACATCCATGTGCAGGAGAATAAAGAGGTCATGCATGTATCTAGACGAGAGATGTCAGGTTTGAGACGGACAGAGGGGGGAGGAGAAAGGGCATAACCGCATGTGGCTCTGACTTCACTCTCGCGGGGGCGACGGATGAGATCCTTGAAGTTGATGTGTTCGCGTTCATTCCTGAGAACAGGCAACAAAGCTTTGGCGATGCTCAGCTAACCAATGGAGAAAAGGAGGAGGAGGAGGAAGATTTGCTCGATGAATGTAGGAAAAGGAGGACATATATACAAACCTTCATTCTGTTGATGTGGGCCTCCTTGAGGGGAACATTCCATTTGAGAGGATAGAGCAGATTGGGGGGGTCCTGGTAGCGGGCGCCGAGAAAGCTGATGCCGACGATATCGCGCTGCTTGTCTTTGAGGAAGAAACGGATGCCCTGAAAGCGGCAGGTGTCGCCTGCCCAGCGCCTGGTGCAGGAGACGCAACGTGGAAACTGCTCGAGGCGGTAGCGGTTGGACATGCAGCGGGCGGACTGGAGTTCGGGGTGGAGGGGGGTTGCATTTTCAGTGACGAGGCCGTTGACCTGGCCGTTGTCACCGGTGACGACACATATGCGGGCTAGAGGGCGAGGATGAGGACGAGGAGGAGGAGGAGGAGGAGGAGAACGCACTGGTGGAGTCGCCTAGTGTGGTGATGGCGGAGGCATAGGAGATGGGGGACATGGTGGGGACTGTGGAGAGGAGTGAGGGGGGCGTGAGTGAGTACGCACTGTTCTGGATGTGGAGAGCCTTTGAGCGTTTTTCTGCGGTGTAGCCGCGGCGGGGGCCATCTGGCTTTGGCCGCTTGGACTGGGGCGCCGGCGGGGGGTCTGACAGACGCTTGCGGGAGGCGGGGTCGGCGGGCTGGACAGAGCCGCGCGCAGCGATGCGGATGGAGGCGCGTTCGCTCTGCTGCCAGTGGGGAAGGTCCCAGGAGGCTGCGCGGAGCGGGTAGGACGCACTGTGGGCGGGGCTGAGCACGCTGGTGGAGGGCGTGAGGAGGTCGTTGTGGGCGTCGAGCACGGGGTTGAGGAGACTGTCGATGGACGCCTTCTTGGATGCGTCGCCCATGGCTGTTTTTCCTGTCTCTGCGGTCTTTTGTCTCCTGTGCACGTGCACACTTTACACGTGACCATCTACACGTGAGCCTTCACACGTGAGCCTTCACACGTGAACACTCTTGACACGTGTACAATCACGGTATGGCAGAGCTCATGCAGCCCACACAGTCGAGGGTATGTTATTTCCGCGACATATCAGCCCGGCGTGCACAGACCTCCTCAACCCTAGCTCGTCCCCGCCGTCCCCTCGTCGCCCCCGCCGACGCCCCCGAAGGACTTTGTCAGGCAGGATGACCACTCCGACGTATTCTACACGCCCTGCTCCTCGCCCGCGACCTCCCGCTCCTCACTCACCTCGCCCGCCCTCCGTCCAGCACGTCCTCGGCCCCATCTCCCAGCGTCTCCACGTCTCCCGCCGCCCAGAATCGCTGTCCCGTCAACCCGGACCCCATCCTCCCCGGTCGTCGCCCAAAACAAGACCAAAGCCACTGCTCGTGTGCATGCAACCGCGAGCATGGCATCCACCAGTTCTTCCGTGTCCTCAAACTCACTCGAGGGCCATTCAGTCGTCTTTTCCGACATTGTCACCGAAACCACCCAGGCCACGACCCCTTCCTTTGGCAGCAATCGCGGTGCATCCACGCACAACAAGCAACGGATGCCTGTCGTGAGCGACGCGACCAAGCGCTGGGCTGATAACATTGCCGGCGACACTCTGAAAGCAACCACCACCCCCATGTACCCTTACACGAGAAGACGACCCGATGACAACCATGTTATCACAACTCAGACCAACTCATCTACGTTACACAACCACTATCAATACCAGCGCACTCGTGATGACAAAAGCTCGGCACCAATGATGAGCATGACAGCGGTTCTGGAAGCAGCAAAGCTCTGTGAGAAGGATCACCCAGACACTGGAAAGATCATCGACGAGATCAGTCCGCGAGCCGGAAAGGGGGCCAGCGTAGGCACAAAAGGCAAGGGAGATACCTCTACCGCAACCAGTTCAAAAAATGTATACCAAGCAAAGGGGAAAGAAAGAGAACACATCTCCCCCATCTACACGCGACATCAGCCCCTGACATCCTCCCCATTAGCCATGTCTGCCAAACCCTCGTCGGCTCCAAACGCTGCAGCACTGCCCAGGAACAGCAGCTTTACCGACGTATCCAAGCTTCTTGCTCGCCCGGTGCTTGGACATCGCCGCTCTAGATCACTAGGCCCCGAGTCAATGCCAAAGTATCCATCTTTGGAGTCGCCTTCTAGCTCTGCATCATTGGCTTCGCACAAAAAACAGGATGTTACCTCGTCCCACACAGGGGATCATCCACGTGTATACTCCGTCAGGCATAGTCGTCGTTCGCCCCACACAAGTACAGAAATTGTCACTTCCAGCGCTCATCCACACTCATCTGGGGAGCTTCCATCAAAAGGCACGCCCGGTTTCACGTCCCTTGTGCTCCCTCGAGCACCACCGCCTTTCAACCCCGATGGAGACACAACAGCACGCAGTCATGGTGGATTGCTCTCGAAGCCTGGAGATGGCAAAGTTGACCTGACAAAGGATGGTTTAGCTCAAACCACGATGGCGAGTGTAGAAGTGGTCAGGGGATTAGGAGGCATGGCTAGTAAGAAAGGTTTGAGGGATAGGCTGACTTCGGTCAGGCGAACGACGAATCCCACAACTGGCGAGGTGAAGATGGCGGACAATGAGCATAGAGAACCAGCGATAACAGATGTGGACGGAGCAACAAGTGTTTTGGGGTTCACAAGTCACAGAAAGCCTCCGGAATATGTCCCAAATGGCAGTGTACTCGTGCAGGTTTGGGCTGTAGGCATTGATGGTATAGATGGTAGACTGATTGGAGTGAGGCTGGTTTCTGGAGGTATTGCCAATCTGCCTTCTTCTGCTGTGACAACCAGCAATTTTGGGGATGGTCAGAATGGCCAGAGAATGGACGGGCCCGAAGTTGAAGCAGAGCCAGGAATGCAAGCGGTCAAGCCCATATCTAAAGTTTCAGGACTCGGACGAAGTCTTAGTCTGCGTGAGCGCTTTTCTCGATCGGTGAGCCTTGGGCGATCAATGAGAACAAAACTGCATCGCCGCGAATATTCCCCTGATAAGTTTCAGCATTCGACCCCTCAACGGACGACTACGCTACCCGAGAAACAGATGCTTTTGGGTTCTGCTAGAGCGCTCATACCGGGTATTGGCCATGTGCCTGGGCGAAGTTTTGTTGGGCGAGTGGTCGAGTGTGGTTGGGAGGTTCGAGATGAAGTAGTGAGGAAAGGAGACTGGGTTGCTGGATTACTTGATGTCAAAAAGGTGGGTGCAGTAATAGTATATTGATAATTCACTGACACTTCTTCCTAGTCCGGTGCTCTTACAGAGTTTATCGTTGTCGATCGACACCGTATACATCGTGTTCCACACCCCAAACTGTCGTCCACCACCGGCGAAAGGGCACTTTCAGCACTGATTTTTTCTTCCGGTTCCTCTACTCCTAGTTTCCCCCAACACACCTTGACCCTCGAAGAACTCGCTCTCCTACCCCTATGTGGAGTTCCCGCCTACCGCGCTGTCCGAACATTTATATATGCCTTCTCCTCGATGCGCGAAAACCCCACTATCTCCTCGATCGGTCGCAGCTCGGAAATGGCCAAGTACAGACTTGCCGGACATGATCCAAACACGCCCCTCAATTTCACCACATACGGTGCTACGGTCTCTCGGCTCAATTTAGGCGACCACGAAAACGGTCGAAGGAGGCGTGCACTTGTGTTGCGTGGGCACGACGGTGTAGGTGCTATGGCGGTGCAAATGTTGGTTCTTAGAGGATGGCGTGTATGTGTTCATGTCCCGTTCATCGCTTCACCACCCAATGTCCCCACGACATCGACTATTGCTGATGCTTTCATGGAGGAAGTGGAAGAGCGGACTAGGAACTGGGGAGCGGAGGAAGTCATTTTTGACGATGGCGAAGTCGTCGACATGGATGAAGGACGTGGCGCCGTGGTGAGAGTGATCGATGGTCTGAGAGAAGATGGGGATGTGTTCGACGTGATTCTGGATACCATCGGTGGGAAGGACGTGAGGGAGGCAGCAGAAAGGTTATTGAGGTCGCCCGGAAGGAGAAATTACTCCGACGAGAATGACACCCATGGCGCAACCAAGAGCGGAACGACGATCAGAGGGATAGGGCAGTTCACAACTGTCATCGGGGATAATCCCGAACGAGCGATTCCCAGTGCTGGAGATTTGTTCCGCGCAGGGATACGCTCACTCAAATTTGGAAATGGGAGTACGAGTTCGTCCTTTTCGCCCTTGGAAAAGGTGTCAGTGGAGAACGTGAACGCTCGGATAAAGGGCAAGGTTGGTTATGCATGGGTCAACATTTCTCAGGACGTCGATTGGGAAGGAAAAGATATCGGAGAGACCATCGGTTTGCTCGTGGATCTCGGTCTTGAGTATGGGATCAAACCCTGGGTCGGGGCAGAATACACTACCGCTGATGGCTCCAAACCCAATAATAGGAGGGGAACTCGAGAACCCTCGTCATCTGCGTATCCAGAAAAAGGAAACTCAGATCAGGAGGTGGGATGCGGTCATTGGGAAGGAAAACGCATTGTGCCACTTGAGAAAGCTCCCGATGTATTTGTGTGTGGTGGTCCGCTTACCAGCGGGGGAACCGTCGTTGTTAGAATTGCTACATAATTTTTTCTTACACATCCTCACCATCTGCTATTTTCTTTCTTCCCCACTAGCGGCATCATCAGTGTTTTATGATTGGTAACATCTAAAAGCATACTATCTATGGATAAACATGTAATTATTTTTTTTGTAGTTCTTCTCTTGATGATAAAGAGATACACCTATTTCATAACTGTATACTATGGATACCCCAGATGAGACTTCACACACAGTCATCTTGCGAAAGAGTGTGTTGAAGAGGACTACCAAGTACATCGTAATCCAGGCAGACCGATGAAGTCGCTATAGCCATACCAATAATTCTATTCTCTCGTGAAGAGCTCACATTAGAGCACGATTTTTTGATGTTCAAAGGTAGGCCATACCTGTCGAGAAGCAAATAGAGAAAGCCAGAGAGCCACAAGCATGTGCCACCTAAAAAGGGGACGTTTCCAACGTGATCGATAACGCCGGTTTGCCTGAACGTTTATTGAAATAAGGAATCATCCGAATATTGTCGGGAGTAGGACCCTCCGCTTCCAACTTTTTGCGTGCACGTTCTGTCTGGTGAACAGTAAGTTGTTTTCCTAGAGCATCCCCAATTTTCAGGGCGATAGCGTGTGCTACTAACCAGTCCAGAATCTGCCACGCCACGCTCAAGACCCTCTAAAAGAGTACAAGCTTTGCACAACGGGTTACTTGACATGTACCCGCATCTCTGGCAGGATTCTGCAAAGTCAATCAGAAGAACACGGAGAATTCAAAAAAAAACCGTCAAGCACGACTGATCAGAATCGTTGAGACGACTCACGCTGCATATGCTGGGTGGCCTTGACCTCTTTTTTCACCTCAAAAGCTTCTCCAGAGTGTATTATATCAATGATAGCACTCGGCCTCGCAGCCTCGAGGTCTTTGAGGAATGCCCGCGCATGCCCGCGGTAGGCATCGGGAGAATAGATACACTCCGTCGAAAAATAGTCCAGCTTCTTGAAATACGCATACCTGAAAAACTTCTCGTCAACTCGGGAGTGTCCAAACGGGCAAGGTTCGGTACTCGCATTACGATCTCTTTCTCATAAGTATACTTGAAGGGTTTAGATCGCTTAATCGTATCTTCTCCCTGAGTGCAGATAGCCGTGCAACGGCCCAACCTAGCTACATCGCCTCTCATAACTTTCGTGAGAGAGAGAGGCCAAGTTCAGCGGGGTTCCTCTAGCTACAGCAGAAAGCGATCCACTTACTATTCATCAGAACAGTTTCTGCTATATCGTCCGCATTGTGACCTGTGACGATGTGGTCCACCCCGAGCATCGCTGCACCACGATCAAGGGCCTGTCTCCGGAATACACCGCAAAATGTGCAGTTGTTCTTGCGACCAACTTGAGAAACTACTCTATCCATGGTCCACCCATACAATTCATCGTAGGACAATATCTTCAAGGGCATTTCATACTGCTGCTGATTTCGTTTGACCGTCTGAACAACCAGATAGGTGTCTTTGCCACTTGAGAAAATGTAATGGCTCACTTCTAGTGAATCATCACGATAACCAGTAATTCCCTCGTCTATGGATAACAGGAATAACTCCAAGCCATACTGAAAACGTTCGTTAAGCGTCTTCATAACGAAGGCTAAAACCGTTGAATCTGTTCAAGACATGTCAATCGCATGCAATGGTTTGCTCATATGAACCACATGCCTTTACCCCCAGAGGCACCAATGGCAACCCTATCTCCAGGTTTGAAGAGTTTTGAGTTGGTGATTGTGTTGTGTACCTCAGTTTCAAAAACATAGAAAAAACAGTCTTTGCAGATCTGTTGACCAGTCTTAGGTCTCCTTAACATAGCCTTGGTTGTTTCACACAGAGAACATAGTCTGGGTGCCATGGGGTGTAGTGATAGACATTAAGAATTGAATAATACATTTGAATAATACTCCTCGATTTGCGATCATTTGTGTCGATTGACTCGGCAATCGAATCAGACCCCAAAAGTTCAAATGAATCGTCACTCGTCTGGCAGACACGTTGCTAGTACTACCGGTGCTCAATGCTCAGTGCACTCGTGTCCCCATGCACACAAGCTCAGAACCAAATGAAATCCCAAAGGAGAAAACAAGATACAATGAAATGCGCGGCAAAAAATCATTGTCATATGTAAATACAAACCCACAAAGAACTTGTACAAGAAAAGATATGCAACCAAAAGCCCCACAGATCAGTTGAGATCATTGAAAGAATCATGAGAATCGAATGCGCAAGGGGGTATGAAGGGACGAACGCTGACAAGATAGAAACAGATAACGTATCAATGAGAAAAGCTCTCGGCAACCCTGCGTACTATGTGTGGCGCGATTCCGATGAAAAGAAAGCACCATAGCACGACCGAGGTTGCCCCGTACCGTCAATCAACGTGGCGTGATTTAGCTGATTGAGTAGAAGCTATGCTCATGGGCTCGGCGTCTTCCTGCAAAGAGGCTTGAGTAGATTCAGCAGCCTGCTCGACGTCCACTTTTTCTGGGCTGGAAGCTACGTTACAAATTCTGTCGTTTTTTTGT
>Ga0153986_1000621_pt1 | contig 10426 bp, 14 predicted proteins | sample TSGA070MetaG_FD_104724 | JGI IMG/M metagenome (GOLD analysis project Ga0153986, IMG submission 104724) | Attine ant fungus gardens microbial communities from Georgia, USA - TSGA070 MetaG | ecosystem: Host-associated > Fungi > Mycelium > Unclassified | place: USA: Georgia, Alexander Wildlife... | reverse complement strand
ATGATTTCACATATGATGGAAAAACATGAATAACTGATCTTTGAGAAAGATCTTGAATGATGAGTTCGTCAGAGGTAAGTACCGTAACTTCAAGTCTCCCTTACGACATGAATGTGAGAGATAACTTTTTCTGTGCAATAATACTGAATTCTTAAGACGTGACTCACTGCTGATAACCGCCGACTCTGTGTGGTGCAACAGGACCAAAGATGAATTTGCATTCCCAAGATGGGTTAATTTAAAGTCTTCAGCCCATAGATGCACTTCTTTCTACAACATTAGGAGAGATGGTTGAAACCGAAGATCGCCAAGTTCAAAAGATGTGTCAAAGTCAACTTCATGCACAGATTGATAATGGACATCTCCGAAACGGGGATAATGCGTCGCATAGTTTCTCTCCATGCTTGACTATCATCAGGGGGCACGATCAACTTGTCCTCGCTGTCTTGAACTCAAATTTCTTCATCCAAAGGTACGAATGGCGGACTCCCAGACGAGGGCTTCACAAACAAGGTGCAAGACAGGGGTCAGCATTGCAAGTGACAGTGTCCAATCTTGCAGCTATACCTTCTATGAGTGTACCAGAACTTTGTCTATAGGAGATAATTAAGATGACACCTCGGACATAGAACGTCATTTAACTACGGCAAGAATGTAACCATGATCCCACAGTAATGGCACCTACTGGATTATCTGACCACAACTGCGGCGCCTCTTTGTATATCCTTCACAATTATGATCTTCCCTGTCTCATGAATAATATACGCTTTCTCGAATGAATCTTTGAGGACGGCAAGATATCATCATGGAGAGTAGGATCAAAAGCCAGCCACGCATATTATACATTCCATCCATTAGACTGTTGGCTGGGACTAGACCAACCTGTGGCACCACCGCCAGGCCACGAACCAGCTTGTGGACTGGCACCCCAGCCTGCGTTGGAATTGCTTCGCTGCCCTGGGCTTGCGTTCCCCCACTGGCTACTAACACCTCCTGACCAAGTATTGACAGTTGGTGCAGGAGCCGCGGCCCAGTTTGACTCAGCACCAACACCAGTTGGCTGTTGCAAATTTTCGGTTTCTGGCCCTTGATTTAGGCTATATATAAATTTGGCCAATTTCTGCTGAAGCTCAGCAAGACCCTGTGAGAACAGATTAGATATTGATTCAAAATCTTGTCACAACTCTGACCTTCATGACAACCTCCTGTGGACTCAGACTGCCATCTGTTTCAACCTCGAAATAGAACTTGGTAGGTTTAGCGATGTAATCAAAGGGTTCATCATCCCGAGGTGCCTCCTCTTCCTTGGCATTGTTGCTTACTGGCCACTCTTCCTTCACATCAGTTTCAAACCAATAGGACGTATGCCGTAGCTTGTTGTAGGGGTCATATTCAAAAGCCACAGCAGAACACGGAGACCACTTGGCATGCTCTTTGGCGATACCCTATGGAGTTGATGAGGCGAGTCTGAGGGGAATGAGAAATTGCCAACCTTCTTGGCTATGCATTTCGCTTTTAATTCTTGACCTTTACGGATCTTACATATTAATATAGGCGATGCGTTTGAATCATCTGTGAAGTCATGACTATGAAGAATGAGGAGACAAAAATTATTCGTAGTCTGGCTTACTTTTACCCACTGGATGGCCAAAATACTCTCCTCGCTTCGATAGTTCCTCTCCTGGATCTGCATGAACATCGTGTTGGTCTTCAGGGAATGGTGCAACATCGAGATGATTACTGGTCACGTTCATCGTATTGTCGTCGTTACATTTGACATGCAGGAGGAGAACGATAGAGCAGAATGAACAACCAACAAGGCAGGTGCAATCCTATGAGTATAAATTCAGGATGCCCATGGGAACAACCTAGAACATGACAAACTCTTGTGTATCGTATTGCCTCGTCGCAATTCGAGCTTAGCAGAGGAATTTGACCCAATCTATGGGCAATGAATTCATCTGGTAACACGGTTGTATTGACATCAATTTCCACCAAGTCGATAGCTGTTCAGAGGACAATGGTTAGTAGGCCTAAGATGTGACAGAATGCATACCGACTGTAGGAAGGTCTGCCATCATAACTCGACGAAAGGAGTTGGCAAAACTGGGTATTCTATCAGATCTGAAATGGAGAGTAAAACGGAACAAGCTTACGCAAGGTCGACATTTTCAAGAACAAAGTCGACTTTGTCCTTGGTTAATTCACGAATCCTGACGGTAGGCTCCAGGTCTAGTGAGGGTTGCATTGTGGTTATCAGGAAGCAGTGACCGAGAATAGTCGAGAACTTGTGTTTGCAACAAAGGTAAATATACATTGAATATACATTGACGACGGTATTCTTATGATGCCAGGGTCCCCTTGCAGCTTACAGCATATGTCCTCGGATGGTGTCATTTGTCAATATGTCATGTGTACCTTTCTGACATGCCAAGTCTGAATAGAATGTTGCAAGCTTATCTGCTCGGAACTCGTTTGTCCGTTGTACCACGCAGTCAAAACCCTCTCGGTCGTGTCAATCCCAAACATAGTATTCTCTCGTTCTTGTAATCATGTCAAGTCAAGATGGCTGCTTCTTCAGCCTTGTGCACTGAGCCACCATGTCTTAGATGAGCGGACACATTCGGGAATCAGCCCCTCTCAAGTAGATAGCCTCAAGGCGTTCCTGATGAGTGACAGTTCTGTTTTCCGATCTAACAACTGCCCGACCCAAAAGCCATAAAGAAGAACATATGGTTACCCCAAAACCGGTGGATTTCCAGATCATAATGTTTCTCAAGGGAGGGGACTGAAATGGACGAAAACAGAATGGGGTTTCTACCCACACAAAAGGCTGATTGTCATTGGACGAATGATGAATCTGATGGCTCGCAGAACAGGGACCGCGGATAGCCTCGTTGTCCGCGGCGGAAAAGCGAGCCGGCATAATCGAAAATCATTCATTCTGGTTTTGGCGCTCGGTCCAATTATGACACTGGGAGGAGAGTTCCGCCGCAGAGTGACAGCGTTCTCCTTGCGGAGGAACCACATTACAATAAAAGCCTCTCCGTTAATGTTTATTTCATCATTCAGCCTCTCCACCGTCCCCGCCGTACACCATGTCATCAACTTCTCCCCATTCTCTCGCAGAAAGTAAGCCTGTCGCTAGTTCGAGTATCTATATCTTTGCTCATCTTTCCTAGCTGAAGCGATCCTTTGTGCGCCTGGAAATATTCACGAAACGGAAACAACTTTGGTCGATGGAAGACTCCTCCGTGTATACAAAAATCTCAGGCCTTCTTGCAGAGACTTCTGGCTGTCAGCTGTCAACCAATATGCAGACCAGACATACATTGTTTATGACGACTGCCGTCTCACCTATCGCCAAACACATGAACGTGCGACTCAAATCGCGAGTCTCTTCCGCAGAGTTTACAGAATACAGAAAGGCAAGTCAGAGTCCTGCGCTGAATGCTCATTAATTGACATTCTTGATAGGAGATCGGGTTGGCATATGCTCGCGCAACCATTATGATTATCTAGTCACTTTTTGGGCGTGTCGTGAGTCAATATATGCGTCTTTCAATTGGGCTTGACTGAAACCGCATATACCAGACCTGATCGGTGCAGTCACCGTGCTCGTCAATGCGTTCGTCGCAATGGTCGCTCCCTTATATTGAGACTGATCCTTTCTTTTAGTTGGTTGCCTCTGGAACCTCTTGAGCACTGTCTGGCGTACACCGGATGCAAGTTAATCATTGTTGACCCAGAGCGAGCTAGCATCATTGAGTCGATAACCTCCCGTTTAAAAGAGGAGTTGGGTGTTACGGGGTTTCTGGTGCTAGACCGATGTAATCGATCGTGGAAGCATATGGAATCACTCAGCAAGTTGGTCGATGCCTATCCTAGATATAATGATTTCAACGACATCCTGAGCCAAAGTATCTACCCTGAGGATAACGCTACGATCATCTTCACATCTGGTATTCGCTTTCCAGTTTCTCAATTGATTGCCTCTCATTGCTTTAATCGTAGGGACAACGGGCCTTCCAAAAGGTGTTCTTAGCACTCAACGACAGTTTTTGACTAATGTTTTCAATGTACGTACTGAAGATCGCTTAGCATCAAGGTCCCCTCTAATCATATGCTGTAGGTGCTAGTGGGCGGATTCAGAGCGGCATTGCGCAGGGGAGAGTCCCTGCCTAGCGTCCAGCGACCCGGGCCGCAAGTAGGAGCACTCGTTGCTGTACCTTTGTTCCATGTGACCGGCTCAACTAGCTATTCGGTTGGTTCTATGTTTCTGAAGGCATGGCTTGACAGATGGATTCATTCTCTTAGATGATGGCTACATTAACCGGCATGAAAATAATTCTTACAAAGAAGTGGATACCAGAGGAAGGTGCGTAGCTATTAATGGATATGAAGTATCCCTATTGACTTGATGGATCCCTCAGCTGCAAGGTGAGAGTGCAGTTCTTTCAAGTCAAATCAATTCTCATAACTGGAGAAAAGACTAATCAGGGAAGAGAACGTTGGTGTTGCTGGAGGGTAAGAATATGAAAACCTCTATTCTTTCTTAAGTATTTTGACAAATTGCCTCCCTGTATCTCCAGTGTGCCTTCTATGGTTGCTGATCTAGTTGAGAGCTCTCTCGCTGGATATCCGCTTGAAGGCCTGTTATTCGGTGGTTCTCCTACGCCAGATTCTCTAGTTTTACGTGCTTCTAGAGCCTTTCCGAAAGCCTCAATGTACGTTCCCCTCGTTCTCTGGTCAATCCCTGCTAAAAATTGGAAATCCAGGACCCAGGGATACGGCCTCACAGAAACGAACTCAATAGCTGTTTCGGTATGATGGTTTGAAGTCTTCCGCCATACTTTACTTAATAAGGTTTAGATCTCTGGGGACGATTACTTGATGCGCCCTACATGCGCGTAAGCTTTTGCATGCTTTAGCTTTTATCTTTTATCTTGGGGTGTTCTGATCAATTGATTGTCAGGGGTTTAGCAAGTCCAGTCAATGAGATCAAGATTGTCGCAGGCGAAAAATGCTTATCTCCAAACAGTGTCGGAGAAGTTTGGTTGTAAGTCAAAACCTACATTCAGACTCTTTGTCATCATCATTTCCAGGCGAGGGCCGAACATTATGAAAGGATATTGGAATAATTCGGGTTAGCCGAAAGTTTCATTTCATTGATCTCGTCTTTAAACGAAAATGTCTGCAGAAGCTACCGATCGGGTGATGACGAAGGACGGGTGGTTGCGGAGCGGAGATCTCGGATATCTCGACGAGGAAGGCTTCCTTTACATCAAGGATCGACGTGAGTGGCCTTCTGTATCTTCTCTTGGCTTCATTCACGAGATTGATTATACTAGTGAAAGACATCATCATCCGAGGTGGAGAGAATGTGGTAAGTTGCAAGCATCTTTTTTTTTTGCAGAAGTTGTTCAAATTGCCGCAGGACTCCGTGACAGTGGAGAATGCATTATATAATGATCCTCGGGTTCAAGAAGCCGCGGCGGTGGGCGTTCCAGATGAGCGCTTAGGGGAGCTAGTGGCTGCAGTTGTCTCGATAAAGCCTGCCTATCAAGGATATGTCACAGAAGCCGCACTGATGGCGACCGCACGTCAGAGGTTTGCTCAGATGTCTCTCAAACCGATCTGCACGGAAGCTCATTCATGCTTTGCAGTCTTCCTAGGTTCGCAGTACCTGTGATGATCGTTCTTCTAAATGAGCCATTCGGTAAGCGAACGCCTCATCTGTAAACAATGGTATGTTTACGACAAGGTATCAGAACATACACCTTCAGGAAAGATAATGAAGACAGAGTTACGCAAGCTTGCACGGCAGTGCTGGGAGGATCGTCGTCAGAATGGAACAGGACGTGAGCCTCTGGCAAACTTATGATTGCCGGCATCATCTAAGACTATACCTCTGAACCTTGTTCGGGGTTCTTGTAACTATAATAGTTCTGTAGATGTAGCATATTGTCATATATTTCTTCCTTTCTGCAGGTAAGCTTGGGTATGATCATTTTATTGGCGACTGTGGATAATATATACAGTATAGTACATGCCTACCTCCAGATGTACCGGGAACACTTGCTGGGATCGACATGCTGCACCCCGCGCAGAAGCCATGTCTTGGGGTACACAAGTTGAGTGAATCTTGTCCTATGTTGTGAGGTCCCCTAAGAGTATTTGCCGGATGAAAGGGCAACACGCGACCCTTAAACCGTTGTATCCAGAATCGCTGGGGACTTTGATACTCCCCCCAGCTTTGATACGGTTAAATAGGATAATAGCAGTCGTTTTTTTGAGTGTGAATATACCTTCCCGAGAACATTGCCAAGAAAAACAATACCAGTTCGCCCTGCCAAAACCCTTGGATTGGGAGGTAGAGTGGGTAATAGAGTCAATAACAAACAGGAGGATGTTTTTCGGGAGAGGGATATCTAATGATGGTTAGATCATATCTCTGCCGGCTGGAATTCATGGTGGGCCCAGAAATTTGTACATGTGCATTCATTATGACGGGTCACTTGACAGGTTCCATTAATGTCCTGACATGTCAGGACATTAGAAGTATCCTTGGATCACATGCTGCAAGAAAGAATAAAGAAAGAATACGCCGCAAAAGAGTCCAACTGTCCGCAAGAAGTATGGATAATTCCTGAACGAGGAATGTAAGGGTGATAGAGGGCAAGGACATATTCAGTAGATATCTTCGATTGTTGTTCTTGCAGCCTCATTAACTCCGGGAGGTATTCGTAATTTCCAGCGACAATCCGTCGAGTGTAGTCGACAGAGGAAGGCTCACGTGGCCATCTGAATCGGTGCCACCAGCTTGTCAAGCGCAACTTGATTTTCAGATGGAAGAAAACATATCTGATTTCTCTCCTGAACTTCCTCTGTATCTGTCCCTCTTTCACCAACACCTCAATCAACTGTCAGAGCACCTTAGTTATGCGGCTCGCGCAGATAGTCACTCTATAACGGTCATTAATGGTGTAGAATGGAAGTCATCAGAAAAGGACGCATTTTTCCATGCCTTGAGTGTGTATTCCCGCCTTCGTCCGGATCTCATTGCCGCTTCAATCGAGACGAAAAATGAAGTAGAGGTTTTAGAGTATATTTCTCTTTTAGAGGAGGCCATACAGGAGAATGTTCAGGAGGATATATGCCGCAAAAATCTTCCTCTGGCTCATGAAGTTTCAGACACGTGGATTGTGTGGGAGGAGGAGAATGCAGAGAGACTACGCATTAACGAGGAAATCTGGTCTACAAAGGCTGAAGGCTACCCAAATGATTCGGGGAGTGTATCGAGGCTTATGGACGAATCTCGGTGTCCTCTTAGCAATATACCCTACCTTACGTATAGTCATCTACTCGCGATTGATTTAATTTTCGAAGCCGATACTGCCACTTCGCCAGAGTATGAGTCCTCTTGTTTTACGTGAAGTCTGAACTGATTCCCCCCCATAGTTGTAGAAGAGATACTTCTTCGACCAGATCTACAACTGAGGTAGAGCCCATCTCATCGGTACGAAGCCTCCAATCAAGTTCTCGATTTCTGAGTGGATCCCCGTGTTTCCTTGAAAATCCGGTGTCTACCACTCCAGAAAAACATCTGCCTAGTTACCAGGACATGAGTCCTCGAGCCCGTCGTCGTCACCAGAAGCGCATGTACATGCGCCGAAAGCGAGCTACAATAAGCGGGGCCGAAGCTGATGACACCATTAAAAAATTGCAGCCAGGAGTAAGGCGAATATCTACGCAGAACCGATCCAAGTCAGCTAACATGAACATCGCCGGAGATCGAAGTACTGAATCCGTAGACTTTGTCATGCCCAAATCACAGGATCCTGAGGATGGTGCCAGTTGCATCTCAGAGTTGGAGAATACTGAGAATGAAGGATCGCCGCGCTCGGCGCCTGCTTCATCTCTTCCGTTCCAAAAGGCTCTATCAGACTTGTGCACCTGTCATGTTAACGGAGAGTCAATCGCAGCTGCTGGACTCGATATATTTAATTATAGGAGAATCGGAAAGCTTTTACGGTGCGCTGCTTTTCAGAGAAAATTTAGGATCTCTCATGTGTCTCATAGGCTTTTTATCTCTGGATATGAACCACAGCTAGCAAGTGAAGATGTATCTATCAAAACGGATTTACTCTTTCTGATCTTTGAGACACTTAGAGATTTCTTGGTTCAAGTCATTGCTCGAGTGATTATTTTGGAGGAAGCGCATCGCAGATTTCGAGGCAAAATAAAAGCCTGGCGGAAAAATCTTGACGAGGTCAGCTAAAAAAAACCTTGCATTACATTTGCGATCTCTCACAAATGTTTTTGGCATAGGATCAAAATGGGCTAATCAATAAGTCTGCTATTCAGTTTGCTCTGAAAACCATGGGCATCCTCAACGAAGGTCCCCATCAATATTTCTCTGAGCTATTGGGCGAGCACACTATTCCATTTCACCACCAGCAACTTGGATTTGACGACAATGAACAACTTGCTGCGAGTCAAAATGTGCTCCAGCCACACCCACCCCAGCAGGATGTCGGCCCTCCTCATTTTCATCTTTTTTCTGATGCAGCAAACGAAGAGATTAACGACCTCATGGATATTGACGATGATGATGTCAGATTAGACGATGACCTGTATGAAGAGGAGATGCTGGATGTGGAAGATATTTTGATTGGTAAAATCCATGAAGACACATTATGGAGCAAGGTACCGCTGTCGAAGCAAACATGATCCTTCTAGTCACCATCTATGACCACTTTTTCCATATGCTTTCCCTGTAAATATAGTTGTATTCTTCGTCACAGCACTTTCTTAAAGAATATGAGTTTTAGATATGGAATCCTACATGTTCACAGTTTTGCTCTCTCATTTGTTCCCTCCTCTTTAACCCGGACAACAACTTTTCCCCAGGATTCCCGACGCTCTATGGCAGCTAAACCGTCTGACAGTCTCTCTAATGTGAAACTTTGATCATATATGACAGGTTTAATCTTCCCAGAAGTAAACAGTCTAAGATGAGGTAAAGTGAGGCTACATCGGTATTTTTGAGTTGAGTTGAAAGAAAACATACTCCAGAATATCACTCCAAACCGAGGGGATGTGTAAAGGTTCATGGACTAGAGCGTGGTAAGAGAGCAGAAGTGATATCATATCGACTCTCACTTTTATATGCACCCCAAAAGAGCCCAACAATAGAAACATTCTTCAAAAGCACAAGATTCATTGGAAGTTGTTCAAGAGTACCCCCAGCGAACCCTATGACTAGCGCACGTCCTTTCCAAGCAATACACTTGAGCGAATCTAGTACACAGATGGTTCAAGTGCGTATACATAATTCGTCAGGTGTTACACTTGCCCTTAATGAGACCGACGGGATCATATATTACATCGGCGCCTTTACCCTGCGTGATTTCAAGAACCGTCTGTTGCCATCCAGGTTTCGAATAATTGACGACGAAGTCGGCACCACCCAATCGTTTTGCAATGTCCAGTTTGGCTTCTGCACCTGCTGCTGCAATTACACGTGCGCCAAGAGCTAGAATACGTTTCAAGATTGACTAGTAAGTTACAAGGACAAAAATAAACGATACCTTTGGCTATCTGGACGGCCGCAATGCCGACACCCCCGGCAGCAGCAGTCACGAGAACCCACTCACCTGTTGTGAGAATAAGGCTGGATGAAAAGCGTGGTGACGTCCGTACGTTGACACACCTGCCTTTAGGTTCGCTCGACCCACCAAAGCCTCGTAACTAGTGGGCCATGTGACATAGAGACCTGTGTAGGGGTTAGTAGGTTTTCACATTCTTGACGAAGCAGCCAGAGTCACCGGCGCCCTGATCAAAGGTTATATTGTCTGGAAGTGCAAGAAGGGCATCTGATTCCACAACAACCTTGTCGGCGAAGGATCCTGGGGCAGCACCAAATACGCGGTCCCCTGCTTTAAATGGACAGCCATCTGGGATAGGTGAACTGGAGGCTATCGTTCCAGAAAATTCGGTCCCAAGGACGAAGGGCAATGGTGGCTTATGCTGGTATTTTCCTTGCGATTGCAGGATCTGGGAGTTCACGATTGGCGGACTGGTTGCTGATGTGACTGTGTTTACTTACGTCAAAGAAGTTCAGGCCTACGCTGTAGACATCCACAAGCACTTGACCTCTTCCTGGAGTTGGTTCCGGTACGCCATGAGATAAAATGATTTCAGAGGGATGGGCAAGCTTTTCAACGACAAAAGCCCTCATAGTCAACAGGTGGGTAGAGCAAGTCACGTGAAAATACTGAAATTGTGTAATATAAATTAAGGACAAAGCAACATGACAGACACAAAGATAACTTTTATCAAGTGAAGCCTTGATCAGCTGAAGGCAAAACCCTCACCGCCCTCATTAATCGCAAGGATTAACTGCTGCCGTAGCATCTCATAT
>Ga0153986_1000619_pt1 | contig 10449 bp, 9 predicted proteins | sample TSGA070MetaG_FD_104724 | JGI IMG/M metagenome (GOLD analysis project Ga0153986, IMG submission 104724) | Attine ant fungus gardens microbial communities from Georgia, USA - TSGA070 MetaG | ecosystem: Host-associated > Fungi > Mycelium > Unclassified | place: USA: Georgia, Alexander Wildlife... | reverse complement strand
TGCTGCCGCCCATGATGCCGCCAATGCCCAAGTACCTAACTTTGGCTATGAAGACGACTTCCAACCAGGCGGTGGTGCCTCTTACGGTACTAATAATGGAGCAAAATACTCGGATATTTCTCATGGAACGTACACTCAACCACCGATGACCATCCAAGAGAGCTATGGCATGCGTGAATTACATGGGCCTGCACCTGCACCTGCACCTGTACCCGGTGAATATCTTGATCCAGGGAGGCTGGGGTATGGTGTTGATGCTGCTGCAGCAGCAGGGGCTGCTGGTATTGGTGTTGCCCGGGCTCGAAGCATGCGCGACGGTTCTTACGCGGCTGGTTTACAGGAGGGTGCCTCGCCTTACGTTGCATTTGCATATCCCAATGCCCGTGGTGACCTTGAAAATGGACCTCAATACTCCCCCAGTATGATTCGAGGCACTGGAGGGCCCGAGTTCGATCTTCAAAGACGACCCTCACAGTATACCCAGCAATCCGGATCGGACTATTCTTCAACTGCATTTTCAAGGAGTAAATCATTAACTGGAACATTACCTACCTCGACACACACGTATCATTCGGAACCTTCCCATTTCATTCCTAACAACAAAGGAGGCGACGAATACCAGGGATTTCCCAGCAGCTTCAGAATCTATGGCAATCAAACTGTTACCCATTCTGGTGGCGTCCCGGGTGGAGATAGCCATTTACCACCGATACCTTCCGAAGAGAATCTAAATTCGGCCTATGATGGATATGTCGCTGACGAGCCCGACCAGCCGAAGAATCTCCATCAGGCAAATATGGCGTATTCTGTACCCGATCAATTGCCAAACCCATTTTCAGCGAACGATCAGTACGATGATGAGACGGATGAGGATGAAGTTGATCAACCGAAAAGAATTCTCAAAGTCGGTTTGATTTTGAGACTTATTTTATTTGTTCGATGGCTGATTCTTTCATAGGTCGCGAATGAGTGAAGAATTTAAAGTTGTGCAATCCTCCTTTTTATAAGTATAGTTGAGTCCTCTGACTCACGTTTCGCGTGGATCCACCTGCTTGCCACTTATTTGACATTCCAATCCATCTGTGATTGCTCGTTCCTCTTTATCATACTCAAACCTTCGTGTGACCATCCACTCTTTTCTCTACTGGTGAAACCGCTGTGCGGACGTTGCCCCCCACCTTCCTTTTCTTATCTGTGTGTCTCTCATATCTGTTATTCATATCTCGCTGCTTATGTCTAGGCTTTTTTTTGCGCTATTCTCCGTTCCCTTGTCGTGATTTTCTTTTTCTTTTCTCATGAGTATAGGGAAGCTTGGTATTTCATTGAGAAGTACTTTTTGTGCTGTATTTTTTGAACCTGGATTTGTATATTTCCCATATTCGTGTCGCGCAATTTTGTGCCTAGCCGTACTTCAGTTTAAAGACGGGAAGGTATGATTATCCTACCACTTATTTTTTTTACTAGTCACTTGTGTAGTTTCCAGATAATCAGAGACGTTCCATAGGGAGAGATGTTGACCATGGCCACCCCTGCTAGCATCATGGTTAGAGAATAGACACCATGAGTATGCTTGAGCCGTGCAGGGTGTTCTTATATCATTACAATAATATGATATGAGTTATCATGTCCAGTTCTCTCAAAAACTTGCAGGTTCGAAGGGGAAGAACTTTATAGGGTTCTACAGATCGATGTGTTGCAAACGGGAAGAGTGATATATTTCTTTTGCGGAATAGTGGGTATAAAGAAATATTGTACGGGAATGTGCTATCTCTCACCTGATTGTGTTACCCCCTTGCCAATAGATTGACTTCGCCTCGTGATCCCCTCGACACTCCATCTAGGACATCTGTAAATACGTCCATAGATCTGATATTACGGTTCATTGATTAAATTAGTTAAAAAGCAAGGACGACTTGCATTTGTAATGGTAGCTGCTAAACTCAGGCTGAACAACTCAATTTTTCTCTCTTATTCATACGCCTATCTCCCTTGACTGTGGGACCTCTGCAGGTCTTCTCTCGTGAATACAATTTTCCAATTAATTTCCTATCAAGGTCGTCCGTGTGGCTACCATTAGCGTCCTTTATTTTATCAACATATCTCCTTTTACATTGTTCTACTCAAAGGCCTACCCACTCAAATCCTTTACTAATCCCGAACTTTCCAAGAATTTCCTGGCCTTCGTCTGCACCTTCCTCGCTCGAAAATGCCACCCTGACTTTATAGGTTCCTTCTTCTACAATCCATTCCTTTTCCCAATACGAGACACTCAACCTGTCCAAGGCCAGTGTGATATAACGGCTTTCACCAGGTCGCATGTCTCGAACTTTCTCAAAGGCACGGAGTTGCCAGCGTGGATGGGTGAAGTCGGAGGTATCAGGAAGGCCGATATATAGTTGAATAACTTGGGAGCCGGCAACAGAGCCAGTGTTCGTGAGGGTGACGATGACCGTTGCGTTGAATTGGTCACCAGAAACAGTAGGCTCGGAAATTTTCAGGTCAGAAAGCGTGAAAGAAGTGTAAGACAGGCCATGGCTAATGGACAATGTTCAGCAAGGGATATAGAGATTCGAATAATGGGAAGCATACCCGAAAGGGAATGAGGGTTTGATGTTACGGTGCTGGTAGTGTTTGTAGCCCTGTATTCAAATTGAGAAAGACCAGAACAATCGAGAATCTGTCTATACGCACCACGAAGATACCCTCAGAGTAATGTACCCTTCCATTCTCTGAGTGGAAATATCCATGCGCAGGAACGTCCTCCAGTCTCTTCGGCAAAGTCAAGGAAAGCTTGCCGGAGGGGTTATGTTTGCCAAGTACAACGTCGGCAATAGCATCTCCGGCAGCATTGCCGAGATACCATGCATGAACTAGGGTAGATACTTCATCTGCCCAAGGGAGAGTAATAGACGAACCCTACATGATTTGTCGTTTAGAAAGATAGGATTCACTGGCAGAAAAACTTACAGATTGAGTAACAACGACTGTGTGAGAGTTTACAGCAGAAACCTTGGAGATGAGCTCATCAGTGCGACCAGGGAGCGCAAGGGTGGTACGGTCATAGCCCTCAGATTCAAAGTCAGCACTGAGACCAACTACAGCGATGACTGCATCGGCATCCTTGGCAAGTGAGACAGCAGAGCTCATGAGCTCATCCGGATCTTGAACTTCAGCACCACCAAGGCGAACACCAGGGTTGCTAACCAAGAAACCATTCAGCTACTTAAATTTTTGCATATATCAGTTACCTGTCCATGATGGCTTCATTTTCGTCACCGTCAGCAGGTCCGCGAACATTGCAGTACTCAACATAGACATGATGCCTGGTGCCGGCCCGCAACTGAACGATACCCTTTTCCTCTTTGCTTCCATTACCAAAGAAGGCTTCACCACGACGCTGGTATGTCCAATTATCAATCACGAGCTCGCCGTCAACATGCAACTGATGAAGACATGGGTCAACTTATTTTGCTTGCTGTCAGGGGTGTCAACAGTCGTACCTTTGCTCTGCCGGAAGCGATCAATCCAAACTCGAACTTGCAGTCATGTTCACGTGGTTTCAAATAACCATTCAAACGAAGACTCCACTTCTTGGTGATTCCTTCAGGATAGGAAGCGCTGATGAACATTTGGGTCTCGTCAATGTATTGAGTCTTGACTGGTGTTTCAATAGGGACAAGGCTATCGTCACTTTCATGGGTATGCCAGGTTCCGATCCAACCACGTTCACCAGACTCAGTGAATATGTCATAGTCGAGGGTTGGCATCATCTTGAATGCTAGAGTATCATTTAAGTGAACGCGTTTTGCAAGTAACATGAATTACTGAGATTGACCTCTTGCACCCTCACTGTAAGTGATATCAATTTCGGGATTAATTTCCTTCAACGCCTTGACGAGTCCATCGTAGGGGGTAACGAAATAGGAAGGTTTCAGCGCGGCCGATCCTCCACCAGACAAGACAATTGCCTTTGCGTTATTACCGACAATCGCAATCTTATTTAATTTTTTTGGGTTGAGTGGAAGGACCTGTTTTTCATTCTTGAGAAGAACAATGGTCTCTGCTGCGAACTTGCGCATGAGAGCTTTATCCTCATCTGAGTCGTCAGTTCTTTCGACACCGTCCCCGTCGATAATCTATTCAAGTGATTATATCTTGAGAAACATCAATTTTTCATCCCAAGTCAGCTTACCTCAGGTGCATTCCTGGCACATTTCTGGACAAACTCTAAAACTTTGCGAGCACGTTTTTGAATGGTCTTCCTAGTTACTTTTCGGGCTTGAATAGATCGATTGACAAGCTCGAGGGTGCGCCACTTGTTAAGACCGGGCATCTCAAGATCTACACCGGCGTTCAGGCCAACATCGACACTGTAGGTTCCAAACCTGATACTGGTGATTGATCATGTGCGGGACGGCTGAATGAAATTATTTACCAGTCACTCATCACCTAAGAATGTTAGAAAAACTTTTTAGTTGAAGATCAAGGGGACGTATCCGGAGCATACCATCGCGTCTGACTTCCACTCCTCACGGAGGATTTTCTGGATCATCTCAGGATTTTCCGCAACATGGATGCCATTGACACGATTGTAGCTTACATGTATCAACTATTTCAGTATACACTAGTTCAAATATGATGTTCACATACCATGTCATCACGGACCAAGGTGAAGACAGCTTTTGGGCGAGCATGAAAGGAAGCAGATAGATCTCCCTCAAAGACCTTTCATCAATGATACTGTTGTATCCAAGCCTGTCACCTTCTTTATCGTTACCGCTGTATTGGCAGCGTTAGAGACAGTGGTACTTTAATCAAGACATAAATCGTACACAAAGTGTTTGACAGTTGCCCCGATACCCCCTCGTTGAACACCGTTAATGTAAGCGCCAGAGAGAATGCCAGACAAATAAGGATCTTCTGAAAAACTTTCAAAACTCTGTGATAGAAGTGAGGACCATTAACCTTGGTAATTGTACCAATTAGAAATGCTTACCCTTCCGCCGAGCGGATTCTATGGTTACCAATTTGAATAAATTTTCTAGAACACCTGTCTGAAAAAATAAACTCACGCGTTGAATGTTACAAGTAGGGGCAAGAACGACTGAAGCTGCTCGTAACTTGGCTTCGCGAGCAAGCAGCTTAAGGCCGACTTCTTCCATTAATTCACGATCGAAGGTCGCACCCATGGCTGTGGAAGACTGTCAATAAATACAACTGATATTTCAGCGACTGAAGGGTGTTGTAGATGTCTGCACGAACTGGCAAACATTTGGCTGGCGTTCCCATAAAGAAGTGGTTTCCTCGGATACCATTTGGGCCATCGCTGACCTAGATTATATTGATCTATGAACTTGGAGAGAAGAATGAGAATATAACCTTTATAGCAGGCACACCCAATCGTTCGACTGGATGTGTGTGCCAGAATCCGACACCAGCAGTCAGAAGAATAGCTTCGTCGGTGGTTAGTGCATCAACAACCTTATCGATATCGGCCTTCGCAAAATCAGAAAGAGGCATGGCACAGTGCTCTGTGAGGGTAGATGAGTGGAATATTGGAATTTAAATACGACTTCCCCATTTTTATAGATGTGTGGTGCAGTAGGTTGAGGAGATCTCCCGAGGATTAGGCGTATGGGAATCATCCGAGATTTATCCGTGATCACCTGGTATTATATGACGTTGTTGTGGATATCTGTGCAGATGGCGCAAATCTGGGATGGCTTTGCTGTGTATTCCAGCCACCAATTATTGTCTCAAGATACTCAGCCGAGGACAGTCTACGGGCTGCCGAGCAAGGAAAGGACATGACCGTGGCAATGATGCGAAATAAAAATAAAAGACAGGCTCTCCGTATTCAACCTGGTCTCCGTCCTACCTCCATCTTCTGATGATTTTCAACAACTACCTCGTGGTAATCTCTCTTGCCGCCATTGCTGCTGCCCAGAGCTCTGTCTCTGTGAGTGCTTCTGGGACTGATTCTGCGAGCGGCTCTCTGCCCTCTATCAGTCCCTGTATCCTCGCTTGCACTCTACCTGCTGCTGCTGCCGCTGGTTGCTCTATGTAGGCCCTCTCTTAAACTCCAGTCATTTTATTTACCAATACTCGTCATGTAGTACTGACCTCCCGTGTATTTGCAACTCTACCGAATTCCAACAGACAGCTACAGTCTGTCTCCAGGCCAATTGTACAAGTTCCGAGGTATCTTCTGCTCTTGGACTTCAGTCATCCGAGTGTACGAACCTTTTTCTTTCGAGCTATTTGAGTTTTAAACCAAGTTGTAAACAGGTGGAGCTGTTTCCAATTCGACTTCTGTATTGGCCTTGCCCTCTATGTCCTCCTCCCTGTCCTCCTCCCTTTCCTCCCCCCTGTCCTCCTCCTTGTTCTCTTCCCCCTCTCTCCCAGTCTCTGCTTCTTCAGCCTCTATTTCTGGAGCTAGTTCTACCATTACCAGTGTCATAACCGCCTCGGCTCCATCCGCTGCACGTTCCACTGCTGCAGTCAGTACCAATGCTACACCTACTACCACAAACACGAGTGCAGCATCTTTTACTGTTGCCAACCTATGGGGTGTTGCCGTTGGTCTTGTGGGCGCTGCTGCGGCTGCGGTTCTCTAATGGTACTTATAATTATAATTATTTCGGTAAATGGGTATTTTGTGATGGGACTTCGTGCGAAAATATTATTCTGAGAATGTCCAGGCTGATGAGATGTAATTGAAAAATTAAGTTTGCCTGCTGCACCCGCATCTGGACGCCTTTTCTCGTTTCGGTATTTGGCAGTACCGAAGGCACGCCCAACATCGGATCTCTTATCTACTCCTTCCGTTCACGCGAAGCTGAAGCGCAACACATGTTTTGTTGACCCTTGAAAGTGAAATATTTCTCATATTTCTCGCAGATTTAACAGTGATCGTGTTCTATAATGTGTGACTTTGATCTGTAATGGAGAGTTTATGTAGCCCTCCGATCGATCTAATTGAAAAGGTAGGTATCTAGGCAAGTCTTAACATCGAAAATCTTAGACACCCTGAAATTTAGAATCCATGCTCGGCTCCGTTCAGACTGCTTGTGGACAGTCAACCGATGGGTACGCTCTCGAAAACTTGCCGCGTCCTTCCTCCAGCTCAGTGCCGTCATTAGAAAAAACAAGTTGTTGAGACCTCGTCTATCCTAAGCATCTCGATTATCTTTGGTGTACAGTTCGTGATACTGAATGCTTGGTAAAGATCTCTGGTGCTTGATCGGAGATACTGCAGCCGGGTTTCCTTTCTATATATAGACTTCACGGCCGAAGCTCATTGTGTGCGTATAACTCATACCTTCAGGGCAACTTTTATTGCTGCTCGAGGTGGGATATAGGTAATTCAATACAACTTTTTTTTGTCGCGCCTGTCTCGATATCCATCAGGTGATATCTATCTTTTGATTCGGTATTTCTCCGCAATCAACAAACAAACTAGGCTGAGTTTTCAAAGGCATAGCGTCAGGGGTGTATCAACAGAAGGCACATTGTCAGGGAGGGTGTGTGAACAGAGTTTACACGTGATGTTCAGATACCGCAACAGGTGCTAGGACGCGGAGGGTGAGTGGTACACTACTTGTTGGAGTGGACATCCGAACGAGTCATGGTGATTGAGGTACTGGTAAGGTACCTCCGACATGTCGCTGTATTCATTCTACAAGTTATCACTAATATTCATCATACAATTATACAACTCCTCAGCAGTTGACTGAGCAAGTTCCTTGGACATTGCACAATTCACATAAATATGTTCCTGACTTTAAATGAGCGCCGTGCTCAAGTTTTCCTCGATCTTGACCATCAACGTCTTCTTTTCCTGGAGGATACATTTACACAGGCAGTGGCAACATCGAAGTCATTTAGAGCGACATCATATGAATTATTGGAAGGTGCTTAGTTTATCCTATTCAGGCATTGATCTGACCTGAAATATGACGTACCGTGGTCGTATGGTCGCACTCTGATATTATGTACATCCTGGGTAATATACATGTTAAAAAAAAAAAAACCTGAAACAGTGTCAGCCAGCAGCATCCCGTGGTAGCATTACGAGACGAACAGATTGCGGTCAAAGGATGGGGCATGTCATAAATCAGTCATAAATCATCGATAGCAAGATGACAATATCAACGCAATGTCAATTATGATATTACAGTGATTAATCGTCTATCAGGGGTTGCATCTGTCCGTTTGCTTCGGGATCATGCCTTTGAGAAAGATGAAAGTACTCCAAAATAGAGAAGAAAGTTTTGAATAGTTATGTAAAGTTCTTATTATTCCATCACCTGAGAGTACCCAGAGTCAACCTATACGAGACATTTCATAGAAGGATGGCAACTGTCTTTCCATGCCACAGTCATTAAAGCCTACTTGAATCGTTTCTATGTTTCACTTATTTCATATTACCGACCCTTGAGGGCAAAGGTTGAAACGTCATCACACGGTTACCGTAAAATTAGAGCAGTCTGTCATTAGGTCGCAACAATGAAACTAACTAAATATGGTAATTCTAACATAAAACAATTTATCTGTATATGGAAAAAGACAGTACAATTAAATACCCAAAGTGGATGAATTTTCATTGTAATGGCTGCACCAAAAATTGTAACCCAAAGTTCTTTCTCTCAGTTTGTGAGGCATGTGTACATTACTGTGTCTTACATCTATGATAGAGTTCTGTATCACGGATGCTATATGCAGGTCTTGGACTTTACATTTGATGACTCCACGGTAGCAGTGCTCCCAAGGCAATGTTGAACTTGCTCAGCATTTAGAGTTATGTAATGGGGTTGGTTTTACCATAAGGCGTTGGATAAAGTATTCGCTTTGATTGAATGTGCTCAAGTGAAACGTTATAGATACGCCGATAGTAGTGAACTAGAACTGAAAACTAATTGCTTCTCTGTCTTGATAGCGTTTCCGATCTTGAATTCTGACACAAACATTCATTGTGTATCCATGTCACACCATGTGCAGGGACCTGCCTATTATCGACCAACGTTATTGATATGGAATGTTCGGATCTTGAAAAAAAGGGGGTGGCTATACCAAGTGAACGATAAAATCAAGTCCCGAACATCCTTTTGTGGAAACCAAGAACAATCAGGGACATTCCACCGAAAAGGCGATGGTGCCTGCCATCATTCTAATCAAGAACGACCAAAAGGGGACTTTGCAAACATAGCCGTTTGATGGATCAACCCTTTGCAGTCCACAACGATAGAATATAAATTGAGGTATATCAGAACGAACATTTACGAGAGGTAAATTAAGTATGGTATGTCAGTGAAAGATATCAGCTAGTCATAGGTCCATGGGGAATATCGAGCAATTTAACCTGTATAGTATGAAAGAGCGCTACACCCTTAATCCAAGAGGAGGGGAGGTGTGTGATGCACCGGAAAATCGAAATTGTTGTTCGTGTTGTTCGTCTCGACGAGGAATCGAGCCTGATAGATCTGTTCCAGATATCGGGGATCGTGGGGAGAAAGGAGTGGCTGACCCTGAAGACCGTGGGCTACAGGAAGCTGCTGATGCAGTGGAAAGGGCGGGTGAATGGAGGAAAGTGGGACCGCTGCTTGCTGTTCCTGCTCCTGATCGGAGAGGTAATATTGACGAGGGTGATGGTACATTGCGCCGTAATGTTGAAGATACTCTGTCTCGGGATTCGAATCCCGCCTGACTGCCGTCACCGTTCCCACGTGAAGCGGTTGCAGTTGTTGCGAATGGTGGAGATGTTCGTGATTGTACTGAGGGGCTGAGGATAGTTGGGGAGGGACGATCGGCAAGTGCGAGTGCTGCCGCGGAAAAGATAAGTCCAGAAGTGGTTGTTGGACGCGGCTCGACCCTGGGTGGTAGAAATGTGGAGGATCCGCCATGGTCATTTGAGTCATTGCAGAGTTCCATGACAGAGAGTCGCCGAGAGTGAGGTCGTGATTGTGAACCACCATCGTAGTCGTGGGCGAAGTCACGCGTTGGATCATTGTACGAAGCATCTGATCCTGGGAGAGGTCTTCTGCGAGAGCTCGGTGAGGTGGGTGGTGGTTCGAGACCTGGTGGGGAGAAGAAAAATGGCGAGGTATCGTTTCCTGGAGAGGGTGGTTCGAGATCGTAGGAGGTTGGGGCTGGAGGTCCCAAGAAGGAGCTGGAGGAGCGTAATGATAAGTCGGGTCGAGAGACTCCCATTCCTGTGTAAAGAGGCTTTGGTGAGAAAGTTGCGGATGCGGGAGCTGTTCCTGGACGGAATGATCTTCGATGGGCAAGTGGGGTTGGTAAAAGTAGGCCGCTGCCTCCGGATTGTCCGTGTGAGGAACCTGGTGGGGCGGGGATTGACTGGTGTTGGGTAGAGGAGAGGGACGCGGAGACAACTTGAGAGAGAGGAGGGAGTGAGAGATTGGTTGATTCGGCAATGGGGCCTGCAGTGGG
>Ga0153986_1000618_pt1 | contig 10452 bp, 14 predicted proteins | sample TSGA070MetaG_FD_104724 | JGI IMG/M metagenome (GOLD analysis project Ga0153986, IMG submission 104724) | Attine ant fungus gardens microbial communities from Georgia, USA - TSGA070 MetaG | ecosystem: Host-associated > Fungi > Mycelium > Unclassified | place: USA: Georgia, Alexander Wildlife... | reverse complement strand
CCTAGCTTTAAGGGGTACTACCAGTGGGGAGACACTGGAGGTGGATAAAGAGCGTATTTGACTCAGATCGCTCTTTGAGACCAGACCTGATAATTGAGTGGAGCTCAGTAATTACTTGTAAAATTTTCAGTAGACACTTCATGCTATAGGTCCATTGTGATCTATCTACGCAGAGGAATAGCCGGTCCTCCCTCAGAGACTGACTTAGAGTAGGCGTTCCCTTCTTAGGGGCAATAACTATGAATTCTTTCAAAGTAAACACAAGTAGTCGGTAGCAAGTAGGATAGCTAGTTGGGTTAAGAGTATGCGCCCCAATAGCTGTAGAAACTAGCACAAATCATTCCCTTGGGAGAGACAATACACCATGTCACTTCTTTTCAACACCACCACCCTCCCAGAACCCACTGAGGAGGAGATGAAAGCCCTGATGGCTGTCATCATGCAAAATGGCCTGATGATACAACAACTGCAACTTATGGTTGCAATGAGACAGAAGGAGATCAATGAACAGGAGAGTAGGAGGAGAAAGGAATGAGAGGAAGAAGAGGAGAAGAGCATAGAGGAAGAAAAACAAAATAAGTTAAAGGAGGAGGAAATTAGGATGATGGGAATGTGGAGTAAGGAGAAAAGTCAACGTTATGTGGAGAGGTTCAGAGGATATAGAGGAGATAAAAGATGCAGGAAGTGCAGTTGGTTCGGGCACATGGCCCACCAATGTAGAAGGGAAGAGATCGAAGCAAAAAGGGAGCTGAGAGGGGGGTTGCGAGAAAACAGGTGGGAACCATTGAGGTGCAGAGTGATAAGGTGTGACGAAGAGAGGGAAGCGGCGCGCTCCATGGGGAGAGAGGTGCAACAAGGAGTGAAGTGTTGGGGATGTGGGGAAGTGGGGCATTGTCTATGGACATGTCCAGCAAAAGTGGTGTGCCCTCCAAAGGGAGAAGCACAGCAGGAGAAGAAGGTGGTATGTGTGGCATGTAAGGGGGAGAACCACATCGCAAGAAATTGCAATAGTTACTGGAGATGGAGAGAATTAGAGCTGAGAGAGGAAGTGAAGAAGTTGAGAGAGCGAAGAGAACGAGAGCTGAGAGAAAAGGTGAAGGAGTTAAAGGAACAAAAAGAGAGAAATAAAGAAGAAAAAAGAGTAGTGAGGCGCACAATGTGACCTCTAAGAGCAGTGTGGACGAAGGTGGGACTAGAAAAGGTAGACACCCATGAAGGAGTGACGGTGGATGCGCTCCTGGACAGCGGAGCAACAGGACTGTTCATGAACAGGGATTTTGTAGAGAAGAATGGGTTTAGGATGGAAAAACTGGAAAGGCCAGTAAAAGTGATGAATGTCAATGGAACACATAATAAAGGAGGAGATATTATGCACAAAGTAATGTGCAACATTTATTATAAAGGACACAGGGAAAGGGCAAGATTTGATGTATGCAATTTAGGAAGAATGGAGGTGATATTAGGAATGCCCTGGTTAGCGGCACACAACCCAGAAATAGACTGGGAGAAAGGAAAGGTCAAACTGACGAAATGCCCACCATGGTGTGGCAAAAGCAATGAAGGAAAGGAGAGAACAAAGCCTAAGGAAAGAATGAGAGGAACAGAGGAAGAGAAAGCGATTAGTTGGGCGGCAGATGAGAAGGAAGACTGGGGAAAGGAAAAAGAGATGGAAATCAATCATCGAAAAATTGAGACCATGGTGCCCAAGCAGTTCCATTGGTGGTTGAAAGTATTTGGGAAGGTGGAGTCAGAAAGAATGCTGGTCAGAAAAGTCTGGGACCACACAGTAGACTTAAAGGAGGAGTTCAAAGCAAGCAAAGCTAAAGTGTATCCATTATCATGAAACGAGAGAGAAAAGGTACAAAAGTTTGTGAATGAACATCGCAAGAAGGGTTACATTAGACCTTCAAAGTCGGAGCAGACATCGTCAGTGTTCTTCGTAGGAAAGAAGGATGAAGGGAGGCGTATGGTTATGGACTATTGAAAGTTGAATAAACAAACAGTGAAGAACAATTACCCCTTGCCATTGATCACTGAGTTGGTAGATAATATGGGGAACAAGCGAGTATTCATGAAAATGGACTTGCGATGGGGCTACAATAATGTATGCATAAAGGAGGGAGATGAGTGGAAGGCAGCTTTCACAACATATGTGGGGTTGTTTGAACCAGTTGTTATGTTTTTCGGGATGACAAACTCACCCGCCACGTTCCAGGCAATGATGAATGAAATTCTGAGAGACATGATTAATGAGGGAAAGGTAGCGGCATTTGTAGATGATGTGTTGGTAGGAACCGAGACAGAGGAAGGACACGATGAGGTTGTAGAGGAAGTGCTGAAACGACTGGAGGAAAATGATCTCTATGTCAAACCAGAGAAATGCGTATGGAAGGTTAGGAAGGTACCTTTCCTAGGAGTGGTAATGGGAGAAGGAAGAGTAGAAATAGAGGAGGACAAAGTGGAAGGAGTACTGAAGTGGCCGACGCCACAATGTGTGAGGGACATCAGGAAATTCCTGGGGCTAGCAAATTACTACAGACGCTTTGTGAAGAACTTTGCAAAAGTGGCCTTGCCCATGAATTGATTGACAAGAAAGGATGAGAAGTGGAAGTGAGGAGAGGAGCAGCAAGCAGCGTTCGAGCAGCTAAAATTAGTGTTTACCACCAGACCAGTGTTGGCAACTCCCGAATTAGACAAAGAATTCAGAGTTGAGGCAAATGCATCAAACTTCGCAACTGGAGGAGTATTATCGGTGAAATGCGACGATGACTTGTAGTGACCAGTGGTGTTTATTTTTAAAGCCTTAAATGAAACAGAAAGGAATTACGAGATACACAATAAAGAAATGCTGGGCGTAATAAGGTGCTTGGAGGCATGGAGGCACTTTTTGGAAGGTGCAAGGTTGAAGTTCAAAATCTGGACAGACCATAAGAATTTAGAATACTTCATGAGTAGCCAAAATCTGAACCGTAGACAAGCATGATGGGCTCTCTATCTATCTAGATTCAATTTTACATTGAAACATGTACCAGGTAGTAAAATGGGGAAAGCTGATGTGTTGAGCAGGAGGAGCGATTGGGAAAAGGGAGCAGAGGGAGACAATGAGGAGAGAACCCTTCTGAAACCAGAATGGGTACAGAGGATACAAACAGGAGAAGTAATTGTGAAAGGAATAGACATCCTAGAAAAGATTAGGAAGTCAGAGGCCAAAGATGATGAAGTCATAAAAGCAGTGGAGGAAATGAAGAAGGCAGGAGTGAAGATGCTAAGAGATGAGGAATGGAGGGAGGAAGACGGTTTAATGCTAAAAGAAGGAAAGGTGTACGTGCTGAAAGACGAGGCACTTAGAGTGGAAATCATTAGGCTGTATCATGACACACCTATGGGGGGACATAGGGGACAGTGGAAGACGGCAGAGATGGTCACTCAAAATTTCTGGTGGCCAGGAGTAACGAGGGAGATAAAGAGATATGTGGAGGGGTGCGATGCCTGTCAGCAAAACAAAAATCACACAGAACAACCTGCAGGAAAGTTAATGCCTAACTCAATACCCGATAAAGCTTGGATGCACATATCGGCTGACTTCATCACAAAGTTGCCTTTGGCGCAGGGGTACAATAGCATCCTGGTAGTAGTGGATTGGTTTATAAAAATGGCACATTTTGTGCCTACAACTGAGAAGACTACAGCAGAAGGGTTAGCAAGGTTGTTTAGAGACAACATATGGCGACTACATGGACTACCTGAAAGCATTGTCTCAGATAGGGGTCCACAGTTCGTGGCAGGATTAATGAGGGAGTTAAATGAGATGTTAGGGATAAAGACAAAGTTGTCGACGGCGTTCCACCCGCAAACTGACGGACAAATGGAAAGGATGAACCAGGAGTTAGAGCAATACCTCTGCATGTTTATTGACCATTGTCAGGAGCAATAGCTGGAATGGCTAGGTACGGCAGAGTTTGTATACAACAATAAGGCGCACAGTGGTACTAAAGTGTCACTGTTTGAAGCAAACAATGGTTGGAGTCCGAGGATGGGGTTCAAGTTGAGAAAGAAGGGAAGGTTCGAAGGAGCAGAAAGGTTTGCCAAGAGGATGGAAGAAGTGCAGGGTGAAGCCAAGGCTGCCCTAACAAAAGCACAGAAAGAGATGAGGTGGTATGCAGATAGGAAGAGGGGAGAAGCAGTGGAATACAAAGTAGGAGACCTGGTGCTACTCAGTACCAGGGACCTCAAATGGCAGATGGTCGGTCGAAGTTCAGAAAAGTTGGTCAAACAGTTCGTAGGGCCTTACAAAATCAAGGCCATTATCTCTAGCAACGTAGTAGAGTTAGAACTACCAGCCTCTATTAAAATACATCTAGTAGTTAATGTTAGTCGGATTAAACAGTATGTAGATCAAGTAGATGGCCAGAGGAAGGAAACACCACAACCTGTGATCATCGAAGGAGAAGAAGAGTGGGAGGTAGAGAAGATACTGAATAAGAGAAAAATATGAGGGAAGAATAAGTTTTTGGTGCGATGGAAGGGATTCACAGCAGAAGGAGACACTTGGGAGAGTCGAGAAAACCTGCAGAATGCAGGTGATTTATTAAGAGAATTTGAGGAAGAATACAGCAGAGACGGTAGAGAGGTTAGACGACAAGAAAAGGTAGAAGACAATAGAGATTATTGGAGGGGAGGATTCCCTGGACGGTACGCCACCAGGAGATTATTTGGATGGTCAGATAGAGAGTATGATCGCCAGTATTGGCAGAGACTGGAGAGGAACTGGAAGCGGTGGAAAAATGTGACTGGCAGAAGGGCAGAAGGGGAGACTGACTGTGGTCTGTGAAGTTGTTGAAGAAGAGGGAGGAAAGATCGAGGAGTGGAACGAAGAAGATGAAATGGGGAATATGGGCAATCCAACAGGAGAGCTATAAAATCCTCGGGACAAGGAAACTTGAGAGGGGGGTGGTGTCATGAATCGCCCCTCCAGACATTTTGACTAGCCACAACGGCTAAGTCATTATTTATATTTCTTTTATTTTATTTTCCTTTATTTTCCAAAACCAAAGCACCATAACGATAAGATCGCACGATTGTGACTCAACATCAACTCCAATGTACAAACTACAGTAAATAGAGTTGCTTGTATTTAAGTAGGGCATAATCTAACAAGAACTCTTATCGAGTTCTCTTTGTCATCGCTGACTTAGGGGCAGTTGGCTTTATTCCAGTCCAGGAACTGAGCTAATGTTACACTGACGGCGTCTGTTCTGCTCTTGAAGCTCCCATTGCTAGTCGCTTCAATATAGTCCTTGGCATATTATTATTATTATTATTATTATTATTATTATTATAATTGTTATATCCTGTATCTGGTTCTTGATCTAGGAACTCGCTTAATTCTGGATCCGGGTCCCCTATAAGCATTACTGCTATAGACGACAGCAGGTGTTTCTTGACACAATCCCAAATAGACATGTTGGGATCAGTCGGTATAGGCTCCCCATTAGCGAGCCTGACTGCAAACCCATCTACCAGGATGAGCCCTTTTTGCTCGTCCTCCACCTTAACCATGCAGTTTAAGAACAAATAGTCCGTCCCAAAACAATAGTAACACTTCCTGTTGCTTGGTCTAGGCGCTCTGGACCCCAAAGGTCCTGAGTATCTATTCTGTGGCATTGGGTATTCTCTCTGATATCCAGTTCTATTAACTGACGAGCACATGCTCTCGACCAGACTTTGGATAGTCTTTTCATGTCACTCGCGGCCTTTTTCCTGTTTCCCATACATAGTTTTTAATACATTCATATCCATTTGCAAGCTTTCGATGTCAGGAGGCAGCTCCACCTTTCGCGTAGCCTCTACTCTTGTGAATGGCACCGACACTCTCGAGTCCAGGTCTATTTTCCCGACCTGTCCTACTGGCGCCGCACCATGTTGCATGGCCCTCGCTATGGTTTTACCGTTTGCTAACTCTACAGCCTTCTCCACAATGTGTTCTAGGTTATAGGGGTCCTCTACGTGACTCCTTCCCATTGAATCCACCTTCAGTTGGCCCTGGAGACTTAATCTCAAGTTCAAGGCTTCCCTGAAGTTGGCGTTCAGACATTGCACAAAGTGCTCTACTAGTTCTCTGTTTCTAGTTATAGCTGGGGGTTTAAGGTACTTCTGTACTATAAATAGAAATTTTCGTTTAGGAAACAGTTAAAACTTAATCTTATTAAAGTCTTATATTTAGTCTTATAAAAATATTAGTCTTAGGTTTATTTAAAATCTTATTTTTAAACTTAGTTTTATGTTGACTTCTAGAATTATTTTGTTATGTCTTCTATAAGACATAAAAGTCTTAGTGGACTTATAGTATAAAATATCAAAACAAAGACAAATAAAATATTTAATTAATCAATCTGTTTAGTGTTATTATAGTTGAAAATAATAAACTAACTAATAGTATGCTACAGCAGACATTCTTCCTCGGCTAAGCCAATCTCTGTTATTTCCTGGCAAAGCCGTCTAAGTTGGTCCATGGATCCTTGTTCTTCATTGGTTATCTCTGGGTACTCTATTCTGAGATGACTTAAGAAGTCATCCCAATTTCCCTGTGCATATTCTTCAAAACTTGTCCATTGGTCATTTATATCTGGATCAATATATTCTGTTAGCCATCTCAGCTTTTATGCCTCATCTGTTGTCTCAGTCGTCGCTAGCATCCGCTCTACTAGCCTTATATATATCCTCAGGCTCCGGGCTTGTCCATCCCATTGGAGAGCACTTGGGCTCAAGGCCATTGGCATATGTGGTAAGGATGGTATTCTTCATTGATTTCTTGGTGATTGTGGTAGTGGTGTAGTTGAAACTGGTGGTGGTTGAGTCGAGTTCGTGTTGGTGTTGAGAAGTGGTGTAATTAAAATTGAGTCATCCTTGTTTAGTTCTTCTTCTGGCTCTTCGAGTATCGTCGCTGGCGGTTCACTAGTCCTTGAAATGTCGAAGACTCTGGGGAACAATGGTCTACTTCTGTCTGCTGGTCAGTCCATGAACGGATTTGGTTCGTTGTCGGATGGTGAACCCAGTTTTGGTGTGTAATATATGGTCATATCTGCAGTCGAGAGTGTCGGTAGCACCGATTTAGTACATCGGGTCACTTGGGGTCTTCTTAGTAGTCGTTCTGGGTCGGGCACTGGTTCTGTTGTTCCGGCTCTTATTGCTGCTGAAGTCTGTCGACTCCTAGTCCTGTTAATTAAGGGAATGCTTTCTCGAGACGTGTTAGTAGTTTGGTTAGCCATTTTATCGGATCTTTTTAATGGAAATCGAGAAGTTGAATATGTAAAAGGTGTGGTAATGGTGAAAGTTATTCCACAGATCTAAAACTCCCCTCGTGGTGGGCTTCAGATGATGGGAGTGACAAAGTAAGATAAGGAATATATCGGGGTATGTCCTTTTATCAGAGACAAGAGTGACAGGCGCAAATCAGAGTTCTGTAATCTCCAAGATGGATCACAGTTGTATGCAAACAAGTAGGCACTGGGGAGGTAATTAGGGTTCAGGGAACATACTGGTGATTTCAATATATATAAAACAGGCTAAAAACAACAATAATAAGTCTCGCTCGCAAGCGCTTTCACTAGTCGGATCTCGAAGGCACGCGTTCATCTCACGCCATAACACTGCTGTCCTTACCTAGTCTAGTAGCCTGGCTCGCCATTGATACAGCAGTTACTACCTAGAACTCCCAGAGCCTCATGCAAGCTCTACTTCAGCTGGCCATACAACTGGAAGCTTACTACAAAGAACCATAGCAAGGGTTTATTCTCCTAGCATAAGCGAATGTCCAAGTCCTCTCAAGGTCGAGTATCTCGTAGGGAAACAAAATAGAGAACAAAAAATAGAACTTAAGTTTGCTCGAGTTCGCTTTTCAGCTCTAGAGTAAAAGAGAAGGTAAAGGGGTAAGATTGCTTTCTCCTTCTCTTATACTCTAGAGGTTTTTATTAGAATACAACTATTCGAATCACATACAAAGAAAATAGAAAGAAAGTCGGCGGAATTCCCTAAGATAGCCAGCCAGAATGCTAACCATGTCCTTCCGTCCGATCCCTCACTCCTCATTTGTTCTTTTTTTATCCGAGCCCTTCCTTGAGGTTCCCTTATATTGATATGGCCGCATGGGGACCTGTCGTAGAGAGATCATGTTCGAAATGAACCACCGATCCCTCTGATCGGACCATCCACAAGTGCGCTGTACTCTTTCTACCTCTTCACAACCTGCTTCCTTGCCTCTCTATACCTTCCTGGAGACTCCTTCCTCCTCAGGCATCTCTTCTCTAGCATCCTGATCCTCATGTTATCTTTTATCAAGCTCTCTCGTATCCGCTCCTATGCCTCTCATTCTAAATATAGTCCCTGTATTACATCCATGATCTGTCACCTATTTTTACCTTTATGACATCAGGCTGCTGACTCTTCATCAGGAGTTGGTCTCTTGAGGCTGTTTCCTTCCTCGAGAGCATGTATAGAGGAGGGGGACTTTTATTGATAACCATATGAGATGATCCGAGCAAGGGTTATTATGAGGGATAGATAGTGGTGATCACGGCCACTATTCTGCTTCTCAAGCGTAATGCTCGAGAACACGACCGGACAGCAGTCTCTCTCTGGTTCTCGGGGCACTCATCTTTGTATAGAATAAGCATTATGGGAGTATTTTCTCATTATTATCACTTATTTAACCAGAATTTTACTGGCCGGCATGATACCAGGGTTATTCAAACCTGTGGTAATGTTCTTTGGGATAACAAATTCTCTGGCAACATTCCAAGCCATGATGAATGAGATTCTAAGAGACATAATCAATGAAGGAAAGGTGGTAGTATTTGTGGATAATGTATTGGTTGGTACAGAGACAGAGGAAGAACATGACAAAATTGTGGAAGAAGTGTTGAAGAGATTAGAGGAAAACAACCTCTACATTAAACCCAAAAAATGTGTGTGGAAGGTTAGGAAAATACTGTTTCTAGGAGTAGTAATGGGAGAAGAAAGAGTAAAGATGGAGGAAGAAAAGGTGGAGGGAGTTCTGAAATGGCTGACACCACAATGTGTCAGGGATGTTAGGAAGTTCTTGGGATTGGTAAATTATTATAGATGATTTGTAAAGAACTTTGCAAGAGTTGCACTACCCAAGAATCAATTAACAAGGAAGGATGAGAAGTGGAAGTGGGAGGAAGAGCCACAAAGAGCATTTGAGCAGTTGAAGCAGACCTTTACCACTAGACCAGTATTGGTGACCCCTAACCTAGATAAGGAGTTCAGAGTGGAAGCGGATGCCTCCAACTTTGCAACAGGAGGAGTACTATTAGTTAAGTATAAGGACGATTTGTGGAGACCAGTATCATTTATCTCAAAGGTATTGAACAAAACTGAGCATAACTATGAGATACATGACAAGGAGATGCTAGGAGTAATATGCTGCTTGGAAGCTTGGAGGCACTTCCTAGAGGATGCAAAAGTGAAGTTTGAAATCTGGACAGATCATAAGAATCTAGAGTAGGGAAGAACGAAGAGAAGGTGTTGTTGAAACCAGAGTGGTTGGAGGTCAAGAGAATTCGAGTTGGGGAAGTAATAGTGGAAGGAGTAGATATCTTAGATAGAATCAGAAAGTCAGAAACAAAAGACAATGAGGTAGTAAAAGTGGTGGAAGAAATGAAGAAGACAGGGATAAAGATGCTAAGAGATGAAGAATGGTGGGAAGAAGATGGCTTAATGCTGAAAGAAGGGAAGGTGTATGTACCAAAAGACAAAGCACTCAGAATAGAGGTGATTAGGCTACATTGTTGTAAAACAGCCAACATGGCTAAGTCATTTTCTTTTCTTTTCTTTTCTTTTGGTTACTTTACAGAAGCATGGGAAAGGATGTCACACAGGTGTGATGTCACAGATTAGATAAGGAGTCATGGTCACATCACGTCACATGTGATGTCACAGGTCACATGGTAGTGTGGGAAACTAGTGCACAGACCAGGTAGAATCTATATAAGTAGATAGACCAAATCCAACGAGAGCTCTTAACGAGTTCTCTTTGTCTAACACTGATAAAGAGCAGTTGGCTTAATTCCGGCTTGGAGTTGGCTACTCTGACAAGAGGTAAAAATGATGAGATGTTACGACTCAGAGCTCCTAACCAGATCTAACTGTGATAGGAACCTGAGGCAATCTTGTATTCTCTCCTCACCTCCTGCTAGAGGCTCTAGTTAAGGATTTCAGAAGAGTTATATGCAAAGGAGCACAACAAGACATTGTTCAGGTCTAGCAGTTCAGCTCTAAAGCTTGGCTAGTCTGCTGGTTTAAGTCCTAAGGATAGAATATCCTATAGTTCAAGAGAAAACCAAGAGAAAGGAGAGAACTGCTGTCCTCTCTTCTCTTCACTTGTATTTATAGTTTTAGCATTACATGAACTTGTAACTACTTGTAACTAGT
>Ga0153986_1000617_pt1 | contig 10453 bp, 6 predicted proteins | sample TSGA070MetaG_FD_104724 | JGI IMG/M metagenome (GOLD analysis project Ga0153986, IMG submission 104724) | Attine ant fungus gardens microbial communities from Georgia, USA - TSGA070 MetaG | ecosystem: Host-associated > Fungi > Mycelium > Unclassified | place: USA: Georgia, Alexander Wildlife... | reverse complement strand
ATAGACCAGGGAGAAATGGAGAGAGATGTTGACTTCCTTTCTTTGTAAGCCCAGAGGTAGTCAAGCCACTGTTTGTTGATGTTTGTTGATCAGACAATGTTGACTCTGGTGTTCCCAGAGTTTCCATAACAGTAAGGTGCCCTTGTCTTTGACCAAGGGTAGAGTAAGGGTAGACTTTTGCTACTCTTACCCCTATCCTTGCTAATATCTTGGGGGTACACTCTATTACCACCCCAGTCTGCCAGCATGCCCTGTGTAACAAATTGTTGATTAAAAAAAGTGCAAAGCAGACAACATAGAAGGATTTGTGGCAATTTTTCTTCCTTTTGGAGATGACACTGAGAGCAACCTCCTGTTGTTTTTGAGTCCTATTATTATTACTATGAAATGTAGCCCTTTATACACAATGGACAGGGAGATAGGATCCAAGTTTTTTCTCTATTTATACATTACTTGGAAAGTGAAGCAGTGAATGAGGAAAGCATGTGCAGACTTGTATAGACTTTTATATCGGAGTTGAAAAATTGGTCTTTAACTGGTCTTTCACCCCTGTTACATGTTTCATTCCGTCGTGTTTACAAGTCACCGCATTCCTTCCTCACTCCTTACCAGTTGGGGCCCAGACGAGTCACGACGACTATATAAGTAGATGGAAGTACCCCTAAATCTGATATACATTTGGGCTTTCACAGAATTTGAGAGAACTTTGCAACACCCCGCCAGAGAAATATTTCTTTTCATAATTGAGGATACGTTATAATCGTTGCGGCTCGTCATTTCTGCCTGATCATTGTACTACAGAAATTGTGTCATATGAGCAAGACCAATATAGGGGTATTGGAACAATTGCTGAAGTGTATGTGATTTATCCAAATTGGAACCCTGTCTTCCCAACAAATTTCTAGACATTCTGTGAGATATGCGCTAGGTTAGGGGTAATGAGCTGGTCAATGATAGGATTCAAAGTTTTGTGGCTAGGTTTTCTACTGTACGCTTAAGAAAAGAGATACAGCTAGCGTATTGATCTTGGAGGTGCAATGATATTCGTTTCTCTGAGTCAGACAAAATAACGGTGGAGATTTCCCAAATCTCCCTCGGCTTCTCTTTTACACTTACCCATCATCATTGCTTGCTGATATTCAAACAGAAGTCATTGAAACCGTCAAATTTTAATACTGGGATGCCCTTTTCGCCTACGACACCGGCAGCCTCCTCATCGTCGGCAGGGCGGGGCAGAGCACTGCAACTGAGGCTTCCGTTGACGAATGTTACCTCAGGTGCTATGACTTCTTCGACATCGTCAACACCAACGTCGTTCAAAAGATCATTAGAAGAGTTGTTTGGTGGCATTGAGGAGGACGAGGACAGAGTCAATAACCATAGTGCCGATTATGATTCCGCTATTGCAGACGGCGGTTCACGAGAAACAGGGACGTCTACCAGAACGAGAAATGGAATAGGCAGAAATAATAAGAGGCAGAAGAGCGAAGGTTGTGCCCCTGCCTCGTTGTCCTCAAGCTCGAGCTCTAGTTCAAATTCTGGATCGTCCAGTGTTTTCCCTTCCCCATCTACTTCCTCAGATTCGTCTTCCCAGAGTGTTTCTTACGACTCGAGGACTCAGAGGAGTTATCAACATCATTCCTGTCCAGCGATGGACACTACGTCTTCGCTTCCACCACGATTGCCAACGCCGAGACTTGATGATGTCCAAATGTCAGATATCCCATTGTTGGACGACGATCAACCTTCTATCACTATCACTGCCGCTGCTACTGGAGGACTGATTGGGGCGGCTTTACCTATGACGACGACAGGAAGGGGCAATGATGCTCCAGATGATTCTTGGTCGCTACTATTGCCACAAGTGCAATGCTCGGGGGCAGTGGCAGAATCTTTACACAAACACCATTCCCAACAGCAACATCCACACGACTGTACCCTAGCATCAACCACGAATAATCGTAACCAGCCTCCATTAATGCCACCAGCGCTTCCCACTCCTATTCCTCGTTCGCACACGCCACTTCTAAGCCTACCATTACCTTCAAATGTGCCTTCATTACCTCTGATCGAAACTTCACCTGGTGCTACAACTGCGGGAGCATCAGCCCCTCATGGTTCAGGTATGGGTGCTGGCGCTGCAGCATCCCTGAATTTTCGATCATCACCTCCATCTCCACTTCTCCTGTCTTTATCGCTTCCCTCTTGCACGGACTTAAGTTCGGGTTCTGGTTCTTCGATAGAAAACACGAGACAGGGAACAAGTTTTAGTGCGGAGTCAGGATCTCCAGGCGATCGATTTCGAGCAACGATGGAGAGGTATGGTGAGTTCGAAAGCGCGATGGCTGCGCTAAGGGGGTCTGTTAGTCCCGTCCCGTCGCCCCTTCTTGGTACTTCTAGCACTGAAAAAGACGGAGATGGTGGTGTTCGGGCTATGACTCTGGGTATGGCACATGTACAAGGACGATCACGAGCACAAGTGTCTCCCCCGAGATTACCACCCCTAGGATTAAGTGTTGAGGAAGAAGAGGATAGTAATAATGGTGATGGAAGGGAACAACAGGGTCTGCAACAGCGAATATGGGAAACAATGTATCCTCGTGGTGGAGGTGAGTCCTTTTCCTTTCGCCCTGACTCTTTGATGTATTTCCTCTTTGTCTGTTCATTCAGGATCTGGAAGGCAGCGTAGTAATATTACTCCTCTTGCAGCTGACACTGATACTAATGTCAATCGCCATGAAGATAGAAGGACAAGTTCATTAGATTCATCGCTCTATGGACTGCCTGGTCATCATCGCTTGCATCAACCGCTTCATCATACGATCAACACTTCGATTGACCCTGGTTCTACACGTTATTTCAACCTTGCACCACCGGCCCTTGAATCGGGTTCTTCACGACCATACGCACGACTGGGAAGGCTCGAAGAGGATATCTTGGTTGACAGAGAAGAGGAGCTTGATGAGCTTGAGGAACAGATTACGAATGAACTAGATGGTCAAGAGTATGACGATCAGCACATTATTGCTCCTGCTACCATCTCACTTGGTCATGCCAACAATGCAAGCGATGCGCCACCAAGAATCGAACTTGAGCTTAGCGGCGTTTCTGCTGGATTTGGGCGAAGCATCATTAACGAGGACGAAAAAGAGGGAGAAGACGAGCGTGGAGGAGGAAGAGAAGAAGGTGGTAGAAACGAAACGCAGAGAATAGTGTCAGTTCCATCAACAAGTCGTGGTTTTCCGACTCCTTTCAGGGATCGATTAGATTCTGCATTGGAAGCTCTCAGGTCACCTTCACCCCTTGTTCCGGAATTCAACACCAGTATCACTACCACCATCGACAGCACTACTAGCAACAACAGCCGCAATAATAATAACAGCAATGGTGTAAATGAGAATTCTGTCATCTTTGATAGAGAGCCTCTGATAGAGGGGTTGGGTCGAAGACGACGCCTTCCTCTCCACCGAGATTCAATTGCAAGTTCTAGAACTGCTGGACCTTCTAGAGGAGGCAATCCGCCGACTCCTTCAGTCGCCATCTATGCCCACAATTATGGGGACCTCCATCAAGCTATGGAAGACGCAGGGGCTGAAGCGATCGATATTCTTGATCGAAGATTGCCTCCTAGAGCTCCAGTTTCAAGTCCAACTACTACTTCAGCTTCAGTTTCGGGGTTCACTTCTATTGTGGATCTTATTCGAGCCAGTACCGCTCGTCGTCGTCTGAGTATACATGAAGAACATAGGTCACTCTCTTCATCATCTCATCCGCAATAACTGATTCCACCTATTAGCCCTGATAATGACTCTGCGACACCGGCGTTGTCTAGGTTCCCCGGAAGGTCTGGACCTGCTGCTCAACATCAATTTGATTTAAGAAGGTCGACTTTGACCTCTTCTCGTTTCGATCCCACTTCAAGCACTCGTCCACGTCCCTCGAACTCAAGCACCACTGCAGATACTAATGCAGGCACTAACTACAACGACTTGACCGCTGCCACCACTCCCGAATGCAATCTTCCTCTTTTCGAACCCCCTTTTGTTGTATCTACCAGGCCTCAACCTCCGATTTTACCTCCTATTTTACCTCCTATTGTGGCAGATACGCGTATTGACCATATTGAGACTGATAATGGAAATGAAAACAGGTCTGAGAATGAAGAGTGGAGACAATCGAGGCACTTGAGGAGAATTCTGGATGGAATCGCGCGGGATTCAAGGCTGCGGCAGGAGAGACATCAAACACAGATGATAGAAAGAGAAAATGTTCAGTTGCCAGAGGTACCTTCGCCTTCGCTGAGTGGGCTTTACGATTGGCTGGAGGGTGCTAGTGTCAATGGAAGAATGACGAGTACATCTATTAATGCTCCTGTCAGCGTTGCTACTGCTGGTTTACCTGATGCTAGCGGGAGGGAAGGTGAAGTATCTGGTTCTAATCAGAGACATGGACAAGGAAGTTGGGAGGAGGATGTATTTTCTGGTTAGTGGTATCCATGATATTGGTATGTAGGAATGTCGCTGACTGTTGACTTGTATTGCAGGTTTCACGACTACAGACCTCGGTTTGGCACTACAGCAAGAAAGAGTGAATGGACGGAGTGTTGTCACCAACACTCGGACAACTCGTGAGTATCACAATCTTATGATCGTCCCTCATCCGCTCATCTGTGAACCTCATGAGTTTCCTCAACAGTTCCTCAGATAGGAGGCGAGAACATTATTGGGGAGTCGGATACGGAGAGGCGAAGGGAGGTAGAGAGGTTACCTTGGACATTGAATGCTGCTACTTCATTGTCTAGTAGCCGTTCAATACCGCCTAGGCTGGACTTTTCAAGTAAGACTGGATTTCACTTACTGGTTGTCATTTATTCATGAGCTTTTCGATCTTGCAGGACAGACGCCGAGGGAAACACAAGTACAAAGTTCTAGACAGTACCCTTTTTGTAGGTATTTTCTTACAAGACTTGTTTATGGACTCTTGACTGTGTGAACGATTCAGATCATCCTCATAATGGTGGGAGGAATTTACTGCATTCACAAAGGCAGTGGCAGAGGGATGGTACTTATGCGTTACCTTCTGCATCGACATCGACATCATCGTTGCCTACTACTATATCTCGAATTCCGTCAACCTTGTCTTTCCCAGCAACGCCACTTCCTTCCACCCAGACCAATGCCTCACCTACAATCAATATTCAATCGCCATCATCGTCGTCAAGAAAATTACCGAGTTCTAGTGCGTTATTGCTGAGGACCGCTGCACAGGCAGAGACGAATGGGTCAACGAGCCGTCTGTCTTTTGATCCAGATTCGACGAAGAACCTGTCGAGTGCAACTGCGAATGACGACCCAGAAAAGAATGCCAATGCTACTGCCACCACTGTGATTGACTATACCAGGAACACAACGCCGGAATCTGTCTCACCTCTTCCACCATTTCGATTGCCCCAGATCTCTCATTCGAGAGGATTGCAACAGACGAATCCGATATGGCATCCTTTATACAGCGAGAGGTCTGACCACACGATCATGCAAACTAGAGGCGATGATTCTAATGTCGGGTCTTTCTCGTCAAGAATAGGGAGAACAAGAGCAGCTAATTTGACAACGCGCATTGGTTCAGACATTTCGCTGGTTGCAGAAAATGCTGCTGAAGTCAGAAGAAGAAACGCGAGAGAAGATGTATTAAGAAGGTTAAGCTCGAGACTGGAAGGGTTGAGTTCAGGAGAGGTCAGAGGTTCTGGATCTATGGAAAGGACTGGTCTCTTTGGTGGGCTTGCACTCCCATCTAGCGATGTGCATGGCCAAATTGAAAGGAACGGAACTGATGTTGTCGATGACTCGGGGTCAATGAGTTCAACCTTGACCATGTCAATGCTGCCTGACATCATACCACCACCATCCCAACCTAGACCTCATTCTGTTCGTCAAACACCCATTGTGGAGGACGAGAATAATGGTCGTCTTAACATAGAGGATAGATATCCATTCATGACGACACGAGAGGCGACGACTGCTGGATCAAGGTTACCTCCGCACGACACAAACACTGGACCCGTTATGCTCCCATTCACTGAGTCTGAAGGAGCATCTAGGCCAGAAATTCAAAGAAATGCCACCAGGGCATCAATTGATTCATCATCTTCCGATTCCTCTATATCCGTCGACTCTTTCTCTGGATCTGGCATGTCTAGCGTATCAGTGTATAGTGGTAGTGATGGACAATCGAGCACGTCTTCTCGTGCTGTGTTCTTAGATACAGAGCTACCCTCACCTGGCCTTGGCGAGTTGTTTGATTCTCTGGTTTCGAACTCAACTGCCGCCGTTACGACGACTGCGACCTCTGAGTTAACTCAAAATCTTGTTAGTTCGTCGGATCCATCTTCAACCACGTTCAATAGTTCGACTTCCTCTTCAGCCAGCCGACTCACATCTTCTCCTGTGCGTGCTTTGGACGATGATTTGGAAGTGAGAGGTACCACCCACGAATCAGAGAAACTCCAATCAACGGAGCGGTCGGGACGTCCGCAAGAACAAATGTCAAATAGTATGCTTCGGTGGGATCGAGGCGATGAATCTATACTCTTCAACTCCGATGAGGCTAACAGTGAAGACACAAGTGTAAGTTTCAGGATGTTGAATTCTCATATTTTGGTTGATTATTGGTATGGCTTCTAGGTTGGAAATGTGGCTCGCCTACGTGACTCAAGACCACTTTTTGAGAGCTTTTATCGTTCAAATCTTTCTTCAACCCAAGTACCTACTACTACCGAAAACCCAAGCTCTCCTGCCCGTGTGAGCGCAAACTCGGAGACACGAAATAGAATTATCGACCCAAACCTATTTGCTCCTGGGCCCTTCCGTAATACGATGGAGAACCTAGCCACGAGAAGACGAGAATCCACGGCTCAGGGATTTTTATCACAGCCTTATACGTCCATGTCTCAACCTATTGGACAATTTTCGGCATTGTCCTCCATTACATCCTCCCTTTCAGCTGCATCTCGCCCCCGTCAATCAGATGTTATGAATCCACCGTCGCCACCTGTGATTCCTCCTCTTTCGTTTGAGAACAATGAGATCAACAACTCAACTTTTGCGGAACGTCCAGGTCCGCAAGTGCAAGAGCCCTCCTCAACAGCTCGCTTGTGGGTGACTGAATCTGATGATACATTGAGAAGACAGCAATGGATGAGGAATATTCTGAGGTCCTATCAGAATGGCCAAGCTTCAAATTCGACTCTCTCATCGTCTTCGAGGAGCATGTTGAGCGCTGAATCTCATGGTACACAAGTGTCATGGTCACAATTGCAGAATTCGCCAGAGAGTATCACGGGCGTTTATGGATCCGGTTCGAGTTCTAGAGTCTCTGAAATGCATCGTTCCCGTTCCAGAAACGTGGAGGGTTTACATGATGCCATCTGTGCCTTACAAGGGGACGGCCCAAGTCTCGATCGGTCACTGCAGTATCTGGATCGGCTCAGAGCAGGAAGGGACAGTTCCCACTTGGGTGGGAGAGAAGATGAAAGGAGAATCGAAGATCAGGAACGAAGGACTCGGTATCAAGACGAGGCTTTTGGATCTTATCCAAGATTGCGGGAAAGTGAAACGGAATGGGGAATTCAGAGGGGAGCAAGTAATAACCCGAACGTGTCCAGGTGGCTTCATACAAATAACTTGCCTCCTTTGCAAATGAATTTGACATCCAGAGTGACTATTGAAGAAGGCTCTCCTTCAGCTAGACAGGCGAACGCTCCCCGACATTCAACTCACAACAGTGACAATAATAGGGCCAGCATGGAAATGGACATGCAGCATTTGCAGGCTTTCTCGGAGAATACTTCAGACAGTGAGAGCGACATCTCGGACAATGACCGAAACAATTCTATAAATTGGATAGCTCGTTACGCCAGGCCTACCACGTCGTCGGCTCTGATCTCTTCGGCTTCTACCACGACAACACATACAACAACAGTCGGTCAAAGCAATGAAAATAGTAGAAATGGAAGGCAAGGGAGATATGCGGTGGATGTTATTAGCAACTCAACTTACAGTGAAATGCCCGGAGATCTAACGAGGTCAAGTCAGGTCGAAAATAATGAAACAGGGAGCGCAAGAATATTGAGAGAAAGGATGTTCCGACCACTCAGAGCCGATCCGCCAAATCTTGGCACTTCAACTGGCGATGGTACAAGCGGAAGGAGATTTGTAGGTGGCTTCGCCAGACTGCTTGGTAATTTCGAAGATTATTTGGTCTGTCCTCAATCCCCCTGGACATCTCAACGATTACTCATGAACATGCCCTTTGCCAGGACGATGACGAGTTTGATGCTTCATACGAGAGTCTGTTGGTATTACAAGACGCATTGGGGGAAGTGAAGCAGAGGTCCACGCCGGAAGCTGTCCTTAGAAAACTAAAAAAGGGAAAGTATAGAGACTGGGCTGAGGAGGGAGACGAGACCAGATGTCCAATCTGTCTGGAAAATGTATGTCATTTGATTCTTCACTGCGGCTATTCTGACTAAATATATAGTACGAGATGGAGGATGAAGTGCTGAAATCAGGGAATTGCTCTCATTGGATGCATCAATCTTGTCTCGAGGTCTGACTAGTTCTCAACACTTTTTGAACTTTGACTCATCATTTCTCGATTGCTTAATAGACTTGGTTCAAGAAAGCAAACACTTGTCCCGTGTGTAGGATGGATGTTGAGCCTAGGCCTCCAACATCAGCATTACGAGGGAGGCATGGTAGAAATTCACGAAGCGATAGGTGGAGGAATATTGGTACTTCCAATGGAAATGATGGCCCTTCAGGCATCAGCACCGCGAGAGAAGGTGTTGGTAGCAGACATTTTGGGAACACTGAAGCCACTATTGCAGGTGTCAGTCGGTCAAGTATTTTTCATTCAAATGAGGTGGGGAATGATGCTTCATCGATGAATATCGATGGAAGTAGAGACTCTGTGGATTTTGAGCCCAATGGTAATGTGAGTCGCGATACTAGAGGGTCTTCTTGAATCATATATGAGTTATTTCATTCTACCAGCACAATATTTTTTACTTTCTTCCTTGGACAGTTAGACTCTTGATTCATATATTTCTACATCTATGGGATGCATTCTCATTTGTTTGACTATGCATATTTCCATCTTTAAATCCCACGGTGACCATGCATATGCAATTCATAGAGTTCCAAACCCAACATTGTGGAGGTAAGGACCTCGTGTCACGAGTGGGAGTAAAAAAGGTGATGGTGGTAAGTATCACACTCACAGAAAGTCCTCAGGCCTAGAATTGTGATCATAGTCTTTTTCTCATACACCTCATTATTGTCCATAGAAAAATGCAAAAGCTTCACTATATTTTCTTGGATTCTGCTTTGACTCAAGAAGAGTCAAACCAAAGCAGATGCTTGGTAATCCCAACAGAGGACTATCACCCAACCACAGATGCACACTCTATTGAATGCACATAGCACTATACAGCTTTCAGCTCTTGTTGCACAGAGCTGTAACACCCAAGTCCTGACCTTGGTCACATTGAACTTGAATATCATTCATATGTCTTGCATCACTCTTATAGTACAAGGTTTTCATCTGGGCCTCTGGCCCATTCAATCACCTCTACTAGTTCTAAATGGATTTCAATTGTGTTGAGATCAGTCTGCTATGCTCCCTTCCACCAACTGTCTGTGGTAGCATGCTACACTGTTGAGGAGTATAGGTACTTGTCTAATTCTTGTCTAATTTATCTATAATTTTTTTAATAAATTTTCTTTAACTTTTTGCAATTCTTTTGTAATCTATATGGCTAATTTCCCATATATCCAATTTTGGGTTGAGTATGAGAGACCAAGTGTTGTTATACCAATAACAAAAATTTGAATAAAAAATAACATTGGTGTTAGCATAAAGTCATGAAGACTTAGGGTTACTCCTAGGTCAAGAGTCAGAAAGAACTTAACAGAGTTCTTTGTTGTATTGCTCTACTATTTATTCAAGTTCTTTATAGTCTGTATGCCTATCTTCCACAATCAAAAGACCTTACTAGAATGTTCTATGATTACATAAGTCATCACATGATTATCTTCTTATATCCTTGGTCCATTATATTTCTGGATGTTCTCTAGAAGGTTCTAGAAGGCCAAAGAAACATTTGATTCTAGAGCTATTTCATAACAATTGGACATCTTAATAACCACAAGTTTAGAATTGAAACTTGTTCTAGAAACCTCTATTAACCCTTATATCAGACCTGGTCAAGTACTACTTATATAAAAGGGTCTCTAGTATAGTACTCAAACCTTGAGAGGTAAGACCGATGATAGGGTAATAAAAGTAAATAAGTAAGTTGGGTGTGTCCTTTTATCAGAAACAAGGGTGACAGGTACAAGTCAAAGTACTGTAGTCTCCGAGATGGGTCACAATTGTGTGCAAACAAGTAGGCACT
>Ga0153986_1000616_pt1 | contig 10476 bp, 9 predicted proteins | sample TSGA070MetaG_FD_104724 | JGI IMG/M metagenome (GOLD analysis project Ga0153986, IMG submission 104724) | Attine ant fungus gardens microbial communities from Georgia, USA - TSGA070 MetaG | ecosystem: Host-associated > Fungi > Mycelium > Unclassified | place: USA: Georgia, Alexander Wildlife... | reverse complement strand
TCATCCATCTACCGGATATTCACTTTGTTTATGTCATACTGGAATCCGACTAGTGTCCGACACTTCTGAGACTCTAAACGAGGTGGCAATTTCCTTGACGTTGTATTTTTGAAGACGGTAATAATCTCGAACCACAGAAATTCCACAGATGTTCTGAGGGTGAAGTTTGTCAGCAACGTTCGCACTAGCAGCAGTCCAAGCTAATTCGTACTTTGAATACCTCGACAAGAACAAAAAGATTCGGGTTTTCCAGAGCCACTGTATGTCCTTTGGGCATACACTGCACGATATGCTGAATAAGCTCTGAACGCGATATCGCTTCGTGATTCCGAAGTCTTAATTCTACCTTGTACTAGTGGCTCTCCGATCATTCAAACATTCAGATAAATTCGACTTGACGGCTCACCGTAAACCGATTATCACCATGTGTTGCAAAAAAGTTCCTGAACACATCGCGACACAAGGTTTCGATTTCAGCGAGACTTGCGAAGCAGTTTCCGCTGACAGGGACAAATCGATGTGCGTATCTACAAGGATAGTAAGTCATCATTATCCGCATCTGAAACATCTGCACTAGATCTACCGAGTACGCGTTATTCCCGTGCGTTGGACATTCTCGACATGCCTTGCTACTAGTTGAACAGGATCAACAGGGTGCTTGCACGAAATGAATACAACTAGAAAACGTAAGGACTTCTTGAGATGCTGGATGGAACTAAAGTTTTTTTTTTACCACAAGGTGTGTTTGTTTGACAGCTCGCTATACGAGAAGAAGATGAGGTGAGCTAAAAAGGAACGGGGAGAGATATCACTACCAAATCGTTTTTCTTTCCTTGGCTTCTTCAAGGAGGACATTTCGTCGGCGATCTGAGCTTCGAGACTATGATCACTAGTTATTGTGGTTGGTTCAGAAGATTCTTCGGGCCACAGTTCATCAGCTAACTGAAAAAAGATGAGTGTCTCGTCTACGGACGAGAATCACAAGAAAAGTTACCGTACCGATTCGAAGAGATCATAAAGCTCGCCAGCAGTTTTCTTTTCTTTCCCCTTCACACCTATATATCCCAACGGTGGCTTAGAAACGCGATGAAACAATCCGAAAGAACATGCCTCACAGCTCACCCATATACCAGGCCCATCTATACTTCGTCTCTCCCAAACAGGAGTTCCGTACTTCATAGATCATTAGTCAAAAAAAGCAATATAATTGATTCAGGGACCGAAAGCGCACTGAGCGGTATTTCTTTCGTTTCTCGTTTCCAAGCATCTTCTTCTTGATTTCCGTCATAATAAATTAAGAAGGGTGTCTGGATCTGGGTTGCTAATCATCTACCAGGCTGATCACAGTGTTCTATGACATGTGACCGCGAGTTGATTTATTCGCTTTACATTATGTATTTCGTTCCCCCTCTTCCTTAATTACCTCAATGTGTGACCCTCGGCGGAGCATTCACAATGAAACGCAGGGTTCTGGAGTGCTCGTTGTGGGGTGGCACGCCATCTATCGAATCTTTTCTTGGCAACCAAGGTCAAAAGACTCCCTACTCTAACATGACATCGCTGGAAGAGAATCATCACACTCAGTACAACTCGGACCCGCTACTGGGTTCTGGTTCAAGAAGTTTTTTGGACGTTCGCTGGGCCCTGCGCCGTTGTTCCTAATTCTGTTGTCAGATTTTGATCTACACCTTCCCCGATTATGCAACAAGTTGTCACTGACACCTCTCGTCCGCTTTTTCTCACCACAGAAATATTTGTCGTTCTATACGAGGCTACGGTCCATTTTCTCGTCTTCTCGTGATCGTTGACTCAGGTGTTCGAAGACAACAAACTCGCTTCCATTGAATCCCGATCAATGAGATAGCCCAGGGGAAAGCCATGATTGGATAATTGGTCCTGTATCATCTGAATTGCATTACATACACAAACTCAATTGCTTGTGACAAGGTGACAAGATGCTGGAGCTTTCTCGGAGAATTCACAACACATGTGAAATGTGAAAGAGACTGGACTGGTGGACCTTGTCTGGCATTCAGAATGGCCGATGTAATCCATTTTTCCCAACCTTTTATGCCGACCAGGTGCTGTCAACTCAAACACTCACATCTTTGAACAACGGAATTCGCTTGACACCTGTTCTTACGGTGACTGGAGAACACTACGAAACTGACTACTCAATCCGAATTCCCGCGTCTTGAGTTAAGGCGGGCTTGATACAACGAAGTCGTCCTACTCGGCTGATCATTTGGGGTTACGGACGTAAAACGAAAATAGGCGAACAAGCCATTGTTAGGATTAAGTGTCTGCAACTTGTTATGAGATGAGTATGTTCCTAAAAATGAACAAGCGCTTACACATGCATCTATTTATGATATCATTGTTCCCTTTTTTTTACTAGCCTCCCGATGCTTCGTGAGTTTGTTATTTGAAGCAAAAGGCCTTGTCTTCCCCGATAGGCGGACACGATCGTCTTGGCTAGAGCATAAAGAAAACGCATGCTCCACAGCAAAGTTTTGAAAAACCTTTTTTGATGTTGTTACCGAACTCGTACCCAAGATTCGGTCCAAAGGGTGGCAGATGATGGTGACTTGTGCCATGTAGTGATAATCACGTCTTTTTCGCCTTCCAAGCTCTTGGGTGTCAGCTCGATCCGGTTGACATCAAAAATGCGATCTCCCATTCAAAATGAGAAGACCCAGGCCAATGCATTCCTGATAATGACATCTTTCATCAATCGATCAGTCGGCAGCGCTCAACGAATCACAGCTCTCTCTATTTAAAAAGACTTGGGTTCTGGGGTCAGTAGTAGCCGTGCACACATGATCAAAGCCTAACGAGAGAACTGACTAAAAACCAACTGTTTTTGGAAACACCCCACGAGGGAATGCAGGGGTCCTGAGTTCTACATTCCTGCATTCTTGGACCTGAGTAGAATTTCTTCGTTCCTGGTAAATGGCCTTTGCCGAGGTGAAGGCAATCGATAGATCAGGAAAACAGTGCACCTACAGTAGCCTAGCTCGAAATTCACTAATCTGCCTGCATACCTTTCATATCTTTCCACACTGCACACGGATTGAAGATTTTACCCTGAAAATACCCCTTATCAACAGCTTGTTATCAGACGCCAGCAAGAAATTCATTGGACTGACACTTCACACGAGTAATGATCAATGCCTCTAACAATCGACCACAGAAGAAGCATGTAGGAAGAAGAATCCATCAGACATTTTTGAACTACCGTACAATAATGGAATATGGCGCAGGAGCAGCGAAACTAGCTACAATTACGATATTTGACACACTCCTGACAATAAACAGCGGGAAAACAAATTAGACGGCAATCGCTTGCCTAATAGCACTATAATGATCAGAAAACAAGATGAAAGTATGACCTGACTAATTACAGCTTGGACTCTTCAATTTCAAACTAACGCGGCGGACTGTAGATATCCCCGAAAGATAGAGTCGCGTACTGACAGAGTAGTTAGTGATGTATCCATCAGCCAGGAGTGATAGACCCACCATTGCCGATGACGCGCTGCGTCGCTTTGGTATCCTAAATACGTGCATGGCTCAACAGAGATCATGAGTCACAAAGGCGGTGTCACATACTACAACATTTGTGAAATGCGTATAGAGCACACGCCGGTTCTCGTTATTCTTCCGGTGAACTTGGAGAAAGTGCATCCGGAAGTAATTGAGTGTAGTCTCGTAGTCATTCAAGCGCTCCCCGAACGAAGTTATGCTGTTATCACAAAGTATTTGAGTTACCGATGATTCACCCAGAAGGAGCATAATTTACTATTTTCGAACCCTCAAGCCTTTATCTATTTTTGATTTGAGAAGGTCGGTTTTGTCTATTGGACAGGTGAGTCTGCGAGACGAAAGATATGAGGTTTGACAAGGCTCACTCAGAAACAGGACCAAATGAACATTTTTTAACAGTGCATTAGAACAAATCTGAGTGAATAGTTGGAGCGAATCGTCTATCCGATTGATCCGTGGGTCTTCTTCCAGATACTGTCACAAGCCGGTGAGCCAGGATGGGGCAAGCTAGGAGATGAAAAGTGTACCTGGTCAAATGCACTAACCGGGGCCACGAAAATGATGGCGTTCGCATCGTCAAAATATGGCACCCATGAGTGTCGTTGGCCACGAGCACCACCTACGTCAAAGAGATGCCATGAAACGGATTTTCCATGAATAGTCACGTCAAATATATGTTCAGCAACGCCCATAGTCTGTATGCGAGCATGTAATATGTCATCTATGAGAAGAGGTAGATATATGCACCGGCAATTTTGGCGCTTCGACTCACCAGTAGAGGGTACATAATCAGGGGAAGCGACTCGGGTAATATGTTTGAGAAAGCTACGTGATGGTTAATCAAAGGCACAACTTGGGTGTAGGAACAACATACAATTCCGACCACTCATCAAGCTTCAACCTGCGTTTGGCAATCATTCCTTTCACAGTAGGATGGTCCCACAGCTCCTTGATATCGGACTCGAACAACACGAGCATCCGCGCAACATCCATGATAAGGATGTCTTGAATGACTTCATCGTCGGAAATCTCCTTCCTGCCTTGAGAGCGTTTGTTAAACCGACCCATAGCATTCTCAATCGTCCTGGCTTGCCAACCACTTCGCACATAGACACTGCCTTTCCCAGATCCAGAAACATTAATACCGCCGCTCAGGCGATCCGCCAGTTGTGTGTCTGTCAAGACAAGGGGAGATAGTTTTCTGCGCAATGCAGCGATTTGATTAGCGCCGGAATTATCGGTCCATGTCTGAAAGTGGCTAGAAGACGGAACGCTTATAGCCGAATTGGGTGAGCCTTTGGAGCCACCTGCATGCAACGACGTGGACTCGAACAGCTTATCCTCGTTGAAGGAGAGGCTATCGTCATCTTCGCCAAGAACATCATCCCATTGTTCGAGTGTGGTCAGTATATGTTTAAGGGAGTGAACGACATTGAAATAGATGACTGTTTTCCATGATATGCGCTCGCTATCAAGAGAACTGGGCCGGTACATAAGCTGAAATTGCTTTTGAAGAGTTGATTTGCCGCTTTCGGCCTGACCGAGAAGCAGTAGCTTGACAGACAGTGAGTAAATGCGCCAGAGAAGGCCAGCCAGATACTGACCTTGACGTCGCCCTTCTTCCGTCTGAGATGCTCGCGTTCTTCCTGAAGGTCATCATCTATCTTGGCTGAGATGCGTCTTGCCTCTTCCTCTGCTGTGAGACGGGCAATGCGCTCAGCCTCAGTCTCCGATGGGGGAGGCTTGAGCGCCTCGGTAATCGGATCGTTCTGGCTATGGATGGAAGGAGTGCGTATCATAGTCACGGGAAATGTTGTGGGAACGGGGCAGATGATGGTAAGAATGAAAGGAGCTGGGCATAAAATCCCATTCTTACTTTCCAACGAGTGATGATCATTTGTCAGGGTGCTATTCTTAGATTTACATTTTGGCGTTTGTCACGTTACCACACCTCTTGTCATGGTGCGTCCTCCCTTTCTTGCCCAGCTGCTGCTCATCCATGTCTAGTCGGCGACATTGCACACGACACATGGCGACCTCAAGGTATATCCCATTTTTTCCCGCCCACCTCTCTTGCAACTCGCCCCATAGATTGAAATCTTCTGTGAGGCTGTTCCAAAAGCAGCCGAGGTGAGACGCATTCTCACAGCATCTGCCCTGCTTCCAACACCATTGCAAGAACTTTCTCGCGCTTTGTGCGTCAAACTACTACGATGGCTGCATATTCCATCGAAGCATTAAATCGTTCATGGTCCAAACTGGCGATCCTTCGGGATCAGGCAAAGGAGGCCAGAGCATCTGGGGCAGTCCCTTTCCAGACGAAATCCGATCCACACTCAAGGTAAAGTTGACGTCAACGGGTCGCACTTTCCCCTCTTCTAATCCAAGTGTAGTTTAATGCACGTGGGATCGTTGCCATGGCCAACTCTGGTCTTGACTCGAATAAATCCCAGTTCTTCATTACCTATTCGAAACAACCACACCTTGACGGTAAGTACACAATTTTCGGCAAGGTGATTGACGGCGTCGACTCCACTCTTGATACCATGGAGCGTGTCCCTGTCAATAACAAGAACAGACCTCTCAGCGAAATCAAGCTATTAAATGTAAGATATTTTTGAGCTTAGTTTTCGTTCCTCATCATCTATCAGATTACTATCCACTCGAATCCCATAGCCGACAGCCAGCTTCGATATTGATCTATCAAAAAACTGTTACCTACTGCCATCACCGCTTGATAAATCCAACAAGCTCTTTCTGGAGTTCCTTCTGCCGTTGAGCTCTTTCGAGGTTTTCCACACTTCTCAAATCATATACAATATCCCGAGTTTTCCCAAAATACACCTGGTCATGGCACCTGTCAGACATACGGCCTCAGTTCTTTGGTGATATTGGATACCTCTTGTAAAGAATTGCGCATTTTTATTTCCATATCTTCAATCATGCGGCCTGTGTTTGTGACATGAGACGACGGTTCATAGATTGGCCAGTCTTGCTCCAACTGTGAGAACATTAGTCAAGAAGCAATATCTTGGGACCAGGAAAAACATTGCTTCATGTGCCCCCTCGCACGCCGCAATTGTTTAATTCTAAATGAAATGTAGATCAAGTAGAAGAAACTACGCACCTGTCGTGTCATACTCCCGCTCAACGTGATCTCGCCTTTGCGCTTAGGCTGGATGTCTCCATATTTGTTATTCCCAGTTGAGGCAGCAGAGGGGCCAGTAGCCTTCTTGTCATTTTCACCACTCTCGTCTGACGCTTGATGCGTCGTGAGTTGTAGCATGATGGTAGAAGTCAATTTATAATGAGCCTGTCTGCCTCGCTCGGAAGACTCGAAGACATGAATTGAGTCCCATGATCCCGAAGGCTCTTGACTGGACGACGGTACCATGCCTATTCACAGGCGTAATATTACGTGAAGTGTAGGGGCTGGATCTAGGTTTCTGATAAGGAACCTACTTTTCTTGAATAAGACTACCCCTGCGAATCCGCCATCCTCGAGGTCCCAGAGATAAACGGAGGATACACCTCCTTCATAGTACCTGCGTTCAATAGCCCGTCAGCTAGGCTCCATGAAATCCAGATACCACGCACATCTCGCGATATGTGTCAAACGCCTCGTTGGCCATAATCTCCAGTTTGCGCAGTCGAGGCGTGGGGACGGTCCCATCATGCAAAGGAGGATCATACTCATTTGACCAGGGTGACCTAAACCAAACGGGAGTGAGGCATCAGACCCTGTGTAGCAGATAGCATGAAATATACCGATAGCTTTCTCCGTCCCGATTGTAGTCACAAGCGAGGTATTCACGACCTGTCGCGTGGTCGGTCTTCAACTGAAGAGGTTGATCAACACTTCCAAGCAGATCGTCTGCATACTCTGGACAGATGGTAATCAGCGCATTGACGTTCTCCTCCGTCCGGGTTGGAGGCAAACGCCGCATAAGATCAAGCATTGAATCCACTAGCTCAGCCATGGTCGGATCCAAGGAGTGGAATATTTTTTTTAACCTTTCTATTTAAGCCATCAGTTTGAGTGATCTGAATTGTGATGCACAATTGTCTATTTGAACAAGAGTCCATTACATAGACGGGAAAGACAAAACTTCCGAAGTAACATAATCCAACTGAATAAAAATTTGGAAAAGATAAGAAATGCCCCACACCAGGATTGAACTAGTGACCTTCTCATTGCAAGGAATACAAGTGAGACGCGCTACCACTACGCCAGCAGGGCACATTGTATTTTTCTCGTCAACATTGTGTCAGCGTTATCTCACGCTTCCGGCGGTGACCGGAAACTAAATGTGGGGCCAAATACTGAGCACCGTAGCGTGTAAACTGATGTGTTTAGTTTCAAGTATTCAATTGGCCCAACCGCAAGGGCGTGGACATCGCGGAATTGATTGATGATGGAGCCGGGAATATCCGGGGACCAGATCGTACGACCAACGTGGCCATATCAAAACTTGGCTCCTAACCACCATCTTCGTCGACTTCTCGTGACAACTTCACAATAGCGCCTACCGACTCATTTAATACATCCCGTATCCTCTTCTGTATCGACAGAGGATTCATGTTTCGTCCGCCAATTGCTCTAGCAAATCGTAATCGCTCTATCTTCATACTTTCTCCTAGTTTTGTGAGCGGGTTTCGGACTGTGGACTGTCACCTATCCTTTGACTGATATCTTGTCCACTCACTCTCAAGCGTTGAACCCCTCATCTATCCAACATGGCTTCTGGTCCCATTGTCAATATTCGGCGTGATGTCGATGACAAGTTCTATCGTTACCGGTAATGTTTGCATCATGTTTGTCTACCTGCCGTTAAAGTGTTCGTAGCATGCCTCTCTTGACTACTAAAATTGAGGGGAAGGGGAATGGCATCAAGACTGTTGTTCCGAATATGGCGGATGTAGCCCGCGCCCTCAGCCGTCCTCCGACCTATCCCACCAAATTTTTCGGTTGCGAGCTTGGTGCGCAAACATCCTTCGACGAAAAGAATGAGCGTTACATAGTCAATGGTGCTCACAATGCCGATCGCCTCCGCGAACTCCTTGATCAATTTATTGAAAAATTTGTGTTATGCAAGTCGTGTAAGAATCCAGAGACTGATCTTGTCATTATCAAGAATGGCAGGACGGAGGTGATTATCCGCGATTGCAAGGCGTGCGGTGAACGCACAGATATAGACATGCGCCACAAGCTCATCACATTCATTCTCAAAAATCCGCCGGTCAAGACGAAGAAGGACAAGAAGCAAAATGCTGGGACTGCCGCTGCCAATGTGGGTGGCAGTACCTCTCCCACAGAGAATCGGGAAGGCGAGGTCACTGACGGTGCTCTAGGCGCCGACAGTGACGATGAATTGACGAAGAAGATTAAAGCCGAGGCTGCAGACCTCAACCCTGAGACCATTATAGCTGGAGAAGATTGGGCAGCTGATACTTCTCCAGAAGCCGTTAAACAGCGTATGAAAGTTTTAGAAGGCAACATGGCGACAGTCACCATTGTTGGAGATGACGATGGTAGTGATGAGGATGTCAATAGCCCCTATTCTGTCCTTGGCAAATGGGTTGAAGAAAATCGTGATGAGATCGATGATCGTAAGACCTTTGCTGTCGAGGTCTACAAAAAGGTCCAGGGATTGGGTATCGAAAAGAAACACAAGGCCGTCTTGGTTCTAATGCAAGCTCTTTTCACTGATGAAGCTGTCGCTGAAACCGAGGATTATCTTCCTATTTTCAAGAAGGTTTGTCTCCTTGCTCTTGCATTGACTTCATCTATTTAATTGCTACAGATGGTTACCTCAGAAAGGCATCAGAAGGCTTTACTGGGGGGGTTGGAACGCCTAGTTGGCTTGCTAAACGTTGAACTCATCACCACTGTCCCAAAGCTTCTTATGGCGTTTTATCAGGCCGACATACTTGATGAAGACACTATCACCCAATGGGGCACTCATGTCAGTAAAAAGTATGTGGACAAGGAAACGAGTAAAAAGGTTAGAAAGGCAAGCGAGCCGTTCCTCAAGGTGAGATTCTTCCTGTTTGAGTTGGTTCAAAGCTCACTCTGTTGCTAGTGGCTTGAGGAGGCTGAGGACGATGAGGATGAGGATTGAAAAAAGATGAGCTTCTCGTAATTCCTAGTTTCGTTCTAGTTTCTTGCTCTATCTCTGGTTTTGTCTGAAATTTACATTTTTTCGGGAGAACGTTTCACACACCAACTTTTCAGATACTGATATCGTCGAGCGTGTGTGTTTTGGTTCTGCCCAAGCCATTTTGCCTACTTCTCGGCTTCAGTGTCAAGTCTACTTTGCCCAATGCTTGGATCGTATTCTGGAGACTTGATAAGAAATCTTGTAAATAGAATGGGTCTTAATGTCCAGACGTGGACCAGAGACACTTCGTGTCGGTCCTTGGTGCAAGGTTTTTGAATGAAGTTCCTCCCTGATTAATGTACAACACGCGGGCATTTTCAACATCATTTTGACTATCAACCCCTACTCCTTGTGCTTTCAAGACCGTGTTCTTTAAACCAGTGTGCACTATACGAGCATCGTAGAACGGTTAAATCGTGTAAAAAGAAAGGAGATTGAGTCAGAGTTTCCGACGTTTATTTCCAACCTTGATACAGTGTACGCTGTAGGTCTTTTTTACAGAAGATCTATATATATCAGATATGCTGCCTTCATTATTTTACATGATCGTCACCATCTCGAAATGCTATACAATGGCAACCAGGGAATACCACCTCAGAAGTTGGTTCGCAAACACCTAGAAAGACCCGTCAACAGATCGCCCCGGTTAATGTTACCATATGATTTTTCTTTTCTTTTCTTTTTTCTCGCATTCGAGAAATCGAAGGAGGTTTTGGCCAAGACAGTGCTGCAAAACTGCATCTGTAGGCCATTCGTGAGATAGATGAGT
>Ga0153986_1000615_pt1 | contig 10481 bp, 9 predicted proteins | sample TSGA070MetaG_FD_104724 | JGI IMG/M metagenome (GOLD analysis project Ga0153986, IMG submission 104724) | Attine ant fungus gardens microbial communities from Georgia, USA - TSGA070 MetaG | ecosystem: Host-associated > Fungi > Mycelium > Unclassified | place: USA: Georgia, Alexander Wildlife... | reverse complement strand
CAAATCTTCAACACTAGGCCACAAGGAAACCATCATCTCTGCTCCAGTCAGTTCCTTCACTTCGGCTGCCATCGCTGCAGGATCGGGCCAGACGGAAGAATCGAAAGACCTTGGCACACGATGTACCTGTCAGAGAATGCCATACTAGATTATATGGTGACGGCACTTACCAGTCGCCTTGGAACTTCCATGCAAAGAAATCAACAACGATGAGGGACACGGGTACTCGCTCGTCGTGGAATCTTTGAGCAAGACTTATAATCTGGGTTTGATTATAGTACCGAAGTTTGGACTGTTGGTAGCCAAGGATAAAGTCAGGAGGAGTTGGCTGACGTCCTGTGATCGTCAGCAATCGATTCCTTTTCAGAGACATTGATGGCGCTCACCTGTTACTCCTGTAAATTGCTTTTGTAGGGCATCGTAGTCGCCTGCGGGTGCCGCAGTGCTGCCGGCCAAGAACGAGGTTCGATGAACCTTGGAGTGATCTAGCCATAGTGCTCACATATAGTAATCGAAGACAGTAGTCTCATCAGCAACAAAGCGTGTCCTGAGGCGATCAAATTCTACATATTTTTAATAAGCCCACAGATGTGCTGCGGAGAATATCACCATGGTTTACCGATCCGGCCATTGCCAGGGTAATTCACGAAGATTAGGTACCCCTGCAGTGAACATGTTCAAGACCACCTGAGTGCAAGGATAAATTAGAGACAAACTTTGTTGGACATCCAGACGGGTAAAGTGACATGTGAGTTGTAATTGAAGAGATCAACAACTTGCCCTTTCTTGTTCACAGAGTTGTCAGTACAACAGGCTTGCTGGCCAGTGCCAAAGAACATCTCCTCAGGGTCTGATGAGAACGAGAACTGTGCCTGGTAAGCATTGCCACGGAGACTTTGGACGTAATTTCGAGCATAGGGGGACTTGGTGTCCTTGAATTCATTGGTGAGGGAGATTCGAGTACCATTGGGGTCAACTCGGTCAAACGAGATGGCACCAAAGATAACGTTTACGATGAGGTCCCCATTGCGAATAGTCCCGTTTCCCATGAAAGGAACGGTGATAGAATGTTCGAGTCCCCTGGAGCTGGGACCCTCGAGAGGCGGATCGAGGAGAGCAGAGGGTTCATTGCCTGTTGGGTCACGAAGGATTGTTGCGCGGACACGGAAGCCGTTAATTCCGAAAGGCTGTCTCGTGGTCGGAAACGAGCCTCCAGACAGACAAGAGCTAGCTAGCTACCTGAATGTAAACACGTTCGAAACCGTTCTGAAGCTTGATCCCGGTCGCGTTAGCAGCAAGGCTGGGGGAGATTGGGAGTGCAAGCAGACACAGGGCAAAATTCCAGAGAAACATGAGCCAGTGCTGTGGGAAGTCCGACATTTAAATGTCAGGCCGGGCCGTCAGCAGATCCATGATGCGTTAAAAATAGCTTAAGCAGTTGCAGTCATAGGCAATGTCACTGGAACAACTATTTGCCACTTCGCTTCTTTCCCTTGCGGTACCAGATACTTATGTCGACTTCCCTCCTTCTGACCCTCCGGATCTTTGGCTAGAAGTGCTTGCATCCAGTACTAGGGAGCGAAAGCAAGCTTTTTTCGGTAAGCTGCTCTCAGTGCTGCTTTGATCACCTGCTGACCAACAACAGACGAGCAATTACAGTCACTTGCCGTACTTCGTATAGACCACCCCCTTCCTGATCAACCAGCAGATCCCTTACATCCTCCTCCGGCTTTGATTTCATTTCTGACCCACGTCCAGGTGTCTCTAGAGGCCAGCTACATTTCTCCCGTTCCCTTACCTACAGAATCACCGGAGACTCCGTTTCCGCTTCGCACAGCTTCTCTTGGGGGACCAAAGCCCTCTGTCCGTCAAGGCCAGTCACTTCATCCGTCAATTCTTCCTCCTCATACTCCCAATCCCACACCTGCCACAACCGATCATGATAAAAAGTATGTTGCTTCTCAAGGCACTTTATTATCCGTCGGAATATGGGGTCAAAACGCTGCTGATGGCTCACAAGAGCAATTCTCTCTCGTCTGGTCAGAACGGGGCAAGGTTTGGGTTGCTGTGTATCGTCTCGCTCTTACTGTCTGTACGCTCATTTGTCTAATTGGTCAATACTCACACTGATATGGTAATTCTTAGCTTTTCTTCGTTTGACTTTCACAAATCCACTTTTATGCCTTACTATCTCAATGACTCTACGCGAGAAGCCTGTGGTGATGTCCTCAACTCAGCATCCCCTTGTCCAATTTTTGAAAACGTTGGATGGTGTTGTCACTCCAGATTCGCCAAAAGCGGCCGATACAGGTCAAGTGCAGGTCGAGGATGACACTCTGGATGGTTTTGAAGAAGTCAACCTCCTCGAAGGGCTATCGGCAGGTATGAAACATCAGTTTTTGCATGATCTTGTTTATTTATGCACCATAGGGACCACGTTCTCAAAGGCGTCCGATATCAACTTTCCTTCAACGCGCTTAGGGACTGTATCTCGTCGAAAGTTATTCTCTCTTACACCTGCTCACCTCCCTTCCCCCAGTCCTTCTCCCTCTACTGTATCCCCTACATGCAGAACGCAATCAACTCTTCGAAAGTCGTTTCGGAAAACGCTCGAAACAGTGTCTGGCTTTTGTGTCCGAATGAGGACCGTTTTCATTCCTAGCATCGTTTTGGACGCATCTCAAGAAGAACGCGACAAGATTGGAGACGAGGAGCGGACTGTCGTGTTATGTGTAGAGATCGAAAACTCTGGAGAATCTGGCCAAGGTATTGGATTTGAAGTGGAAAATGTAGATGTTGTCATCAGTGGCGATGAGGCCAAAGCGACGCTGATTACTTGGGGGCAGGAGAGTTTCACGTCCCAGGAAAATGTTTTCCCTCTCCAGATCGCCCAATGTGTCCAGTATAACTTGTTATATGCAGTTACATTTCTTCGCTCTCCAGAAGAGCTAGACGCATTCTCTTTCTTCCGCAACACGACGCAAGTTGATCTTCAACGCGCGGTGTCCATCAACATTTATGGCCGACCTTATGTCAAATCTCCCAGTCCAACCACAGTCATATATCCAACACGTACATTCTCATCGAAGTGGAACTGTGTCCTCGATTTGAGCCCCAACCAACCTCAAAATTTCCATAACCTCGATCCATTAGATTTACCTACGGCTTATCCCAGCGTTTTACCTGAACCTCCATCTCCATTCCCTGTCTTCGGGTTGCAGGGCTCTAAAAGAAGTCCTGGCTTGAACGTACCATTTTCAGCACGGACAGCATCGAATTTCGAAGCTATACAAGGAGGACAGCTCATGGCTGGTGGTATGATCAGAACGTCTGCTCCTCGAATGTCTGCTACACCAATGAATGCTAACTCACAAAAGATAACATTACCTGCGTTAGCAATTCCCGGTCTGAATGCCCGATCATCGACGACTTACAGTGCTCCTCCGCCATCACTACCTCATCAACCTGATACACAAAAAAATTATTCTCAGTCTTTGCCACCTACGCGTACACATACGCCCATATTTGAAAATCCACCTGTAACACCTGCATACCCCGCGTTCCCATCTAAAACGACCCTACCGCCTACGCCAATCTCACATGCACCTGTGGTTTCGCAGTCGATTGGAGGTGTGGTTGGGCCTACTTTGGAAGCTAGGAGAGGGAAGGAGTCGGGTGAAATACCTGTTCCTCAACATCGTCTTGATGCTAGTCATGGGCAATTTTCGAACGAGCAGAAGTTGATGACAAGTATAGTGGATGAGGATGTTAGAGATACAGTCGTTATTTCGATTGGTTTGCTGAATGTTAGCAGAAATGGTGGTGCTGATATGGGAGGAAGACGCAAGGCGGGGTCGTCAGAAGACAAAGAAGTTTCTAGGGACGATGACAACAACCAAGAAGGTGGAAATGAAGGAGCAAGGATGGATGAACGTTCCAGCCAGGGATATAATCAACGAGAATTGGGACCTGGCAAGATATACCCACTTGATTCTTTCACGCTCGATATATTTGTCTTTAACAAATCTGATCGAACGAGACGATTTGAGATCAGTTATTTCGAGTGTAGAAGAAAGCGGAAAGGTGCTGATCATGTTGGCCCTGGACTAGATCAAGGTGTTGTTGGAACAGTAAACAAGATGGGATATCCTGGGATTGTACCCTTGGAGGGCCAAGTGCGCATCGGGTGAGTACTGTCCCTGATTGGCGATCGTTCTCTTATATGAGTGCTTGTCGCTGGTTTTTTTTTCCAGACCTCTTTTGCCATTAGCTTGTCAATCTGTGCGAATGAAGTTTCTCACTGTGTCACCAGGCGTGCATACGATTGCAGCTTTAACGTTGACGGACATCGAGTCGGGATACTCTATAAATTTGAGGTGTGTCGTCAGTCAGATAATGAAAACTCGATCGTAACTCACAAGGGTTGTCTACCTTTTTGGCGAAAGCAGATCTGTAATGGATGTCGTTGTTCACAAACCGGGTGACTAGAAGTGTGTCAAAAACAAATTCTTCAATGCCCTTTTTTTCCTTGGGGGAAATGCTAGGCCGACAGGGTTTTTTGGGGGCTGGTATTTGATTGATTGATTGTTCCAATTTAATCATTTGAAAATGAACCTTGTTGTCAGCTCTACTGGAGGTAAGAGGTTCCCTATTTCGTCCGGAACCGCCATCTGAGTTCATCATGTTCCCAGAGGTAAGGTGCATTTTAGCTTTACTATGTACTATGTAATTTCTCTCCTTCAACGTGATTCCTGGTTTCTGCAGTCAAGACATTGACACAAGTGTGAGTGTGACATTTAGTGCTAGGGCGAGGAAACAGCGGCAGTTGTTAAGGTTTCCAAAATGGAGTGAAACTAGAGCAGCAAGATGTAAAATGTAAAACTTCATTGAAAATAAAACACATTGCTCCATCCACTAACGGGAGGGCGGTTGGTTCATCATCAGTTCATCATCATTCAATGATGTTGAATGATGTAGCATCCTTTGATCCCTTTACAACCAGAGAGCCAATCACAGATCTCTCATAACGATCAACTCTCCATCCCTCCCTCGCGGATTCCTTGATTTGATGGGGTGATGGTTTTGAGTTGGATGATCTTCAAATGATATTCCTGACAATTATCTGTCGGTACAATCCGATTCAGGTTCACGCAGAAAGTAACAAAGAATTCTTTTCTTCCTTTTTTGGGGGAAGGGCGGGAGAGGATCAAGGTCAGTGTTGGAGAGAGAGAAGAATAGTAAGTGGGAGATTGCTTTTGGCGGGCATCGTTCCTTGGAAGAGATAGATAAGGAAATCGAAAAAAAAGAGACAACAGTCTGAGAGCAGAAACGGTAGATAGTAAACTGTAATCTTAAATGAAATATTTATAACACGCGCATATAGATAATAGACTATTCCAACCAACCGCTCTCCTGCTTCTGGGCGTGCGGCGAGTGGATCACGAGAAAATTGTGATCTAATATAGCTGTGAACTAGAAACCGCGTTCCACATGGTCACCCTGGGAAAGCAGTTTTTTTGTATTGTACTTGTACCCATGCAAAAAACCGATAAATATCTTATATCAAAGCAAAAGGCGGGTATACAACGACAAAACGATTATACAGGCTACGTCCTGAAAGAAACAGAGCTTGAAAACAAACTAGTCCCATAAGAGAAAGAATAAAGACGAAAAAGGAATAGGGAATTACTAAAAGGGTAAAATGTGAAAATAATATAGGCGTTTAGGGAATGGACATTTATGGGCATTGCGAAGCGTAGGTCGGAGGGTCGTCATTTGAATACGTGTCAGTTGGTTGACGGAAGAGGTTGCGCAAAATGGAGAAGAGTATGCATGTCATAATCTTATGCGTCGTTACATGAAGCATTACACCATAGAGGCAGGCCGACGAGTGTACTGCATCTGTGATCCGGTCTTTGGCCTCGCTGGAGGTCGCTGTGTAGGTTTCCGGAAGGTCTGGAGGTGAGAGAACGGAGTTTATAAGTTGTGAGAATAGTGAGAACGAAAGACGATACTTACATGGCGTGACATGATTATCTTAGCCATTGACACTGGCTCATCTGACTGAAACATAGCTGGAACTAAGGTATGACTGAGTGCGGGGATGGAAGCCGGAGATCAATAAACGTACGCGGATGTTCAAAAGCGGGACCGCTTCTCGGACCTGGTTGCCAATGCTCGGCAGTAAGCTGCTGCGATGGGACAAGGCCAACGCCCTGACCATTCATGTCCTTCTCGTTGAACTTGAATGAGACAGGGAGAGCAGGAATATTTTGCCATGAGAAAATATTAAACCTCCAGTTCAGCATTGAGATTGATGGAGATGACTGCCGCTGCTCCACGTTCTTCTGATGCTGTACATGCACTAATGTCTGTTTCTCCGACGAAGACGATGTCCATGACCGTAGAAAGAGCAGGGCAGCTCTTATGAGGGCGAGAAGGAGAACCGAGGTCAGGAGAGATAACAGAATCGAAGAACGGGGAGAGAGGGAAAAGGAGACATCGGACATGTAAAGTCTGGAGGAGAGCCGTATGAACATGGCTGTGACCAGAGGCTCGTCGGGAAGAGCGGCGAGAAAATACCTTATGACTCCCGGCACTTGCCGAGCCTGTCCTTTCCCACGTCCCATTTGCAGAAGCATTTTGAAGAAATATATGGATCCACCGCTTTGGCTTTGAGAAACACAGAATAGCATTAAATGTGCCCCTTGAGAATCATATATGGCCAGTGTTCTCTTCTTCACAATCCATATCATACGCCCCTGCACAATCAACAGGAGAGGCTTCTCCTGATCTAAACTTGGCTTGCCTCCTTACTGCAGGAAACGATCATTTATTCTCGCTTACTGGTTCGACCAAAGAAAGGATTATTGCTTGTCAAACACGCTCTCATTTCATACATCACATGAATTCCAAAAACTGCTATATTACAGGTGATGGTGTGCTGAACAGTTATTTCCCCAGGAGATCGTTTCCCGTCCCTCATTTATTGCGAGCTTTTACGAATCATCCTAGGACTCATTGATTTATTGTACCGTGTTCGAGATTGTGAGGTTGCACGACTTCTGCTCCTTGCTTCGACACACATCTTCGAGCGCCCAACCCAATAACTCCTACTGTTGGATTTCTTCCCATTGGCCTGCGTTTCGTGTATAGAGGAACCCGCAACACCGTCATTTGAACACTTTACAGTCACTCAGGCTTCAATTTTCCGACGTTCTGGTGCATACCATCACAAAGTAGCTTTATTTGAGCACGATAACGCAGGATGAAAATAGCAAGGCAGTACGGTCCACGGGATGTGCGTGTAGAAGAAACAGACGAACCTGAGCCTGGCCCACAAGAGCTCAAAATCAAGGTATGTTCACTCAGTCCACTCGGCCCGATTTCCATGTTTGTTGTTTTTTCCTGGATTCTATTGTCCTGGTCAGGGCGTCATGAGTTAATTGAGTTTTTAGGTAGCATGGTGAGTGCATGAATTCCAATTTCTAGAAATTGTCCGACGCACAAAACCATGACAGGAGTGCGCGTAAGTCCAAACTCATACCCTACCAAGCACGACAAACTTACGCCTCGGTCTTCGGATATTGTAACTCGGGTTACGAAAAGTCAGCGTCAACGACTTGCAAACCTTTCTTTCACCCGGGATCAGATTGAAAGCATGGCCAACGCCACTCGGACACGAGTTCGTTGCCGTCTTTCTCTTCTAGCTGACGTCAAATCAATGACTTGGCGCGTGTCTTCTATTTAACTTTTTGTTTCCTCATTAGATTTTCCGGCACAATTGTTGGTTCTGGAAGAGGGATCGACGAAGGAGATTGGCCAATTGGAACTAATGTTGTTGTGTAAGTGTACATTTGATTATCAAAACGCTTGAATCAAGAGGTTCTGGGTGTTAGGGATCCTTTGGTATCGTGTATGGTCACCAAAAAATGTGATGCTTGTGCAACAGGACATCGGAATAGGTGTTCCAGGGCCAATTTCATCGTGAGTCTATACGAATCGTCACTCATTCATTTGAATTCACTGCTTTTTCAAGGAGACATCAGGAGATAAGAAGGTTGGAGGACTAGCAGAATACGTCATCATCGATATCCAACATGTACACAAGATTCCTGTTAGTCTATCGTGTGCGCTGAAGACACTTTTTGGTGGTTGTTGAACTAATCATGAAGCTCAATGTCAATCTCCGCAGTGGAAGTTGCGGCTTGTGTTGAGTCTGTAGCAACTGCATGGCATGCAGTCAAACGCGCAAATTTCAACAGAGGTGATACCGTCCTGATATTAGGTGGAGGTCCAGTAAGTTCTCTGAATCGTGGTGGAACCATGGGAATTGACCCCATACTACTTCATAGACAGTTCTATTTATTATTCGTGTTCTTCGGTAAATACGAGCTCCTCTCAGCCACATGTTTGAGGTTCCTCAACTTGACAGTTCGCTCTCTCCAACATCTTTTATCCTCGTTTCCGACCCCTCTTTGAAGCGTCAAACTCTTGCCCTCAAACACGGTGCATCAGAAGTCCTGGACCCATTACATACACATTTTGGCGTGGCGGGAGTCATTTACAGAGCTACAACAGGATTTGGTGTTCATGTGGTCTTTGATACGATCGGTACGCAAGCGACGGTCGATTCTGCTTTGTTGTGCTTGAGAACTGGAGGGACGCTGGTGAATATGGCAGTCTGGAAGACAAACGTGACCATGAATATGAATTTTCTGTTTAAGGAAATCACAGTTACAGGTATATGACCATGGTTTTCTTTCTAGAAGAAAACTGAGTTGATGGTGGATGGGTAGGTGCTGTAGCGTATGATAACGCCCACACGGAGGTTATAGAAGTTATTGCGAGCGGTCAAATTCAGGGGCTTGACGATCTTATCACTGATAGAATCGAAATGGAAGATATCGTGAAGAAAGGATATCTAACACTACTCAACCAGGGTGATGAACATAGTAAGTCCTCAACATCGCTTCTTACCAACACGGGATTGACAGGACCAAAGTCAAGATCCTCGTGAGGCCGTGCGAGCCACCACGACCCGAGTCCACTCCAGAACCATTATCAGAGGATATAGGAACCAAAGGCGATACGCCTATATCAGTTACCGAGAACGAATCGAGGTAAGAGTCAGAGTCAGCGGGAGATTCACCAGCAGAAAAAAGATGTTGAGACAAGAAAAGGTCATTGTTCAAACCTATAATAAAGAGATTGACGGGGAAGAGGCCAAAGTTGCCGAGTGTTAGATCAAAATTCATAGAAGTCATTGAGTAGGAAGCTGCTCTCCGGCCTATAAAGACTATGTGTGCCCGGTGATGTGATGTTTACAGAATAACACTATTTTACCCCGCAGAAAAAGATAATTTGATCTTTAGACCTCTTACCAGTGTTTAGGAATTCGTAGCAATATAGCTATCCGGAACAATACATGAAACAATGAGAATGTACTCATCATGTGCATCGCGCAGGCTCGCATCAGGTCCAGAATCCAACCGATGATCAGCAGGAGAAGTTGATTGATGCCAGCTTCTCATTACGGACGTGAATTTATTGTTAAAGAAAAACAATGATGATCTCAAAACATATCAAAAATAGTCATGGAAGGTGCTTTGTAGTTAGCTTTCCCACGGTTCATATATTTTACGCTCACCACTCATACCATGGCTCTCGTGGGCTCTGTTGCAGGAGCACTTGTCGCAGGAGGGGTACATCTCAACTACGTCCATATGTGCACTACCGGAAACTAATCACCAGTTGAATCTCAGGTGTACTATGGATTTTCTAATCTCATCCAAACGAGGTACACACTCCATCCAAATCTAACCCCTCCCCTTCTTGATTTCTCAGTATGAGATAGAACAGACCAGTTGCATCGAGAGTGCGCACAACTCCTCTTCTCATCTCATTTTATCAAACCTGACAAGAACTCTCTATTCTTCCCTGGAACCACCACACTCAACACTTCAACCTTACCAGCATGTATGCCTTGAGCTCTCGTCTCAGAGATCCACCAAAACTTCTAGATGCACCACCTTCCGCTGCTTCACGTTTAAATCACCATCCTCAGTCGATCAACTTTCAATCACGCTGGAACCAAGAAGTCGCCCACCTCTTCGCCAAAGTTATTGACTGGGACCAAAGATTTTCAGAGTGGGGTCGAAAAGTTTTGTATGGCGAACAGACACCGCATGACAATGCTTAGATGGTGGCAGCTAAGGGGACCAAATAATTTTTACTGTCGAGTCCTGGGACCAAGACACACTCAGTGTAACTGATGTATAGGATGCGAAATGAAGGCACCAATCAAATAGAAACTTCACCCCAAGTAAAAGTACAATCAACAAAATTGATTGAGACCGACATTCTCATAATACATATGAAAAACTCATTGACCATACTTGTATCCGCTATACCCCTGAGAATAATTCTGCTGCCAATATGGTTGTTGTTGTGGCTGCTGCTGTTGTGATGGTGGTGGTGGT
>Ga0153986_1000613_pt1 | contig 10488 bp, 14 predicted proteins | sample TSGA070MetaG_FD_104724 | JGI IMG/M metagenome (GOLD analysis project Ga0153986, IMG submission 104724) | Attine ant fungus gardens microbial communities from Georgia, USA - TSGA070 MetaG | ecosystem: Host-associated > Fungi > Mycelium > Unclassified | place: USA: Georgia, Alexander Wildlife... | reverse complement strand
TAATTATAGTCCTTGAGTTACATGTTCTTGTAACTAGAAAGTATCACTTGGGTAAAAGGTGTTACAAGACAGAGTCACTAGATGTTACACAGAAGAGAGAGAAGGAAACAAGAGTAGAAGAGTGTTATAAGACAAGGTCACAATCAGGGGCTAAAAACTGATCAAAAGAAGGGGTTTTGCTCAAGCAGAGGGAGTATGGGTGAGATTGGATAGTGTAGTAATTTCTGTATTCCAGAGCAAGTCAAGCCATTGTTGATCTATGGCTAACAACCCTGGTGAATCTAGATATGTCATAACATGGGATCTTATTGTCTCAAAGTCTATTTATGGTCAATATAAGTGTGTTGAAGAGAGCTTCCTGATGCAACTGAAAGCAAACATCTGTGTTCAGCAGTTTCCAAGATATTAGCAATTTAGTGTTTGGTACCATACAGGATAAAATCAAAGAAAATGAGAAAAGAAAATGGAAAATACCTAAGTCCTTGGTGTCATGAACCACCTTGGACAGGCCTTCTAACATCAGGAGTCAGCAGCTGTCATGGACTGACGGCTGTAGGAGATTAGCAGTGACACCCTGGGAGGTGTAAATAGATGACATGGGAATGTCCTTGTGATGGACATGCATGGACACACAATAGTAGACACATGGTATCAGACAAACATGGGAAATACTGATGATATTAGAGTACCTAGTCACATGTACATCCCAGTATAAGTAGAAGATCAATACTAGGAGAACTCTGTTGAGTTCTCATTAGACATCCTAGTCTTTGAGTGGCAAACCCCTTCCTCCCTTTCCTCCCTAAGTCCCTTCTGGTCTTGGTACTGCTGCTGCTTATGGCTAGTTGCTGATACTTGGTGCCAGTCTATGACAATGGTGGATCTAACTGGGCAAGACAGGGCAGAGTTTAACTAGACAGAACAAGGTTGAATTAGCAACTATTATTAATAGAGAGCCTTAAAATATCAGGACTCTAAGAGGAAACCAACAAGCATTGCCAAAAGTTGAATAGATTTGAGTTTGAGGCTAAGGTAAGGTGTTGCTTTTCAACCCAAGCCAAATTAAGATTATAAATCAACCTTCACTAACAGAAATATGATCTCTTTTCCTCCTTAGGCATAACATTTTACTCACTGATCCATTCATCAGTATCACCTTGATCATTCTCTTGGTCTTTACTTGTGCTTATTCCCTATCTCTAGATCAATGTCCTTCATCCTCTTGTTGACCATTTTAAGTGGAATTGGTCATATCATCACCATCCAGATCTTCATACTTCGCCTTTTCAACAATGATATCCAAGAACATGCCTGAGAACACATCCCAGCTCTTTTGGATCATGACAACTACACAAATCAATGCCAGCTTCCTGCACATGACCTGGTTCTGAAAAGAGACGCCCTTCAGCTAACCTGCAGTATAGATATGAACTATAAACATCTGAATGCATTATACAGGTAGACTTAAAATAGCATCGAAAATGAAATCAGCATGAAAATATAAACAAAGACACGGCTTGGCAGTAAACCACATCCACCTACACAATTCCTTCCCATACACTCAGTCCCGCGAAGAAAACTCCAAGAGAGATCATTGAACCAACGTAGACAAAGGTTTGCACGCCTATGCGAGGTAGAACTTGAGGAGTGTGGAGAACGGAGAGAAACCACTGCAGGACGACAAGGAGAAGGGTGGTGATAAGCAGCTGTGTATTGCCCTCCGAAAAGTCATTGGGCGTCGGGTGTGATGGACCCAAGGAGAGAGAAGACCGCATGTACGCGGCAGTAAGTAGCAGAGTCGAACCCAGGACGAATAGAACTGAATTGAGTCGGTGCAGACAAGAAATGAAAACTGGAATATACTGAATGAAGGCATTTTAAATGACGGTTGAGACTAATGTTTATTACTCACGATGAACGGCATGCCATAGAGATCTTCAAGCTCTTCTCGCCCACGCAGAGCAATCAGCTCATCTATATCACGCTCTACTTCATCGTCCATGGCGTCCTTTAGGTGAGCATCGCCTTGGACAGCAATGTCGTGAGTATTACGAGTTTGGTTCTCCAAAAGAGGTTGTCTCTCGATGTCAATTGGGTGCATAAAACTGGGCGTCGTTTCACGATTTTCACGGGCGACACTTCCATATTCCAGTATTGGCCCGTTCGGCAGCCTCCGTATTTGATTTGGCGTCATCGCAGTTTTTCTGACGTTTGCAAGAACATCTCGGTACAGTGCAATTCCATCATATCCCTGCTTGATCCCGACGATTGCTTCAGCTGCCGCCCAGCCAAGCGCAATCCACCATGTCCGACAGAATGAGCCATCACGCCATGTCGGATGATCATACACCGCAGTGCTCGGAATGAGCAGAATAGGGACAGTAGCTTGTCGGAGAACGAGATTCAACAGACTCCGGAATAGGAAACTGAGGAAAAGAGTGCGGTCTGCGGGTATAACTGAGAAGTTGGAGAATGAAGAACTGAGGAGGTGTGAAAGTGCCCAGAAGGCCATGGCTGTAGATATCTCAGGCAGTGGGAACGGAAGAAACGGTGAGTATTCATATGGTGAGCTCAATTTTTCATCTCTTGCTGAAGAACGGGCAATTTTTGGAAAATAAGCGAAGGAGAAGAAGACAAGGAATGTGAAGATGGGCGTCAAACTGTACAGGACGATAAGTTGATGGTAAGATCCTGCTTGGAATCCAAATGATTGTGGTTGCTGAATGTATTGCTGAAAAGAGGCGTACCCTGATATAGGCCCTGACGTACAAGTTGTTCGTCTAACCACCCCTCTTCTTCCTCCTCCTCATCGCCCATGTTCGGAGACTGGCCCTCGAAATTCTGGGGTTGAGATCTGAGTACAGGAGTTCTACTCAAGCTATCATGCCTTACACCCTCTTGATGACTGGGGTGCTGGCTATTTCTATGCGAGAAAGATGGTGGGTGAAACTCCATAGCATCGCCGTCCTCTGGTACCCGACGAAGCTCGGTGCTAGTATGTATAGATCTGCTTGTGTGTGCCGCAAGAACAGATGATTGTGATAGGGACAGGAAAGGATAAGAGGTCTCGACAGTTGGATGTAGAAAATGTGAAGATAAAGGGGCGTTCCACTTTTGAATAGTGCTGTGGGAAGTTGATCGGCGACAGGAGCTATTTCCGTTTCCAGCCACCTCTCGTTTGTTAAAAAATTCGCACATTCGTGGGTCTGATTTCTCCAATCGTAGCGTGTGCGGAATTGGTCGAGCTAGTCTCGCTCGTCGTTGCTCTACACTTGGTAGTCTTTGACGCGGATTTTCTCGGGAGCCTTCCGGATTGAACACGACCGTCGAGGAGCCTGAATCAGATGAATGGGTGATAAGGTCCGTTGTAACACTTTTCAAAGCAATCACTTCTATATAAATTGGAAACAAAGAGGAAAACTTGCGTCGACACAAGCCGTCCAAACAGGAACTCGAGAAAAAGTATGCAGTTTTGTGCCGATGCGTATAAGTAATGAGTTTGTCGAGGGCTGAATTGACCCAATGATGGTTGACGGGAACTTTGCAGTGAGCAGTGATTCTGTTTACATGTTGTTCTACTTAAGGGTTAAATTCCTAATGGTCGTCTGCTCTCTAGGGCGGATCCCAGAAGACGCTTGTGAAAACAGGTTCGAAGTCTCGAACGAGGTGCGAGAAGCATTGACCGCAGTCATGTTACTGATACCTATGAATAAGTTTGTGAGTTTTGACTGCTGATCTTGTTGCAAAGTGCTCCGTTCTGTGATGGCTGCACTTCTGCTTTCTATCGCAAATGATGTGATGTGTTTCTAATCATGTCCCTGAGGAACTGGGTCAATTCTAGCAAGCCCTTTCTCTGACCCCTTAGTAGAGATGATAGAACCAAGTGGATGATCATGGAGATATACCCCCGTCTTCTCCTGTCATCTGCTGAAGTTACCGTGATGCATCAATAAGACGAAGGCCGAGGGGACATCCCACACAACGAGGCATTTTTTTTTGAATGATCCAATAGTCAGATGTCTTCCCTCGAGATAAATGATAAATCAATGATGGTAGCGCTAAGCTTTGGAGTTTCCAGAAGTGCGAGATCTTTCTATTGAAGAGGTGCTTTCGGGATAAATTAAGATTGATTATTCCAGTATAAAATCGGCGTGAGAATGCTGAAGTGAAGGGAAAAGTGTAGGTGATGTGTGTGTGTGACGTGATGGCAATCATCCTTGCAGGTGAGTGACCGTTGCTACCGTCCCACTTCTCTGCATATTTTCCCATCTAGCACAGTATTTTGTCATCTTGACTGGAATAGGCAGGTGTACTACAAGGATCGGGAGTAATAATGATTTGTTTTTATTCTCATGTGGTAGCACACTGACAAGATTTCTAGGCTCTGTCCGGGAGCGGAGTAGACTCTGAAAACTCCTAGCAGATTTATGAGGCCATTGTTCAAACTTTTTTCAAAGGGATTAGAAGAAGAGAAAATAGGCCCATGCTTCAAAGTGACATTTGATTAACGAAGTATGATTGCTGCGTAGAGACGGACGGTGAGGGTGAATCGGCGTAGAGATTGTTCGCCAGCATCAGTTTCCTGATTGATTGAATCCGGAACTTTCCATATGAAACCAGCCGATGGTATGCTCGCCGAACACCGAACATGTGGGGGGGTTACCTTCAGCAGCAGAGAGTTGTCCAAGGACACGGAATAGTGGGAAGAAGGAGCTTATTAAAACCCCTCCAAGTCCGGGCTCCAATCAGGATCAAGCCCTGAAAAGGATAAGGTGCTTTGCTTGAAAACTCGTCAAATGAAAGAAAAAATGGCAGATTAAACGCTCATATCGATTTCCCTTGTCCTGTCACCTTTGCAGGACGGCCGTCGAATTTAGGCACCTCTTTTTACTTGGGAAGAGAAATACATCGCTGTTCTTCCCTCCCCTTTTTTCCTGCGCTCGGATTTTTTGTGTGCATGCCTCACGACTCTGCCGAATCTCGCTACGCAATCCTTGCCCTACAGCACTAAGCCATAGAACACACGCACGCACGCACGCACGCACACGCTCCCACCCCCCGCTCCTCGATGCCTGTGCGCACATCTGTGCAAGGTAAGCGAGAATTATTAAATACAGGACTTGCACTCATGTTGTCAACACTTTCAAGGTGTGCTTTTCTTGCTTCATTGCCTCGGTATCTCGGCCTCGTTGGCTAGACTCGTCTATCGAATACGGACTCGACGTTTTTGGTGGGATGATTTCTGGGCATTTGTTGCGATGCTCTCTGACTTGCTCTTCTTGATGGCGTTCAGCATCAACGGTACGAGCGTCTTCTTTCTCTCTTTCTCTCTCTCTCTTTCCGATCTGCCCGTTCTCCGCTGGTCAGGCTTCTCCTTCTCACCTGATAAATCAAGTCATTAATCAGGAGAAGATGTTTCATTTGCTTACGTGCAGCTATCTTTTTTTTTTCCTTAGTCGTTGCGTCCAACTATCGGGTATCAGAGGCTCGTAAGGTTCTTGTCCTCGTGGCAGTGACCTCTACATTATGGGGATCCAGAATGAGTATTGCTGTCGCGATCGTTCGACTTGTCCCTCCAGGGCATGGTCAACGCATGGCGAAGGGCGTCGCAGTGCTCTTTTCTTTGATATGGTGTGGGCTGCTCACTGAGAAGCTTTACGCTTGTCAGAACCAACCGGCCACGAGTAGAATCTTCCGGTGCTTGCTCCCGATAAGAGCTGGGATCTTGGAAATCTGCAGTATGTGTAAACCGCCGCTTTTGATTTCTTACGAAAGAATACCTCTCGCTGAGACATCAATTCAGCGGATATAGTGGGTGATCTATGGTTGATATGTTCCCCAGCGTACCTGCTCTGGAATGTGAAGCTGAACCACAGACGACAAATTCTTATTTTCTCTGTGTTTGCTAGTGACCTCTTTGTAACGGTGGCCAGCATCATTCATGGTGTCCACATTTTGCAGCAGAAACAGGCAGCAGTTTTGATTAGTGCGAACGTAGAGGTAGGTTTTTGGGCTTCTTCTTCTGCCAGTCGATGCTCAGTCTGAGAATCTGGAAAACAATACAGCTTGGGTTATCCTTGATCATTTGCAATCTGCTCGTCCTTGCGACTTGGCTGTACTCGCGCATCTACCCTGCTGACCAAGAGCAAGATGTCACGACCTCAATAAATTATCCTACCGCTAGTTCCGCTTCACGACGTTCACGATATCCAGATGTCCCCATCTACGGATATGAAGGTTCTGTCCTTGTTCTCACACAAATATCGAGTCCCTCTATATCGATCATCTCGACCATCTCAGACAGTCGATTATATGTGGTATCCAAACCTTGCACCCAGTCCCTTAAAACACTGCATCCCGCTATTTCCATACCCAGAAAAGTATTGTCTACCAAGTGGCGTTCGACAAGAAGCTGCCCTCCACTCTTATCTCCGACGCCTTTGATTCTATCCAAAATGCCCAGTCAGGACAATATACGATTGGATAATTATGTTCCACTCGAGGCTCTGGCTTCTAAACGCTCGTCAACTATGAATCCTAGTTTGAATTGGGAGCTGAGATCTAGTGGATGTTCGAGCATATGACGCCCAAAGCATGCCTTAATTACCAGAAGCACGGGAGGAACAAGACATCATTAATCTTGTGCCGCACATTTTTACAGCTTAGACTTGGCTACAGTACCTTTTTTTTCTTTTTTTTTTTGCTTTTTCACATTTGCTATGTTCATAGGAATTTCTATCTACAGTCCATGTTGTATGTTGTCCTTGCTGTTGTCTTGTATTCTTGCCTTGGTCCAGTATCTCTTGCTTCCGTGTTCATCATCATCATCAAAAAGTTTGTGACTAGCTGACACTCCTATTGCAAACTGTAAATTATCATTGAATTCATTTCATGACGCTGATGTTGTTTGACATGACAGAGTATCGAAGGAAAGAATGAACAAAAACTCGATCCGCTTTGGAGCTTCTTCTTGAATCCCGGATGAAGACAACGTTCCGTCATTCCCGTCTTTAGTGGCATGTCATCAGTCAAAAAAAAAACATCCTTGTTACCTTCTGAGGTGTGTCGTTTTAAGTGGAGTGCTGTCTGCCGCAAGGGATAGGAGATAGTGCATCGTCTTATTCCTATTTATTCTCTGTGCTGCTGCCAAGGCGGTCCTGAGTCGATTTTTTTCTGGCAGGTGGCTGAGAGGAGGATCGAAGCTCGACGTCTGGACTAATTGGAATGACCGCTAGCTCCGCGGGGCATAGTGGACGTGGGAAGATGGCTCTTAAGTGGCTGCACGTGATGCCGTGCTCTCTCTTGATATGTCGTGGGGCTCGCTGGGATGGATGCTGGCACTCTTTTGGCTGGGAATCCACGGACTGCACAGGCTTTATGGCCGTGTCACTATGGACACCCGCATCTCTCTCCGTTTTCTGCAGGCAAGAGTGGAAACGAGGCGATGGAACTCGGCTCACGGGTCGCTGCTCAGCAGGCTCAAGCGTAGCTCATCGAGGCCCTGGTTGGACGGCATGTATGGTCTTGGATTTCTAATCGGCACTTTGACAATGAGTGTGGCTCTGCCTCTGTTGCTCTGGACAACGTGGACGCATTTCAAGTCTTTGACAGTGCCCAAAGCATCGAGGCTGGTGCGGAGGGAGGTGACACTGACGCCAGTTGTGAGTATATAGCATCGGCTGCATGATGAGTATTCATTTTTGAGTGAGCACAGGTGCCGGGAGTGACAGTTCCTCTGAGCGACATTCCTTTCATTCTGGTCTCCCTTTTTTGCTCGCAGATCATTCACGAGTTGGGCCATGCCGTCGCTGCTGCTGTCTACGGCCTTGCTATTCAGGCTGCTGGACTTTCTGTTACTGTCTGTCTCCCCACTGCCTTTGTTGTTTTCTCATCACACACACTACCCCCTCTCACAAACGCTCGTATCGCTGCTGCTGGCCCTTTTCACAATCTACTGTGCTGGCTCCTCGCTGCTTCACTTCTCCGGGCTGTTGAATGGGCTGCGTACGTAGATTCCAATTCCTGGGGCAAAGTCATCATTCGTGTCCAACCAGTGAGTGTGCTGGTCTGCTGCCCTCGGTCGATTTGAGGCCTATATTAGGCATCCCCTCTTGCAGATCATCTCGTCCCTGGGACTCTGGTCACCCAACTAAACGATTATTCCATGACTTCCCCGACACATCTTCCTGATCCATGGAATTTCTTTCTTCTTCAAAAGTCTACCATACAAGATTCGGAGCTCGGTTGGTGTATAGAAGCTGCACATTTCAGTCTGTCTGTTTGTCTCTTCCACAGATCCGCCTTGATTACTATTTCCATAGATTCTTCTTCTGACTTGTGCTGTCTTCCTGACAACCCAACTCCAGCATCACTTGCTTGTTTCCTAGCTACCCATCAACCGGTCTGCCTTGACCCTGTACCTATTCTCACTGGACAACACAAGCGGTGTACAGACCGATGTGAAGACAATTACATGTGTGTTCGACCTGCCGAATTTGAGAATTTGCTGCGCATAACTATCCTCGACCCCTGGCAAAAGCATGAACGTGTCGTACTCTGGACTGGTCCTCTGCAAGAAGTGTATAATGACGGTAGGCTCCTTCGATCCTTGGTTTTTTTCCGTCGCTTATCCAGCTCAGTGATTGTTGGTACGCGCCTTCCTAGGTTTTCCTTCCTTCCTCTCAGTTGTCCTGTCTGGCTCAACACCTTGTGGGAGTATGTGGCTTCAATACTTGTATACGCTCTCTAACGTACTCTTCCTCAGATACATATTGATGGTGAACCTCTCACTCTTCTTGTTCAACCTTCTTCCCATTGTTGGCCTTGATGGATCACATCTATTTCGATCCCTTCTCGCAGCATGGAAGCGACCGCCCTTGGATGCTGTCTATGACCTTGAAGCACTTGAGTCGAGAATTGCACAAATCAGCTGCTTGGAGAAGATGGTATCGACACTAGCAGGTTTTCTCGTTGCATTGAATATTGTCCTAGCTTTGATTCAAACCTATTATCGGTTTGAACGATTATATTAATTATGTGACTTTATTTTATTTTTTTTGGGGGGGGCTTGTTGATTTCAATTGTCTTCAGAGCTGCATAACATGTGTGAGTAAGGAGTGAATAGACTTCTTTGCTTTAGTTTCTCAGGTTGTTGATTGTATGAAGATATTGCATGCAGTCAAGTTCTTACCATTGGGACCTTTGGTATAATCCAGCATAAGAACATGACTCTGGCATTTTTTTTAACTCATCAATTCATTATGTAGTGTACAAACACAGTCTGCAGCAGCCTACTGCTACCAACAGGGCCCTGACTACCAATATTGGGGAATTCTATCCATTTTTTTTATTCATCAATTAATTATGCAGTGTACGAACACAGTCTACAGTAGCCTACTTCGACTACTAATATAGGACACTATCGGGCCAAGCTCCATATTATGAGGAGCTGCAAGAGGGAGTGTAAAGAGCACAGAGGGCATCGAGGTTCCACTCGGGAAGTCAGGGCGGGCTTGTTCTGAGCCAGCGATGGGGTTAGAGGTGTCCGAGCCATTCATAGCGACTTGTGGATGAATCAAAAAACACGGTGATTGCCGAGCTCGTGCCGTTATCTGCCGACGACCCGACGTTGTCTCTCTTATGGCGTCGCTGGCTCCGCGTTTTGGACGTGCTCCCCCCATCCGCTCCCATCTTCGCAAGGACAGGCTCACAGGTCTCCCCCGTCCACCCGTCTCCTTGGTCACTCGCGAATTTGCACCATGCAGACTCGAAGATTATTATTATGACGCCCTCCAGGACAATCTCATGTACATGACCTATCGACATGAACATCTCCCTCGTCCTCCTCCTCGCCAAATTCGTCTTACGTTCGACCCTCAAAACCCCTTTTCCAAACATAGGAAAAATCCACCTGTTGGTGGTTCTCAAGCGGGTAAAAAGTTACCACCGCCTTCGACACCAAGTAATGTTATCCGCTTGGAGAAAGTCGTCCTTCATACCATGGTCAAGGAAGCGTTGCAGAGTAAGAGTAATTTGTTGGGTGCTATAATGGCTCTGCGTGCATTGACGGGTGAGAGTTGTCAAGCTGGCGGTCGTCACAACGTGGGCGGTGTGCAAATTATACGTGGGAGGAAGAGTGTGGGAGGTTGGATCAGGCCTGGGGTTCCTGTCGGGGCTCAGGTTGAACTCAAGGGACGGAGCATGTACGATTTCGTGGGTACTTTGGTGGAATTCGTTTTACCCAGGTTACGAGAGTTCAATGGCGTGCTTTTACCCTCGCCCTCCTCGAACGTGAATAGTCTCAGTGCTGTTTCGGGTGTGGTTTCGTTTGGGTTGACACCTCAGGCTATGGGTTTTTTCCCACAGATTGAAGTCAATCAGGATTCTTATTCAAAGATGTATGGTTTGCACATTCATTTTGTGACCAATGCTTCCGGGCTGGGTGCACAGAATCGTGCTCGTGCGTTGGTGTCTGGTTTCCAGATTCCT
>Ga0153986_1000610_pt1 | contig 10536 bp, 12 predicted proteins | sample TSGA070MetaG_FD_104724 | JGI IMG/M metagenome (GOLD analysis project Ga0153986, IMG submission 104724) | Attine ant fungus gardens microbial communities from Georgia, USA - TSGA070 MetaG | ecosystem: Host-associated > Fungi > Mycelium > Unclassified | place: USA: Georgia, Alexander Wildlife... | reverse complement strand
TTTGTCTCCCTTTTTAGACAGCATTCAGACACTTGTTTTTCAGATCTTGTTCATAGCCCCCTTCATTTCACTTTCGAAAAGCCTCGGTATTCATATTAGAGGTATCCACAATTACAATTACACTCTCATAACTAGACTGGTCCTTGACGACTATCCCCACCGAACATCCTTTCCTGCCACAGAGAGGAGATAGATCAACCGGATGATATACAATAGAATAGGAAGACGTTTAGGTACACAATTCTCATTGATGCAACTCCGCAAAGAAGAAATTGTAATCGGAGGGGGGAGGCCCGGCTGTCAGGTTTGAGGGTATCTCAACCCTTTCACCCGATATGTCTGTGAAGAGACGTCAACAAAAATGCATACGGCATTATAATAGGATTCCGAGGCTAAAGGTCGCATGAGGCCGAAGCCTCGTGGGGACCGTGGAAGCCATGCAACGAAGGAGTAAAAAATAACAATAACTTACCTAATAATTTGATCTTGAGGCCTATCTCGGTGAGCGCCGATACAAAACCGGGAGTTTCATTGGATTGAGCGTGCCCCCCGTCTCTGCGCAACATAGTCAACCCATCTGTCCAGTCCGCCCAGCGTGATTCATCGGGGGCTATTAGATCCACAAGTGAACCTTCATGTGCGCTTAGGAGCGAAAACGAGAGTGGGGAAGGAGCAAGTACACCGGCGGGAGGTAAATCACTTTGATCCTGAAGTACATTTGGGGGAGGTGAACAGGTTCCTATAGATATTTCGTTGATCATGGAGACGTCAATTCGTTCAGGTAGGTCTTCAAGACCATTACGGACGGGGAATTTTACAGCACTGTCAACGTAATGCAGGTATTTGAGTCCGCTGTCCTATTAAAAGGCATAAGTACCGGCATAAATAATTCTGTTTGATGTGGTGGACACATACTAAACGCATGAATCTCCAGGGTCTGCTCGGACGACGGACCACTTCCCTTGGTGTATTCTGGGGCAAAGCAATGACAAACCAGGCACCTTGAAGGAGGCATTGTATACGTTGTTGTCGGACAAATTCGTATGATTCTTTATATAACTTAGCGCGGAGATTCCTGATTTCCTTGTTTCAAAGATTATCACTTCGTGTGAGAACTTTTGCAAGCCATACCGGACTGGGACTTTATTCAGTAGATCGTCTTCCAATTCCAATTCTTTCATCTGTCTGTCTCGAACGGCACGATATTCAGATTCGTTGAATTCGCCTTCTACTTCATGCCATGGCCTAACACTTTCGCTTCTAAGCGCGACTTTGACTCTACAACTTGAATTGAGATCATCAGACTAGATAGAATGAGGGCAGAAAACTTACTGGCTCCGAACCAAGCCAACGACTCGCTGGAAGTCGCCGAGAGCAGCACCACTCTCAGTCCACATCCGAAGGAAGAACCTTGTAGCAAGGAAGTGTACGCGGTAGAAATCTAAGAAAAAGGGTTGGAACGTTGTCGATGTAGAGTCTAAGGTTGAAATCAGTACAACAAAGAGACACATTGGTACCTAGACAAACAGCCAGGAGCAAAAATGTTCCAGTGTACCGAAAGGAGTTCGACCACTTCGTTAGAGGCCTTACCCAACGGACATCTTCGTTCTTCTGGTCTGCTCAACTGTGCCAGTACAAGCTGAAGGTATGCATTATACATATCTTTCCAAGGCAGAGCTACAAGCAGCATGTCTGACCTTCGAAAAATCTGGTTCGTTTTCAACGAAACTTTTCTGTCATTAGGCATGAGATGAAGGTGATGCAAGAAAGAAGTAGAGTGGGAACATACTAGACAGTCGAGTCCAAGTACTCCAACTTCGCTAAATTCTGCAATGATGTCTTCACTCTCAAATCCTAGATTCCGCCACTGGATGATAAAGCCCGTTTCGTCCTCACCTACTGCTAGTCCGCTACTGTCCCAGATGAATTGCAGGACTTTCGCATGTGTGGGCTCGTTTCCTGGGTCCACCAACGTTATCTTCTTTCTGTATGTCACGCGAACCATATTTGCCTGGAAATCTAAAATGCAGGATGTCAGGTCTTCAATAGTGTGCGAAGACATTGATCGCTAGCAAATTGTGAACATTCTGTTCAGCCAAAGGTCGCAGACTCACGATTACAGCGCGGCGCACGTTTAACCTCTCGAGTTCGGCAATAAATTCTTCCCAGCGAGCATCATTTGCATGGGATAACAGTGAATTGATCAACATCACACTGTGAACAAGTCAAGGAAATGATACAGTCATGACTTAAGCTTACTTGCCTATACTGCGCCATCGCTGTATCTGCACTCCCAAGCCGATTTACAACAGTCTCCAGCAGACCTCTCTCCTTTTTCATCTGGTCAAATACGATCTGAAAGCCATAACGATACACAGAACCGGATGGCAGAATTGGAGTTCCCTTGCTGGTGCCCGCCACCACGCCAGGAGCACTTCGCGAGTCGGCCACAACAAGTTTCTTGAGAATGGCCGTAGCTGGCCTACAAACATTAAGGGGAGAATGAGGCGACGCCAAGATCTGAACAACACGAAATATGAAGTTCTCATCCAAACTTCCCCAGCCATGATCAAAATCCATCAAGCGTTGCATTGCAGTAAGAGCGTACTGAGGACCATTGAAGATGAGAATGAGAAAAAGCTACACCCGGTCCACTCACAGCAAGCACATTGCCTGTGGCTGAACACACATTGTCCACAAGAAGTTGAAGGCCATCATGCTTGAGGAATTCATGGACGAACTGTTCCTCCTATGTAAATGATTGAGCGATCAGGAATCAGGAAGTTTATGTGGAACCACTTACCCGAATAAACCTTTGGAGCGAAAAGAGTGTCAACTTCAAATCGCCAACCCTGTTCTTAAGTTTCTCTACTGTATCTGTAGCTTCACGAGATGGAGACTTCACAAGTCTACCACGGGTATTAGCAGACATATAACAATACGTGAAGACCTACTTCAAACCAAAACGTCCTCGAATCTTCTTTCTTAGATTATCATTTGTCACGAGCTCGTCAGAATCATCACGTAGTGCAAAGTTTGAAGCCGGCTCTTTTTTGAGACTAGTGCACAATTGCTTGACTACATCATCCACAGTCAACGTGGGATCTATCCTGGCGCGCACGGTTACTCCTTCAAGGGTGGTGACATGGTTCGTCGGAACGAGTGGTGCCTTGGGTGTGCCGTTTGCAAGATTGGAAGAACCCGTGTGACCTCTGGGAGAGATACCAGCGGAAGACATGGATAAGACAGCCTGGAAGAGATGACGATATATTGGAGAGGAATCAGAATAAAAGACGACAATGAAAGGAGTTAATGGAGATACAGTTATACAAGCTTGAGCAGCTATGATAGAAACGTACTGTAGTGGAGGATGCCTGAAGCAAAATGTCAACGAAGCTCGAAAGATTGAATTTAAATCAGAAGAATGCGTGAAATGTCATCTTCTACGGAGAACTAGCGTTCAACGGTAAGACTGACGTGCAAAACACAAATCATCATGGTAAAGGGAGATACACAATAGAATTGAAATCATACCTCGAAACCAGGCCCTATTGATATCTACACTCTCCGTCGATAACGTAGAAAGAAAGAAAGACAACCTTACTTGCCGTGAGAATTTATCATTAATTTATTTATCCTTTTTGCCTTGCAATCCTGCGCGACTTCTGCCATGCAAACCTTAGTAACTCATATATCTAATCAATGCATGACACAATTATACACCATTCATCCGACCTTCATACTGACATCTCATATGCAAAGGCGACAGCAATCTTTGCGAACTCTAGTGAGTGTGCCCAAGAGAAGCCATTGATGCTAGTGGTATCTCCAGACGAATGAACGTTGGGATTATCATCACCGGTCCTGGCCTCGTAAGGGAATGAAGAGGGGTAACCTTGCTTGTACCAACTCGCATGGTCAGAGCATGCATATCCACACTACCTGTACTCAATTCAATCTCCTAAGCGGATTTGGTTGCAGACTCACGGGAATGTCCATAGTCCAGGGTATTCTAGAGTACATCGTAATCAATTGCTTGAGGAAAACGTTGAGACTCCCGTTGGTGTAATCAGCCTCGAGCGCCATCACTTCTTTGCTACCAGGCTTGAAGCTGCAAAGGGCATGATGTTATACATCCGAATCTTGCAACAGAAAGGCCGATACTTACTAACCCGACATATCTAGTTCCATAAATGCCTTTACTTTGACTCCAGCAACCCTGTAGCTTGTAGCAATAGCATTCGACCCAAGAAGTCCGGCCTCTTCGCCAGAATACCAATGGAATTCGAGAGGTGTTGACGGCTTAAAACCAGAATCAACAATAATTCGAAGTGCTTCCATCATATTGACACTCCCTGTACCGTCGTCGTCAGCACCAGGAGCACGTCCGCTGGTGGGGTTATTCAGGTTAATGGAATCCATGTGAGTTCCAAGTACTGTCACAGGTGAAGACCCCAGGATACCAGCAATCTTCACGATAATCGAAAGCTGTACCCAACTGTGAACGAACGAGCTAGCAACGATGTCTGACCTGTCACTAATGATCTACATTGGCTGTCATTTGTTTCGAAACCAAAGAAATTGAATTCTAAATTCTACTGACACTCTTAATTTCACTCAAAATCCACGCACTAGCATTAGCACCACTCTGCGCCTTATAATAGCGATTGTTGAATGCAGTGAGGTATGACAAATAGCGTTGCATGTTTGACGTCGACAACCGAGACAAGAGTGGTTCGACCTCTGATTGATGCGAAGGTGCCGGGACTGGCAATCCAGGCATCAGACAATTAATGTATTATGCACAAGATCTCGGCTCACAAGTTGTTGCAGTGGAAAAGCTGTCAATCGTCCTCTCCTTCTTTAACTGTCGCTCGACTTCATAAGTCTCTGTCACGTCGAACTAGAACGAAAATGAGCAGATCACAATGATGAAGATATTGGTTATTACAAAATTGACGCCCTTGCGTTTCAGTTCAAACTCCTCTTCCTCCGTTTTCCAGATGGATTCACCATCTTCAGTAAACTGAAGGAGATGTAGACCGTTGGACGAGTTTTTGACAATCTCCTCGTGAGAGACAGGTGCAGCACGAGCCAGGGATATCGCAACGAAAATAAAACTCAGGATAGCGAGTTGGTACTTCATGCTGAAGAAAGGATCAGGTCGGTCCACTTTTAAAGAGAGGATCATGTGGCCTAGAGAGTCGATACGGTGCCATGGAAGGGAATTGACGATGAGGAACCAGTTCAGATAAGCGCAGGACGATAACGACTAAGTTGCGCCATTAGTCCTCGAGTATCAGATAACCCTAACACATGGTTCTGCAAGTTGCAACGGGAAGCCCTCAACAAAATCCAAGAACATGAACTGTAGGGCCGATGCCACGACTTTTACAGAAAGAGGACTGAGCCGGATTGTCCTCGACAGGTGAGACCGTCATGCCGATTGCGCCCGTTGTACTGATAGCTGATACATCCTGGTCTCTAATGTACTGCGCAGGGCATAAATCCTGATTTTTCATGCGGCTGCGAAATGTGGCTGACTGGACACGTGGATCCACTTGTCTTCATGGCTCAACCTGTATCACTGTCTTCCTCTTCCCTCCTACAGCTTTCCTTTACATTGTTGCCAATAGTCGGGTCTTTCTTTTATGGCACTTTATCAGGCTGACACTCATTGGTCGGACATTTCTCTGATCTTGCCTTCTCTCCGGACCTCATTGTCGAATGACTCCTTGGGAACTCTTTTGAATCTGTCCAATCCTATCATCTTGACCTCTACATCTCTGGATCGTCTGTCTTTCACGGAAACAGCACCTTCTTTTCCCCCTGGACGCCAGCCTCTCCTCTTCACGCTCATCGACCTTCAGGAAGAAACCGACATGGAGGACATATCCCCAATTACCGCTCTAAGCCATGGGGAACGAGTGATTGTTTCCACGCCGACTATCCCGCGCATGAAGACTTTGCTTGAGGAGAAGATAGTTGTTGATAAATGGACAGTAAGAGTATAGATTTTCCGGATAGGACAGAGTCTCATGTATGAGAAGGACAAGGTTCGACCACAAACACCTCCAGGTCATGTTCCATGGGGCGACGTAGGAAAGGCAGAGATATGCTCAGAGAAGGAATTTGTCCAGATGACCTATGACTGTATTGGAGCTTCAGTTGGACAAGGCCACACACAATCTCCAGGCCTGAGGACCTCAAGGCGCAATGCTCGAATCCTTGATGGCTCGATTACTTATGCTTCTGAAGAGACTACGAAATCTGAGGACGAAAATGTGATCCAGAAGGACGATACAGGGCCATCTGAAAGAGTGCTTACAAGTCAACGACCCAGACGAAGGGGAGAGATAGCTCGGACGCAGCTTGAAAAGCAGGATTCACCACAGTTCTCATTTTACCAGATAGCTCCCAAGAGACACTCCAACCTCGCAATTCGGCGGGGCCATAAAGCATTCCCGTTGCTCAAGTTGAACAGAGTGACCGACAAAGGGAAAAGAGACTCTGCTTCGTCTGATTTGATCCCAGCTGCCTTTCAAGGCTCCCCAACTGTCTATTGTTCCCCTATATGGCCTCATTCTACTTCTCAAAATCCGGCTTTGGCTGAAATGCTCGGACATCTTCGTGAAAAGTGTGCATCGTTCTCTTCACGGGTATCGTTGCCACCGGATTGGTTCTATCGACCTCGGTCTGAAACGAAGGATTTGACAAAGCTGTCGGATACAGCTACCTCTCAGTCACACTCTGATGAAGACGAATGGGCTTTTGCGGAACCTTTGTTGGACATGATCAATTCCTTCTCAACCCCTGCTGGAAATTATTCTATCGTACCGAAGGACGATATTCCGAACATTTCGCGTATGCCATCTGGCGTTGCCAGCTTTCAAGCCAGTTCCTCATTCGTGAAGTATGATCGAACTAAACAATTTCCCATAGTTTCAGCCCCACCAGCGCGCTACCTACCAGTTCGACCCTCCCTCATCAGTCCAACATCGCTTCGCACAACAGGTCGAGGGACTAGAAAAATTGTTCGATTTGCGGACCTGCCCACTTCATCCCCCTCGAAAGTAACGCCCGTTTCTCTGGATGAATGCACAATGCCCTCTTCGTCAAAGGACAATCTCTTTAAGCGTCAAAACGTTGTATTCTCGACTTGGACACCTGCACCTTCAGCTATCCGATCTCTCCAATCAGCCGAGCCATCTCGAGAATCTTGGTCAAATGCTTTACCCAGTAATATCCTTCGATCGCCGCCACCGCCGCGGCGAAGGCCATTATCTCATCGCTATCCGATGTCTCCGAAGTTACCTTCATTTATTGATAGCAATACAATTGTTCGGACGTTGAGTGGCTCTCCAGCCCGGCAATCGTCCACATGCAAACCACGACCGGATCTTGTTGAGAAGTCTTCTCAGGCTCATTCACCTTCGAAAAAGCAATCATTCTTGATGAAAGGGAAAAAGACTAGGATCATCAAAGAGAACTTGAAGATTTCCCATCCCATTCCTATCACCGCAACTTCTCGGAAGAAACAAAGGAGTGGGGGGTCGATGACTGAGTCAAGTAGTCCAAGTCATGTGAACAGTCCTCTACGTAGCATATTTATGAAATGGAAGTAGTTCCAAATATGTATCTCATTAGGAAACAAGGCCTGATGGTCTAGTAGTATGATTCCTTGTTAGGGTGCTTCGAGCACATTTCGAGGAGGTCCCGGGTTCAATTCCCGGTCAGGCCCGATGAAGTTCTGTGTTACCTGGTGTTCTCCTAATGTCTGTTACTTGATGTTTCATCGGGACACTGAAATTTCAACTTTTGTATCCTTTCATGTCAGATATTGCATCTAACGATTTGGAAGCCTTGTCCACAGTCTCGTGAAATTTTGTATTCGATTTTTGTTTATATTTCATTACCAGTTGGGTCTGTGAGATTTATGCCTGTGCCCTAAATGTATCATTCTTATCGATAAAAACTTGTGTTTGGTGAAAACTATGATGCCGATTATATGGTCACGGTGCTAGCAACTTAGACGGCATTTTTCGGGTCTCGATGTATATTAAGAAACCTCAAACTTTCACCGCGAGCTCCCTCTCGGCTGACCACTCAAGCGGTCTACTCCGGTTTGCATGTACGCAGTAATCCGAGAATCTAACAGGCTGTCGATTTCTAATATGATGCAGAGCGCGTCCTGACGGGTTCCACTGGGGCAAGAGATAAACTGTTGCTTGGGATCGAGGACAAGGTTGCCTTCTGCATAAGCTTTCACGGACTTGAAATCATCTGATTTTGTGATTTAAATATCAAACGGGACCGGTGTGAAGCATATTTGAAGTCCTAATTTCTTCGTTTGCTAAATATCGAATAGAAGGCAAATCCAGGCCAACATGAACCCGACTAAAACGCGGCAATTTTTCAAAGATACTTTCGGCGTTGATTCTGAAAATGTTAATTCAAATATTATGGCACATCGGCTGATACATTATTTAGGAATGCCATCAGCCAACACGCCTCTATTTCTGTCCTTTTCGGCTGCTCGAACAGGTTACCTTCCTGCTAAGGTCTAGATGCTTCGGAGACAATGTACCTGAAAGTCTATTCTCGCCGTATGAGTTCAACGATATAGCAAGTCGCTATGCAGGTGCACAACGCCTCTCGACTCGAGGGAGACGAGGTGCTGCCCTCATACATTATTGCTTCCCAGATCCAGTTCCCACACGATGTCAAAACACACGATGTCAAAAAGGCAGCGCATTTTCCCTCACTGATTCGGCTGTCCGCATCTCACGGAACCAAGAATCTGTTCGTAGGAACCTATCTAATGCAATGGAAATATGGGTCTCAAACCAAACCTTGATCATGTTGAAATACGACGAGGAAAGGGTACAAACGGATAGCGAATACAAACTAACTATTCTACTTATATACCTAGTTAGAACAATAAAAGGTGAAACACAAGGAATCACATGCATTGTGCAGGCTTGCATGAATTCCTAATTCCAGTAGATCAAGCTTGGGATGCACTTCTATCTCTAACTATAATAACTATCACCACAGTCAACCAGTCAAAGAATCGACGGCCCGTCGTGTCAATTTCCGAAATTTCTTAGTCTCCTGTCCATGAATATGTATCCGTCAATTGCCTCCTTGAAATACATCCAACACTGTGGTCATTACAGAGCTCTGACCAATGTTAAATGTATGAACTGGTATGTAAAACACCCTCACTCCGGACTTACAATGACGATATCAACTGCAATGGCAATGGGCAACTCCTCCTTATCGCTAGGAATACATTCCGCGTGTCACTAATCGTGAAAACCGATTTGTGGCACAAACGTTCCATTGTCATGCATTATCAAAAGAAGGGCTTACTTCTGCAGTTCATCACCGACGAATTTTACCACCAAAAAAATGCCCGGCATAAAAAACGCCGGATTGAATGGGCTGAAGCCTATTACGATCTCAATGATTTCTGATCGAGGAGCATCATTCGGTTCCCTCCTCAAAATTCGAGCGAGATCGATGTAGTATCCTGTCCAAGGTGAGATCTGTTCTTTCATCTCGGCTTATCTCATTTGAAAAAATTATGGCATCGGGAAAAAGCGATAGGGTCACTGAATCAGTCGTCTAATCCTCTCCAAGTCCCTCGTCCGAACGAGTAATGTTCAAAAGAAGGACCTATTTTCGTCTTTGTGACTGTGACATATTAATGATCTCCCTACTGTCAACGTCAAATCACATCGGATGTTGACGTTGCGCGTTCGGTAAGTATCGTACTCAGAGAGGAGACTCTGGCGGTCTGACAGAAAGAATTTTCAATTGATTCCTTTTTGATAAATAGCTTCGTCGGTATCATAGCATCGCAACCGACTGTGGTGTTCTGCTTGTACACTGGCTGACAAGCGACCCATTAGAAACGGAGACCATTGAATCTCAATGCCCAAGGAGGTATACGTACGAGGAGTGTCGAAGGGAGAACTTGTTTTATCAACCGATACAGGGTAGTAACGTTACTTGACACCGAAGTGAGACATTTCTTTCTGTTTTACTCCCGGTTTGATTTTGCCAGTGTTTATCCTGAGGGTGCGCCAAATAGATGAGAATCAGACAGATACCAATATTATCATCCTCGCTAACTGCACGTCACTCTCTCATGTCTGGCAAGGTTTTATAGAAAGGGGTCGTTGACAAGGACTTGGGGCCCGTCCTTAAAATTAGATATGCTCCACGGGAAGACGGACTTTTTTCCATTCTTTTTTCACCGCATACGGGCGAGACCTTTGAAAGCAAAAATTATCCGGGTGAGCAATTACTCGAACTTGAGTAAGACTTGAGTAAGTCGCTATCATGTGTTGGGGTGAACCCACTCGATATAAATTCTCGGAGTAGATGAAAAGCCCCTAAAAACAAAAAAGTTGATCCCACGCTTCCAGATTTACATCTTGATCTTCCTTTAACCCCAATCTCCATACCTTCTTCTAAAAAGAATTTCTTCTTGAGGATATATAGTCAATTTATTTCCCACGGTGTTAC
>Ga0153986_1000609_pt1 | contig 10542 bp, 10 predicted proteins | sample TSGA070MetaG_FD_104724 | JGI IMG/M metagenome (GOLD analysis project Ga0153986, IMG submission 104724) | Attine ant fungus gardens microbial communities from Georgia, USA - TSGA070 MetaG | ecosystem: Host-associated > Fungi > Mycelium > Unclassified | place: USA: Georgia, Alexander Wildlife... | reverse complement strand
GACGCCAATCACCAATGAGCCCATCATCATGGTTTATCCTTTGAGAAACACTCAAGTCAGTGCACTGTCTCCTGTGTCTGAAGTTGTGTCCCCGCTTGTGTCAAGGAACCTTTACCTTGAGGAAGACAGAGGATATATGAGAAGCAATGATTGTGTGATATCTGCATCCAACACCGAATGGCCCGAGACAAGAACCACCATCAATACACCTGAGGCCAGTTCGCAATCTTCGCCACTCATGGTCTCTCTGCCGATTGAACCTCCAGTGGCAAGCATTGGTGAATCAAATGGTGGCGCAATCAATGATTCGATTTTATAGCAGGTAGAGCGCCACGGCACCAGAATTCTAGTTCTGCAGACTTTAATGCTTAACTTTCGCACCTGTTGCAGCTGGTCTTGAATTTTTGAAACCATGATACAATTGATTACAATACATGTTGAATACATCAACTCTTGAAAAATTTCCTGGCACAGCAACCAGAAGTGTTTTCTGGTGTGACGAATGATCACGAGTAAGCTAACCATCAATATTGAGATATTTTGGTTGCTATACCCAATGGTGTTGACGCCCATTCGTCGCCTGCTGCTTTTTGTTCCACCCCTTTTCATCTTCGCTCTTACTCTTTTCTGCGGATACCTGTATCAATATCAAATCCGAAATACGTTATCATACGCCAGCCGACCACTATGGGATCACGATGAAGGACCAAGCAAAGTTGTACCGCATTTCTATTCTGAAGGACTTCAGATGGATTCTCACACTTGTAACCTACATGGGTGGCAGAAGCGGAGAGATGAGGACAAGGTCAAAGTGTTGGATGCTGTTCTCATGAGCACTGAACTTGACCTATTGGAAATACGATTAAACGAACTCGATCCTGTCGTAGATTTCTTCCTCATCCTCGAGTCTAATGCGACTTTTACGGGGCTACCGAAAGATACATATTTCAAGAAAAATAGGGCAAGATTCGATAAATTTCGAGATAAGATCGTATATTCATTGTATGCTTCTTTCCTTAGCCGGTTGATTGGCAATATTGAACATGTATTCGATAGTATTCCGGGGTACCCATTATCTCGTAATGGAGTTGCATGGGAAGTTGAAGCGCACACACGAAGTATCATGACCATCATGTTGGATCAACATATGAAGACACTTCCCATTCCAACGAAATATTTGGTGGTGATGTCTGACTTGGACGAAATACCTTCAGTTCAGACTATTCAACTTTTGAAAGCCTGCGATTTTGGCGATTCAATTCATCTCCAATTGCGAAATTTCTTGTATAGGTAAGCCATGGGAAGATATCGTACAAACTTGTGACTCATCATCTTCTGGAGTTTTGAGTGGTTCTTGGGTTTCAACAGTTGGCGTGCAAGTGCACACATTTGGAACAAGGACAGTTACTATCGGCACTCCAAGAGTACCGAGCGTATCCTTGCTGATGCTGGTTGGCACTGTAGTTATTGCTTTAGGACTATTCCAGAGTATATTGTCAAAATGAAGGGATTCTCGCACGCGGATCGCATCGGTGGTCGAATTGATCTCCTGGATCCCAAGAGAATCCAAGAGATCATCTGCAAGGGCAAGGACATATTTGGTATGCTACCTGAAGCTTACAGTGTGAGTTTCCATTTGCTGGTGCAGGTGCGACTAAGTCTAATGGGAGCACCCTAGTACCTGGATTTATTCTCACAAATGAGCCTCAGTCCGTAAGTCATTTGCTGTTCATTCCAGAAGTAAATGCTCATCAAGATCAAGATTGAGAACCGCAGTTGGCCTGCCTCGCTATCTACTTGAGAACGCGGAGAAATTCCGTTTTTTGCTTCCTGGTGGCTGTCGCAGGGAAAGCTAATGTATTCAAGTTTGATGGAAATCTAGAGAATGCATATCTATCTATCTACCACACTGTATTTTGTATTTTGACGATGTTCAGTGCACCCCTGTCTTTGTCACACTGTATATGACGTGATGTTTACCTTAAAGTATGAACTTTGTATATTCCTCGACTTGCGAATTCATGGCCGATCATAAAGCATACCTAGCGGAGAGATATATGTCAGGTCCTAAAGCAGACGCCATTCTATCACACACCGCTCCTAAGAAGAAGAAAAAACGTAAGGGCGTAGAAAATGTTTCAGCAGGAGCCTCTTTTATTAAAGATGATGATGCTGGTTGGGGTTGGGACCAGACTAGGGAGGAGGAAGATGACCTCGCTGGAGCAATTGTGGCGGCAGACAGGTCGTTCAAGAAGCGTAAAGTTGCGGTTTCGGGCGGTTCCAATTGGGTTACAATACAGGAGGGTGAAAAACCTTTGGAGGAACCAATTCCTGCAGATGAACGGCCTATGGTTGTGGATGCAGAGGAGACAGGTACACCTAAGGGAGGCTTAATGACTGCTACGAAACTACGCAAGATGATGCCAACCAGTCGGGCACCTCAACAAGAGGCGGCGACGGAAGAAGAAACTGCACAAGCACAGGAGACTGTATATCGAGACTCTAGTGGAAAGCGGATAGACACCAAAGCTCAAAGGGCTGCGGCTGCAAGAGCAAAACGGGAGCGGGAAGAGAAAGAAGCTCAAAAGATGGAATGGGGGAAAGGGTTGATTCAGAAGGAAGAAAAAGAGAAGAAGAGGCTGGAAATAGAGAAACAAAGGGAGAAGGCATTTGCTCGGCATGCAGATGACAAGGAGCTGAACGAGGAGCAAAAGTCAAAAGAACTCTGGAATGACCCTGCGGCTGCCTTTTTGACGGTACGTCTTCATCTGTGGGATATATCATGTTTCATAGAGCTATTCCTACAGAAAAAGAAATCTAAAGGTCCTCGAAGACCGGAATACAGTGGTCCACCCCCACCACCCAATCGGTTTGGTATCAAGCCAGGTTATCGCTGGGACGGGGTTGGTACGTCCTTCATTAATTTACTTCTGGCTACGATTTCTAAAAGTATCTTATCCAGATCGTGGAAATGGTTTCGAAAAGAAATTTTTCCAGGCTCTCAATGCCCAGAAACGACAAGGCCAAGAAAGTTATAACTGGAGTGTCGATGACATGTAGCAGTTGATAACCTCTCGAGATCAATACCTAATACTCATGGTCACCATTAACATTGATCCATTCCATGAAATTGGGGTAGTGCCCACCTGAACGGTAGGGTCAGTACCACCTTGTCCATCCAGGATATTGTTTGTATTGGCTATTTATACACACAAAACCGATAATGAACACATGTCGAAACGAACAAATGACAATTCAGAGAGATAGGTTGAGCAAGGAATAACTTTACAATTCACCGATGAAAATGAATTGGGGTAAAGAATTAGGGAATGAAGTATAATTAGAACCGTTGTAACATGGCTGGCTACCCAGGGATCTATCATCAGAATCAAGCAAGTGATCATAGGTAAAAAGGACCTCCAAAAATCCTAATTTAAGCTGTTGGCCCCAATATCATGCTGCGTCGACGTCTGGCTCTTTCAAGAGGGGTCAAATCAGCACCTTGTGCGGTGGCTAAGATGACTGTCAATCTACAGTCGAAAATAATGATACTGGACATACACGACTGGGAACTCTCCATTGATACATCACCGTTGCCACCGCCTTCCGGCTCCAGGTCCGTAGTGGCGGAGTCTACCGAGCTACTCGAAATGAGCTTAGGCAGCATAGACCGACGACGCTGGATGCAAACTTTAAGAATGGTATGTTGAACAAAGTGATGGAAAGACGTACCTTGTTCGTTCCGGCAATGTTCATCTCTCTCAGGTCAACCAAGAAAGACGTCTCGTCGACATGACTTCTTTGTTCGACACATTCTACAACCCAGGCAATACCAACGACGGAAGGTTTGGGTTCTCGAAGTAAACTGACACATGAAAACTTGTAAGTCGCGACAGGACTTGTCAGGACGGGAGAGCAGCCCACCGGTAGCGACTAATTGTACTCATCAGTCCATTCTTGAATATGACATGGGTACACGCTTGGCCCACACGGGTTTGTATCTGAACAAAGGGTATGGTGTATGTATCCATTAATAAGAAACACAACGAACCTTGGCGCCCAGATTCTCAAGCATTTCCATAAATAGTGAACCAGCCTCTTCGCCATCATCCGTCCGCACATCGACAAATATCTTGCAATCCTTCAGGACACCCCAGGACTCAGTTTTTTTTACAGATAACTTTTCCTTATCTGTGCCTCCCTTTTGAGCAGGACCGAAAAAATCTGCACTCATGGCAGGGCTCTTGGTTTCGGCATTCAAGGCTACTTTGGCTGCCTGGCGTGCACTGGAGCGTTTTCCTCCTGAGCCCAGGTGTTTATCAGGTGAGGTACTAGATGCCGCGGCCGTAATGTCATCGCCTGCTGCTGGTTCCTCACTGACAAATTTTGAAGGGCCAGGATAAGTGCTGCTGATGCTTCTTGCAACTTTCCGAGGTGTAGCAGGAGGACCCATAATTACCTTGTCCTCGGGACAGTATAGAGAAGCTGTGCATAGTGACTCCGAAAGTTGAGAAAGCGCCATGGATGCTCGCCTTGACGAGTCTTTGGGCTTCGACTTTCCTTTCTCAGTAGACTTCTTCCCGTTGATACCTCCAGATGCATGGACTTCGTCGTTTTCTTCGACTAATGGTATCAAGAACATGTTGTTCATGTTATCGGCGGCCTTGATTCCTTCAAGCCCTCCAGAACCGCTCGTAAGGGGAAAACTATCGAGGTTGTCATCTTGGTTCCCAACACTTTCACTGAGAACATTGTTGCTGCCACCCTTGACGGGACTTGCTTCAACTGTGGGAAGGGTCGTTTTCCTGCTTACTTTCTGTACTAAACGTTTGTTTGTGGCCGGAAACATCGGACCGTTTCTGTTGCCTAAACCTTTGAATAATGTCTTGCCCTTATCTTGATTAGAACGTATCAGAAACGGTCTTCTGTCTCCAAACACAGTTTTCTCGGTTGAAGAAGAGTTTGACAAGGTCGAGGTTGAAGTGGACGAAGATCCCGATCTAGAAAAGAACATTGTCATTGGTTTTTGAACAAGCCGTGGTTTCTTTGTTGGTGGAGCCATTTGATTGAGAGGTGTGTCTGAAGACGTCGTTCTTGTTTCAGTATGTCCAACTGTGAAGGAACGCTTGAGGGAATTGCTATTGCTCGGCCCGGATTTGTCACCGGTTTCAGGAGGAATCGCTTCATTAATATCGCAACTGGCATCATGATTAAAACCTAAGCTTGTATTAGGTCGAGAAGGCGCTGGCATTTCCAGCTTTTTCAGTGCCGTTGACAACGTCGATAACGAAGAACTGTTAGGCTTCACCCTGATATTATCCATTGCGAAAACATCTGATATATACAATTTGAGCCGATGAAAGCAACGCTCAAATTACCAGGGACTCACCAACAGAATGATTGAACATGGACATAGCCTTGGCAATCTTCGTTGGTGAGGGCGAGTTTTCCACGGAATCCGCCATAATAACTGGTTTGAATGGTGTTTTTGTAAGCGAAATTTTAGCAGGACTTGATCTGGGGGTCCTAAGATTTTGGATGGGAGAACTCTTCTGCATAGATGAACCCCGAGGAACCGACGGATCATCAGATTCTTTGGAAGGTCTCTTGCCTGAGGATGGCTTTTGACCACTGAGAAAAGATTTTCCACCTCCGACACTGTTAGCTCTCATGCCTTGATTATTTTAGATAACCATCAGCCTCAAGAAGTGAGAACAACACTCACGACGCGTCAGCTTAGATGGACCAAGCTCAGATGGGGGCTTTAGGGCACTTCTTGTGACTCGCGTTGAAGTGGGTATACCGCTTTGTTTACATTTTTTCGAAGCAAGTATTGGCTTATCAGCTTGTAAAGGATCAACATGGAGGACAGAAGGTGCCGAGTCCTCAACCCGTTTTGGACCTTCAGCTGCTTGCGATGCTGTCGAAGTCACTATCGCGGGAATTTCTTCTCTCCCCTGTGGACCGTGGAACAACATCGGTTCTGAAGCACCATGACTATCCATCATCTCTTCCTTTTTCCTAATTATTGGGTGGTCTTCAACGAGTGGTGGCTCCAAATCTATATGATCATGCTTGGTATCAAAATTCAACTTGTCTGAGTCTGAGGATGAATTTTTCGAGACAATTGGTACTGAATCTACGTTCCCGAGTATTTTTGAGGGTCCTGATACTGGCAGGTCTTCCCTCATTTCAGAAATCGGTGGGATCAGTGTGTCAACTTCTGTCTTCTTCTCGTCCAGTATTTTATCGTCGTTGGTGACAAATTTTGAGGATACTTCAGCTCCTTTGTTCTGATTGAGGCGCACCTTATCCTCAAGCGAAGATTTGTTGACCCCGGATTCCATCTCGCCTCTGCCTTTCACAACGCTGCCAGTACTGCTGATTGTCTTAGGTAGATGAGAGATAATCTTGCCTTCGTCCTGCTGCCGGCTTGTCCCTTGTTTGGATGCATTTTGCATGAGCAACTCGATAGCATTAAGCCTGGTGTAGGATTTGGTATTCCTGATGGGCACACTGTCCAAGTCCTCGCGTGCCAATTTGAGTGGTTTTTCGGCTGCTCCTCCGGAATCAGACCTGATGAGGATAGGAAATGGCGGTCCCCCAATATGAGGTATCTGACTTTGGGGTGAGAGAGGAGCAGCTGGTGTGTCGAAAGCATTCTTCGGCTCGCCAAAATTAGGCTGTGGTATTGAATGTAACGAGGGCTCAGCCTCGTGTCCCTGCGATAAAATGGACTTGGAAGTTGGTTCACAGCTGCGAATCATGCTCACTTCTTTTACATCAAAACTCCGACTCTCCCTCGTTATAGTCCTGTTCCCTCCTTCATCAACTCTTGGTAGTGGCGGGGTTTCGGGAAGAGGTGTCAATGGAGACATTGGAGGTAGAAAGGATAGCGCATTGGGTGCAGGGGTTGCAGGATATGAAACAGGAACATGCAGAGGAACAGCTGGTGTCGGAGATTCTGGAGGATGTATGGAGACTTCTGGAAGTTCTGTAGGTAACATTTTGGGGGTGGCAGGCTCATGAACATGCTTCGTCTTCGTGACTGATTCAATAACGAACCGCGCCTCTGATTTATCACTCATAGATATCGACACTCCAGGTTCATCGTGAGATGCCTCTGGTGGCTGTTCGGACACCAGAGGTTTCGGTGTAATAGGATGCACCTTTAGTCTGGGGAATCTATCTATAGCACGCGAAGGCGAATGAGAGCGTATCGGGGACATAGGGGGGTTTCTAAGGTCAAGTATTGGGAAGGATGACAGGGACGGTAAGGATGAAGATGATGGAAACAATGGCACGGACCGCGCCCTGGCTTTGTCTGGCTCTCCACCTAGGATTCCAGTTTCGGAGATTGAGGACATCGAGCTCGGCTTATCGCTGGCCGTCGCAGTTCCTATACGGCTGCATTGCGCTTTGCGGTTTGAACCAACATTCGGCTCTGAATTCGTCCGAGAATGATCTAATTTGGTCATGCAAACATTGACAGGATTCTGAATTTCCTCATTTTGCAATTTTGTCCTCTTCAATCTCCTTCCATGTATATCCCCTCCAACTCGAGTGTCGTATTCGTCACTGGGAAGAGGAGAGACGGAACGTTTAGATCCTGAAGGTCTGGGAAGTGTTGATAAGAATTCGTCCTTGTCCTTGTTGACTTGCTCCGTCAGACTTTGAAATTTTGGGTTCTCACGAGCAGCATTGCGAGCATATTTCATAGGAGAATGCTCAGTATGTTTCAAGATATCATCCGATAGTCTGATTTGAGACCGCGTTCGTCTTTCGAGAAAAGGATTTGTCGTCATCTTGAACGCAGAAACATAAGATCCTGAAAAATTCCAAAGTGAGTTGATCAATCCCGGTTTGAAAAGAGACATACGAAGTTATGGGAGTAGTCGGGTAAGTATGGCAGGCCACCACTGTTACTGTGCGGTTGACAGTATCACGTGAGCCATTAGTAGGTCAAAGCTGCAGTTCTTAGTTCAGCCTTGAAATGTTTTCCTTCGTCCACCATCTCGCCTGTGCCAGAGAGTCGCATTGCTTATTTGCAGAACGTTTTCTATCAAAAAGACTTTTAACGAAAGCAAGTCGAGCCCTAAATAGAATCCCACGACGACCGACCCGTTCAATTGTGACTAGTTCGAAATCATCATCATCACTACTACATCCGACGTCCGTGAGGGAACGCTTTCATGGCTGAGTTCATTCCCCTCATAGAGACACAGGAAGCTTGTCATCGAGAGGCCAAAAAGCATACTTATTGTAAATAAAATGCGAACTCAACCTGTAATTCTTGCAATTGATGCCTTCGTTGAGTAAGTTGTCTTGGTTCCGCCAGCATTGACCATAGTCGTTCAAAAATCACAGACACGTTGATACTACTTATCCGGGAGTGCGTGTTTTTCATGAAGATAAGACAGAGATCCCACATGGTGCAGAAGTTTGGAAACCAGGCGAGTCCCCCAAGGTCCGGGGTTGTCAAGTTATCTATCTTATGTTTTAACATAGGTCCAAATGCTGAGAATATTGACCTCGTCGTGACGCTCGGAGGAGATGGAACAATACTTCATGCCTCCTCGTTGTTCAGCGCTGGTGCAGTTCCACCAGTACTCAGCTTCTCAATGGGCACCCTCGGTTTTCTTTTGCCATTCCGTAAGCTATCCGTTCCTTAGCCCTGATCAAGTGAGCCACCGACACTTAATCTATCCTAAGACATGGATGATTTTGCCAAGGCCCTGGAATGTGTATTTGAAGGCCAGGCAACAATTCTGAACCGAATGCGTCTAGCATGCACTTTCTATAATAGAGACCTCGCAAAGAAAGGGAATGATGGAGATGGTATAGCTGGTCTCAGTTATCTTTGGTGTCTGTACAGCTCACAGTTGGTAAGATTGGCAGGTGATGAACGAGATTGCCCTCCATCGCGGTTCGAGCCCTCACCTCAACACTATTGATATCTTTGTAGATGGCCAGCATTTGACCGAAGCCGTCGTGAGTGTTCCTCGCCACATGTGTCAGATAATAATTCTCATTCAACGTCGGTCAGTCTGATGGCCTCATCGTTTCGACTCCAACCGGATCAACGGCCTACTCCTTATCTGCTGGTGGTCCCATTGTTCATCCTTCATTAAGTGCATTGGTCCTCACCCCAATCTGCCCTCGGAGCTTGTCCTTTCGGCCCCTTGTATTCCCTGCATCTTCTGTGATAACCTTACGAGTAAGTGTTCAGACTCCGAACTTAAATCTCATCTCATGTCACACTTCGATAGGTAGGGGACCGCAGTAGGTCTCCTGCAGGAGTTTCCATGGATGGTAGAACCTCACACGCATTGAGTCCCGGTGAATATGTCAATGTCCAAGCATCACCGTATCCTGTTCCTTGTATCAACAGATCTTCGATTATTGATCCGGGCGATGAAGGTGAGCACCACGAGAGTGCTGGGCCTGGTAAGGACGACGACTGGGTTCGGGATATTAATAACCTACTTCAATATAACGCCACCTTTCGAAGCAAGGCACTGCTACGACATAGCCGTACCTAAACAGGATGCCAACCTGTTACAGCCGTATCAAGCATCCTCTTAACTCGGAATTAGGGCACTCAATGTTATTTTGCTTCATGACCTACATGGAACGGAATCAACTGGGCAGCTAACTAGCTGGTCCTTGGGAGCGCCATGATCAAAAGGAAGTCAATCCTTATGTCTAACTTTATTGGTCCATTATTTTACCGAGGGAAACCAATGTAACAATTAGACATAATCCTGCAAACATGACAATAGAGGGAAAGAAATTGCTGACAGTCATTGGCTCAGTAGAATTGTTCAGATGTGCTGTGCTCATAAAGCAAAAGTTTGAACGTCGTTGAACACCGCGGACTGAAGTTACGAATCGGATTGGGGCCGTGATGAGGCAGTGCTAAGTTACATCGTCAATAACATAACATAACATTCTCATCGAACAAGAGCACTGCCCACTTTTACATACAGGTTTAAACATTGATAGTAACTCAACTACAGTCACTGCAAATCAGACATAAAGTTAGCTATACACATGTTGTCACGATCACGGGAAAACGGGGGGAGCTACAACATCATGTTTTCATTCATTCAAGTTGGCTAACAGGGAAAACCCTGCCTTTCCCCCTGCTTGTCTTGTTTTCTGGCTCCTAGTAGCGACAGCGGTAGCATTATTAGCATGAGACCGCCTTTTTTCTTTTCCTTGTACCCAATCTTCTCTGAAAGCTTCTATCAAACCGACATGGCACGCTTGCCACATCTGTTCAATACTACTGTCATTGTCTGGTAGAGCCAGGCTACCAGAGAGGTACGCATGGAAGAGCTTTCCAGAAAACCGATGAACGGTTGGAGGAACAAAGGACGTCAATAGGAGGGCTTGTACTAAATGTTCAATAGTCTCCATGGTAGTCAGAAACTGCGCAGACAATTGCACATTTCTATCCTGGACAGGAGGCGACTCATGACCACCAACTACATCAGACGGACCAAGCGTCCAGAAAGCAAAAGTGGCACAAAGACATTT
>Ga0153986_1000605_pt1 | contig 10631 bp, 10 predicted proteins | sample TSGA070MetaG_FD_104724 | JGI IMG/M metagenome (GOLD analysis project Ga0153986, IMG submission 104724) | Attine ant fungus gardens microbial communities from Georgia, USA - TSGA070 MetaG | ecosystem: Host-associated > Fungi > Mycelium > Unclassified | place: USA: Georgia, Alexander Wildlife... | reverse complement strand
TTTGGTTACCGTCGCTGTCACATCCCTGGGGTGTCCTTCCAGATGCAGGTCTTGTACTACACCCAACCAGATTCAGATTTAGCTGAGCCTATCACGGTTCAGTTCACATTCACAGATGTTCCCATTGTACGTCTTTCGTTATCGAATTTATGTGAGCTGACCCATTCCTCTGTCAGCTGGCAATGGAAGTACTGCCCTGTGATAAAATTGCTCTCATGAGCCAACGAAGCATCACAGTCTTCCCCATTCCCGATGTCAATGATAATGGGAGTGTTTCATGGGCACCCTCCCATGTTCTAGATCTTGAGAAATTTCCCATAGATTATATGAGGTTCCGTTCTTTTCATAAGCATGAATTCTCAATCATTGTTTGCTCTGGAATCTCTCATATTATTGCGGTCCGAACAGTGCATCGGAACCTAGAAGAATCCCGTATCATACCTCTTGCTTCGCAAGTTCTGGGAAATTTACCCCTGTCTGTGGCAGGACTATCTAGAGCTATCTTGGGACAAGGTAGGGGCATCAGCTTTAGTAAGCTGCGTTTGGTTGATTATACTTGGGACATGGCTTCAATTGAGCAACCTCATATCCATGTCACTGAGAGCAGCATAGAAGTGCCTTCTATGTACAGAGAAAATCTCATAGCATATAGTGAGGACACTGGACGTCTTGTATTATATGACAGAGGTAGTTATATGGTCCATGTATATGACCTCCTGTTATGAATATACTAGGTTTTTACCCATGCCTTTGGCATGGGCTTCAACATCTACTAATTATGAATGGAGTTAACTATACCTCCATATATTTGTGACATGTTGTAGTCAGTATGTTATGCTCCCTTCCTACAACTATCTGCAATCACAGGATGTGGTGAAGTCAGTACAATACTGACACATCTATTAATTATCCAAATTAACTTATTGACTTCACTCATTTGTTGACTGTCCAACTCATTCACTTGCTTATTATTTTCTTATCATTCAAGTCACAGTAGAAATCCATTGTCATATACAAAATACAATTTTTAATCTAATGCTGTTCAATACTTCTTTATATAATACATTGAGTGTCTTTTTGCTCTCCAGAAGAAGTACTGAAATGTTCAATTTACTATCTGATATGTGATCGTTCTTCAACGATTGCCCTGAAGGTCATGAATCCCATGCTGTGGTTTAGTTTGAGGAGTGAAACATGCCTTAGCCTTGACCTGGATAGATTCTAGTGGCAAGGACTGGCAAGTGCGGAAGACACGGGAATCTCTGGCACTACAAGTCGGCCTTCCTTTCAAAATAGCATCACGTTTCTCGAGAAGGATCAAGATGAGAGAAAAAATATTGAAGAAATTTCGGTATCGGAAGACGTGCAGGTGCTAGAGAAGGATTGTTATCTGTTTCCCAAACCAGTGGCTCTAGGTGTAGGCGCGAGATCGGCGTTTAATGACTACTTGATAATGCATTGAGCCCAATAGCTCGCTGTCCGTAATAAGCACCCCCAAGCTCTGGAGCACCCACCTTGTAAATGAATTTCATGATGACATTGAGCTTGCGCATCAATGATGATGCGTTGAAATAGCGATATTTTGATGGTGAATATTTACGTTGTTTGTTCCACAACCACAATGGCCTCTACAGATACTGCTCGTGAAAGCACAGTGAGGCCTCCTTCTGGTGCTATCCGGCCTCCCCCTCTTGAAAAACTCGCTGCCTTTATGGGCGCGCAATCCAAAGAGCCGAATAGCAGTTCAGCATCTCGCCCGAGACTCGCCGTAGCCGCTCTTCGTACCGGGTCTTCGACTTCGGTCGCTACATCCGCGTCTACTCTAGATTCAACAGCAGTCAATTTTCCCAACACTCGCGCAGCATCGCCGTCAGCTTTATCAACATCCCCTCCACATTCTGAAACCCAGTCATTGGACGGGGAAGCCGGCGATGCACTGACATCTGAGCGACTTGAAAAGCTGGACCAGGAGAACCCGTCACTGCAAGAGAAGAAGCCTGTCAAGGTTGGGTATAAGAACATTCCGAGTCTGGATACCATTACTGCACGTCTCGTCAAAGCCCGTCAACTCAGTATCGATGGTACTACCAAGCCCCCTGAGGCGCCTATGATTGAGGATCCAAAAACTCCTGGTGTCCAAATGAAGGCACCAGAACATCCGCTGCAATTCCCGTGGTGCGTTTTCTTCAAAAACTCCCTTATGGTCTTTTCCAGCAAGACGTCAGGGGAACTTACCTACCTTCTCAGGACAATATATCACGACACAAAGGCCAAATACCCGTTCACAACCCCGCCCACTGTACCAAAGCCTCCCACGTCGGAAGTCTCAGGATCTTACACCAACAATCCTCCTGATACACAGGACTATGAAGCCGGGCTGACCGTCATCGGTGAATTCAACACAGTCGAAGCCTTCTGTCGATACTTCAACTGGCTGAAGCCCCCTTCAAAATTGGAGAAGAATTCCAATTATCACCTCTTCAAGACAGGAATCAAGCCCATGTGGGAGGATCCTGCAAACGCTGATGGCGGAAAGTGGGTGTTAACGATGAAGAATAATCCTGAGCTCCTCGATAGGTCTTGGTCGTGGTTGGCGATGGCGCTTGTAGGGGAGGAACTGGACGAAGGGGACGAGATTTGCGGTGCTGTTGTAAGCTTGAGATCAAAGGTAGATAGAATCCAGCTATGGACAAGGAGCAAAGACGATGTTGAGAAATTGAACACAATCGGGAGGAGAATGGTGAAATTGTTAGATCTCTCGGATGAAGATCAGATCGGCCTCGAATTCCAGGTATGCTCATCATATTCATTTTGACATGCTTCCAAGCTATATTCTATGCAGTACAACACTGAAGATAGACCCCAACACAACAAATTCCTTTCTATCTCATCAATCCCTAACACAGGCTTCCGATCCTCTTTTCAAACCCAAGGACCTCCAAGTGCAGGATTGCCCGCCCGCAGTTCGGGGTTTCCACCATCTGACCAGTCGGGCAGTACAAACGCTTTTGGCTTATCCGATGTAGGATCCCAGGGATCCTCGTGGAAACCTCTTAGCTCTAGACGTTGAGTCTCTCCACGCTACAAATGTTCAACCTTCATTTCCATGTACCAAGTAATAGTAATTTCTTGTCTTGTCTTGTATTCATCTGGAGATTTGTATCTATTAGGAGCCACAGAAATACTTTGAGAAACCAAGTAGCCCCTCGCATTTGGTGCATTCTAGTGGGCCAAGGGCGTGTCATGGCCCACTAAAATGTTTATCTCTTTGTGGTCAATGATTAACCTGCATAGAGCATCTTTTATTAGCTGCCCTCAGCTACCTACAAACATTGATCATTGAATAGTGGGAGTAGCCTCGATTTTGGACGACTGAATTCAATGTTGCTTTGCTGTTAATTCTTCACTAGTGTTGACAAATAAGTGGAAAGCAATGCTTTAGGGCCCGACCCAGACATGACACAACTTTCAGAAGTATTCCATCCAGCGCGCTTGAGCTCTTCTAAGAAGTCGCTCGCCACTGAAGGGGAGTTGATATATTCATGAGTAGATGTTATCAATTCTACCTGAACTTCAGGATTCTGGAGGTTGGATATCTTCTGGGAAGCGATGCGCCGACATAGTTCAACCGCGTGCAGCCAACCTTTTAATTGATCTTCTGCAGTAAATTTCTCCCTGAAGCACACGTGGACGATAGGATAACGATATAGATTATCTGCAGCATTAGTAGAGAAGGAGGTTTTTGGGTCGAAGCAAACGATATAATTCTGGTTGCGAAACTTGTGAAGGAAGGCGAAGGAGAGTGTTGGGCCACATAACACATCTAAAGGTGCAGAGCCCATGTGAAAAACGCCGATGATGCGGTGTGTCAATGAATCACGGATCGTTCCAGGACGATCGAAGATAAATTCATGTTCAGCTATTTGTTGAGGAGTTGGTGCTTTTTTGTGGGCCTTGTAAAGCAGCCATGCGATCGGTGCCCGTTGCCTGTTGAGGTAACGTAAGGCGAGGTTTCGCACCGCGTAGTAGTTGATAGTAAGGTGCAGAACAACAAGGATGAAGAGAGAGATAAATGTTGCCCAGGGGGAAGTTATAAGTGGAATGAGGAAACTGCCGAGCTGCAGATCTTGAGAAGTTCATTCCTGACTTGATGGAGCAGATCACTCACCAACATACCTGCAAGGGCAAGAACGGTTTCTTTGCTAGAATCTTTCGCATTGAGATCACCAAGATCGCCTAGACCTGAGGATGGTGTAGCAAAGTGCAACGAGATAGCAGCTTTGGAACCACCAGCAACAATGCCACAGAGAGCCCTCAACGTTGCACTCGCACACAAGGCAGCAACACGTGCCCAAGGAAAGAGTGCGCCCAAAACGGGAGAAAAGACATCAATGATTACAGCGAGATCGTTCATGATGTCCGCTAAAAACCGGTACATCTTTGTTTCAGGCACTAGGGAGGTACCCAAATAATAGGCACCAACAATAGCTGCAAACCAGGACTTTGTGAGAAGCAAATCTTGGGGCCCAAGAACGATTCACTTGTTATTCGACCGAAAACATCTTGAAGAACTGAGAGGAGCATAGCCTGTGTGGCTGTAGCGGTAGAATTTCCGACGCCCATGCCTAACAGAGACGAGTTACCAAGTGTAGCTGAATTAAGAAGGAGTATGTACTAACCCTGAAGCACGGCACGGGAGGCGAGAAGACTCGCCAGAGAGTTACAGAAGGCCTGAGCAGCATTGAGGATCTGATATCTTGATTTAAGAATTTCAATCATCTGCCTTACAGAGTATCTTGGGAGACACCATACTGGAGATAGTCTGATGATAATTAATCAATGTGACATACAAAATGCAAAATTCCTCACCAGGAGTCACGGTTCTGGGAAAACCGACGGGCAAGAACACTTTGACAAGAAGCTCTTTGAAATCTTGGCGTTTGGGTTGGCGCTTGGTTTGGCCTGGTCTATGATCCTTCATAAAGATCCGCAAGTCCTTCAGAAGATAGCGTTCAATAAAGCGACAATAGATGAATAAATGAGATACATTTTCAGGTGAAAGCCACAGCTCTCTTTCTTGATTCAAGCTGTCCCTCTCTGTAACAATGAGCGTCATGCCACGAGATCCGCAGACTGCGTTAGAAGTTTCTCAAGGAAAAAAAAAAGTACGCGACGTTTGAAGGTCACCTGACTTGCCACCTCATCTTGGATGAAGTATATATGAAAATTCAAAGTTTCTCAGTCTCCTATGGCTGACTATCACTCCCCTCACTTTCTTGGTATTCAAACAGTCCTTTCACGTTGCCTGGAAACCTATAAAAAAAGGCAGCATTGTCTATGTACTCTAAAAAAGACCGCCCCTAGCATCTTCTAATTCCGCAAATGGATGATGCTTCATCTGACGAAAAACGGCACAGAAAATTTAGCCAGTCAAATTGAACATGATTTAATGACGCCTGTGAAACGACACCGATTGAGGAAAACTCTCCAGAGGTCCATGAACACAACTATAACTTTGCCGATGATACCAGCATACAATCTCGACTTGTGGCGCCACCGTCAAACTATATGAAAAACATGATCGCTCAAGTACAGCTTCCCAGATAGATATGGCTTTTGCATAGAGGCAGAGATGGAATTCCTGAGTTGATTGAAGATTTGGGCAAGTTTCTGAAGGGCTTGTTGAGAACAGTCATGCGATTGTCCTAAGGTGATTTGCAGCAGAAGAGTCTCTCGGAGAACGGATGCTGGATTACCATTCAGTCGATGAAGATGCCAAGGAGCTCCTCAGGAAGCCACAATCCAAGTCGTGTGTATCTAAAATTGAGTGTCGACGATGTTCGACACATCATCACTCACAGGTGTTTTTATGATGACTGTAGAGGGTCAAACTGTAGCAGAGGATAATCACGATCATTTATTTGATATTTCTTGTATTATTGAACGACACATTTATCTATTTGGTATGAAACATGAATGATCCTTGTCATTAGTGGGCTTGGGTCTCAGAGATGTTGGAATCAACGCTCCTACTAAAAGAGGTCCACTAGATGCAAACCTGTTATTATTGATAATGAGCTTTACGGAATTTTACTTACCACTACATAATCTAAGGCCAGGCGCAAGGCGCAACTTGCTTCTCACAAAAGTGCAAGTCATCCACACTAATGACAGGAGCATACGATGGCAATAAATACTTCACCCAAAATGTTTCGTCAGCCCATCGAAAGTCAGGAAAATAATCGCACTGCTCGGTATTGATCGTGCAATCGTTATACCGCAACCAGCGTAGAATCCTCGTATACCACCTTTACCATACATCTCCTTCAATGTACTCCAAAAAGACGGTTTGGGCCTGCCATTCCCTCTTCCACTGAGAGGCCTCAGCTCTTCCTCTGTCTGCATCACACTCTTGATGGTATCTGCAGGGAATAATGCCAGATTGAACATCCCACCAGCGAAGGCACCAGAAACAGCCGATTCCCAGGCTTTTAGCTCCTTCATGTGTACTCCAACAGTAACTGGATCTGTCGAAAGACCTTGTCTAGTAAGCCTTCGACGAACGAGAATGTTCGCCACGTATTCTTTTGTACCGAACCACGCTGCGCCCCCGCCAGTTTCTCGGATAAATGTTCCTGTTTGACCAAGCCAAAGGCCGCGGATCCCAGTTGTACGAAGTACAGATACAAGAACTGCTACCGGTCCTGGTGGTTTCGCAGTGTGAGGTAAGGATGAGGGAGTTCTGCCAGCAACAATGGCAGTTGCTGCACCTAACCCCGTAGGTGTTGCAACAGCTGCACAAGGCTGAGCCACGAGTTGTTGGACTTGCATCTTACACTTGACGAGCTCGATGGGAGTACTGTTTTATCAGAACGAATCAGACAAGAAATGGATAGAAAAAGCTAGATTTACAGAATGAAACTTGTGATAGCACCTGCTCCAGCTGCAGCGATCATCAACTGTCCGATAGGTAATTGATACTCCGTCGGATTTCCCGTCAGGCTTTTAATCGTGTTCTGTAATTCACGATAAGAAAGGAAAAGAGAAGCGTTCTCCGCCACGGCACCCATCACAGGTGCAGGCAACCCCTGAGCAGACTATGTGAGTAGTGGTTCTTGAGATGAGTTGGTAGCTACTCACGCGATACAAACCTCGAAGTCCTTCATACTTCCATGTCTTGTAAAGGCAATCCAGAGGGCCACTGAAGCGTGCTACCGAGTCTAGGACTTGTGCCTGTAGTCGAACCTTGGTAAGATCGAATGGATGTTCAAACACCTTTGACACCATCCCTGCGATCTGTACTTGCGTTTAATCATAGCTCCATGATAATTCTAAGGAATTACTCACACCACCAAACAGGATATCCTTTGTTGCCTCCATTGTCGCGGAGACAATTTGAGCAACACGCAGGAGGTGAAGAGGAGTGTTGAAAGACCGGAGGCGTGTCTGGTAAGTTCTGTCTATAGATGTATTCCGAGTTGGGTCGTTCAAAGATGATAATTGAGCGAAAGGGCGACGAGATAGACAAAACGAGAGATTAAAAACAGTGAAGGAGATTAAATTGTGTGGGGTATATAAATCCTCAGTCCGAAAGCTAGACCCCGGACACTCACTCTAACGGGTACCTTTCAAAAGCCTTTCAAAAGTAACGGACATACAGATGTTGAATTCTGTCCGTAAACATCTTCCGTCTCTGACTCTGAATATATTCCAATGTCAGATCGCGCTAATTCAAATCGCGATGGGCATCTCGGTTTGGACCCTGCTTCCACCATGTTGGCACACCACACGAGGTCTGGCATGTAATGCGAGATATAGTCCTGTTATATGCAGAACGGACTAGATAATACAATGGTCGAATCAACATGAAACTGTCATTCACGTTGGACGAATAAGAAACTAAACGACGCAGAATTACCAATTCCACTCTTCTTCGTCAGTTTCTTCTTTCTTCGCCTGCACTGCTATTTTCTTTGATAATCCAGGAGCCGGAGTCACAGGCTGAAACGCAGCCGCTGGACCTAACTTTGCAGTTTCATTCTTGGTCGCATCATCCAATAGCGACCCTGAGAACTTCGGATTGAGTGATGCCGGTGCAACTTGTAGATCTGACGCTTTTCCAGCCATATCGATTGGCATTGAACAGGGGGGTTCTTGAGCGATAGTTGATGAAGCAACCAACATGTTGACAGCTGAATTCGTCATGTCGGACAAAAACAACGAGGCCCGCTTTTGATTCTTTGTAAATCTGTGACCGGATTGAATTTTCAAATAAATGGGATAGATAATAGAATAACGCACGTCGAGCTCTTGTGCAGTTCCTTCAACTTCTTTCCCACGTTATCCATCCAGGAGAAAACAGGCGGCGAGGAAATGGTGGCTACTCCGGCTGTTAACCCGAAACCAGGTATGGACGATATAGGCGCTGACCCTCTTGATTCAACAATTGAGAGCGAAGTTGAGGACCTAGGTTGCGGTGATCTTTCGGTGCACATATCGTTACTACTTTGACGGGAAAGGAGAACTGACGGCGCAAGTGATGAGAAATCGAGTTGTTCGAGATCTAATTGCGCCTCCCGAGCTTGAATAACTGTAGCTTGAATTTCACAAGTCTTCTTGAAATCTCCTGTGATATTCGGCTTTACACATTCAATATTTGCATCGTTGAGTCGCAGAGTAGAGAGAGAAGCGGAGACACAGTCTTCTTGAGCTTCCCTTTGCTTCTGTTGGTGAAATTCAGGATTCGGGCTCATGGTTGGCGTAGCTCCGGTGTCGCGCACCATAAGAACCTGGACTCCAGATTCGCCGTTGCCATGACTGTCGTCCATCATTTCGCCTTCGAAACACAAATTTCCCTCAAAAGCTCCGGTTCGGTCTTCTCCGAACGAGGACATTGAAGATTGGGAGGACCGACCAGGCGTGCTGCCTGACCGTGATGTCATGTACGTTGAAATTGAGGAATTTGACTCTTTAGCATAGTGATATTTATTGGGGAGCGAAGGGAGACATCGTTCTGGTTGGGTTGATACGGTGGGGTACGAGGATGGAGGCGGAGTATACGAAAATCTAGCTGAGAGTAATCTGCTCACCCCTTGTACACCTTCTTTGATTCCATCAAAGACGATAGTGCTAGCATCAGCACTAGCCATAGAACGATGTCCACATTCAAGACCCTTGTTGACTATTTTTTGCCACTTTCGCTTCACTTTTGTGATTACCGAACGAGAAGACAATCGACCGAATAAGTACGCATTGAGACGTAGAGACATGACGCTATACGCACATTCTGCAAGCTCTGCTTCGTGCATTTCAAGCTGTGACCGAAGCTCGAAACACTTTGACTCCTTCTGCGCGATGAGCCGCAGCAAATCTGCATTCCTGTTGGACCGACTTTAAATTAAGTTCAATGCTGAAAAGAGCGCACACGCACCTTTCCATCAGCGTTATCGGCTGACGTACTCGCGCAGGGGATCCAGAAGATGTGTCTACTTCTAGTTTCATTGACGTTGGTGATGGTGGCCTTGGCCGAGACTTTACATGTCCTTGAGTTGCTGACGAAGCCGAGTTTCTCCTTGTGAGCGAGCCTCGACACGGGCTACCTATCGAGTCTGGTGGAAAATATCCTATTGATGACTTCCGACGTGTTGTTTTCGTCCTTGCTATGGTATCAAAACCACCTATGGCGGGTGAAGAGTTCGAAAATGACGCCGAAGCCAATCTTTCTGAGTGTTGGAACCTAGAGATCGGTGATGACGAGGGAAAGGTATCAGTCATCGGTGTTGAAGTTATCGAACTTGTAACGAGATGGAGGGAACGGAGGGGATGAATAGACATGGTGGTTGGTTATGAGGAAAACAATAACCATTTGCTTCAATCAGTCTCAACTGACAATGACACTCAGACATTTAGCATTTGGTCATGTGTCACATCACGGTAGGCGTTTGCTCAATTATTCCTCAATATCCACTGCGCGCATTATCAATAATTACATACCCATTCCAATGTCAAGTCAAGTCATTTGTCTGTCTGGTGTCAAGTCACACTTGCACCTTCATTTATAGTCTTGTCAATTCATCTATATTTGCTATATCCTTGCCAGGGGCTAAACTGTGGGGTAGGGCAGTGAATATTGCAAATAGAAGGGATGGCGAGGTCTCTTGGTGAATAAAATTTGGAGGTAAAGATTTTATAACAGATTAATTCTTGTTCACAGAGTGTAAAAGAAAATAATTGCTGACTAAACTCAAAATGAAAATACCAGGGAAACTGAGAGGAAAATATAGGGCAGGGTCTGCCACTGCACCCCAATTGTCTTGTGCTCATTTCTATTTAGAGTAGTTGGCTTTATAATTGATGATTTTAAAAAAAGAACTCTAACAGGTATTTAAGATAGTGTTCTCTTCTTTCAGGGACTAAGTTTGAACAGCGTCAAACTTGTACTATCATCATAGTGTCGCAAAAATTAGATGATGTGATTTTATGGAAAAAGGTATACTTACTGAAGAAGGTATCTCTTTTAGACTAATAAACATGATCTATGTGGAGATGTGGGTATCATCTTTAACCCTGATCAGAGCAGCCGGCACTAGATGATTGATCCTTTTTGCGACGAGTCTAGTCTTTGCAGAGAT
>Ga0153986_1000604_pt1 | contig 10637 bp, 11 predicted proteins | sample TSGA070MetaG_FD_104724 | JGI IMG/M metagenome (GOLD analysis project Ga0153986, IMG submission 104724) | Attine ant fungus gardens microbial communities from Georgia, USA - TSGA070 MetaG | ecosystem: Host-associated > Fungi > Mycelium > Unclassified | place: USA: Georgia, Alexander Wildlife... | reverse complement strand
GCAATAATAGAATTCAACGTATTGGTTGAGGTCTCTGAATCATTGAAATATTTGCTCCAAGCATAAACACCTTCTTGGCCAGTCGAATCCCATGCCATCTCTGATCCGAACCTAGTACGTTCCGATCAGGAGACGCATGTGATTATGAGATTTTGCAGCACTTACGGATAGCGTTCTCTGGCCCATACTGATGCCCTATTTCGCATTTTGCTCTCGACAAACGATGCATTCGATGTAAGGCCCTCTCTCGTCAAATCCTCTAGCAAAAAAGTCAGTACCGTCTCCCCCATCAAACCATCATTCACAAATCCAACCCTTCCTCCAGTCATGGCTTGAACGGTAGTCACCGCCTGGTTGATATACCATTGCCAATCATGTACGCGAACGAGTGAGGGGTAATTACGAGCTACGCGGTACATTGCCCAATAGGCTGCTGCAACATGGATATAGTCATATCCTCGATCGATCGCGAAAGATGCGGCCTGATTCCAGGACCACCAGTTACCCCAGTCGATATTTGATGGGTAGTTATAATTTGGCACCAGATCAGGTTGATAAAAGAAAACTGCCTGCGTTCGAAATCGTCAGTGTTGGTGAGCATGAGTCTCGCACTGTAATTACCTTCTTAACGGTCCCTATGAGATGTTCAACGCCTTATTCAATGCCTCAGAAATCTAGACCTACCGTCACTATTCTGAATCGAGCCATGTAGGACGACATTCACAAATTGTTCCAATTTGGCAACCTCAACGGCATTAGGCTGAGCGTATTGTTTCATTGTTGCTGCCAACCAGGATCCTGCGCCAGCTTCGTCGCTCAATCCAGGTATCCAGGCGCGAGGATCGTTTCTGACTACAGCATTGACTTCCCGGTCATAACTGATGACAGATGGTGATCGCTTGAAGGGGTCGGTGGAATCATTGAACCATTGCGAGGTCGTCAAGAAATTGCCAAGATCTGCAATGGTCTCCGTTGCACCGTTTGTGATGTAGTAGTGAACGGTCTGAAGCGTTCCATCGGTGTATGTAATAGAAAGGCGAGCTCTGCCCCATTTCGCGGGCGTAATGTTGAATCCAACCCAGCCCGAGGTCTTTGGGTCAGAGTTACTGCTCCATGCCAAAGCTCCGGATGGTGACACACTTATCGATTGGATCGACGAGGCTGTGTTGTGCAGGAACAATTTGCCAACTTGGTCCATGGAAAGGATGTAACCGGGGAGACCGACAGCGACCGGTCTGTTCGCATTTTGGATAGTGGTCTCAATATCTCTGATTGACGGTGCTATACGGAACTCAACACCGTAAGTACGAGTCTGGCCCGGCTCAAGGGTGAACGATGTGGGAGCATTCCACGGAGTGACGGAGGACCATTCATTTTGAGCCCATGCTAAGGTGTGAAATTGCCACTCGTACAATCCCTCAAACGTCTGGGACTGGTAGAACGGCGAAGCAAAGGTCGATTCTGGAAGAAACCTCCAGCCTTCAAGAGGGGATTTTCCGACAGGAACGACAACCAGTGGAGGGAGTGTCCCTAGTAAAGGGGTCACTTGTACGAACCCAGCATCTTGACCGATGTATGGATCAAAAAGGCTACACTGTTCATTTGTAGTCGCCGCTGAACGCCCCGTAAAAATCTAGTATCTGGTGAGCTGAAGATTTGAGATAGCGACGAATCTATACTGACATTGTTAAATTCAAGAGGTATGCCAAGGGAGCCAATCTCCACTGCAGAGGATTGATTATTCGTCACATCGAAAAGAAGCTGAAGTTGTCCATTGTTGTTCACCCAACGACGCATGATGCTGAGAAGAGAATTTGAGGGAAGACTTGGTGCAAGGTTGGCAGCTGCGAGCGTATTTCCCGAGACGGATAAGGAGGTCAACTTTCGACGCACTGTCGATGTATCGCCCGACACCCATGAGCTACTTCCAACTCGACGGGCTCTGAAGGTAATGTCTCCTAAATGATAGTGACCATTTGCTTCACGTGCAGACATCTGATCAGTAGGAATGAAGTTAAAACTGGAACCAGAAGGTGACAAGGAGTACAGTGTCTGCGAGTCTTTCACCAATTGGAAAGAGAATCCAGAAATGTCGAACGAAATTAACCCATCATTGAGTCCAAGCTGAGCTCTGGATATGCCGACAAGAAGAGGAAGAGAAGCCGCTAGTAGAAGAGACCTCATCGTTGCTGAACGTAACGGTGTGTCGCCATCCCCGGAGCAATTTAAAGTGTCGGTTCGGCTCAGAAGAGAATTCCGGCAGATATGGCCTGCTGACCCAAAGATGACTTGCTCCGACCACTTGTAAGAATCTCATGACATAGAAACATGCGGCTGCAATTTTTGGGGGCAACAGTACTGGCAGCTTTGGATCCTGAAGACAATTTGGCAATATCGAAAACATCTTACAACTCGGCCTTTCCTGGTACTGTGACTGTGATATGAGCTCTTGTACCCTTGGATCTATGTTGCCTGTCCTTCAGTCATCTTCAAATTCGGAGAAATTCAGCTTCCTCACGACAATCACAGTAATGATTTCGCAGGAATTCACTTCGAATCTTCTAGCTGATCAGCGCGTGCTGCAAATCTCCTTACGACGGCCCGCCGGTCCCATTCCTGGGGGCACCAGAATCAAGGCCGCACTTCTGGCAACCACATGAGAACTGACAAATTTAGAGGTCCACCTTCAATCACACCTGTATTCAATTGTGGGCAGTCATCCACAGGCGGGCAATTCTCTGATGTTTTACACTTGACACACAAGGTTGTCGGAAGATATCGCTTGCCATTATCTCAACTCAGAAACACGGAGATTGAATTTGAGATGTTCTTTCCTCCGCCTTTTTGCAGTATTCGACGTAACCCACAGACTTCATGAGCCCAGGTAATCCTAAGACCAAGTTTTGAAAGCCCATCACGCACTTCATCACAGAAACTTCACTTCCAAGTTTCGCATTGGATAGTTATGCTGAAAGGGCACCTACCAGATCATCTGCTCCTTTTTAGGGTTCAGGATTACAGACACTAGCCTTAGCAATGCTACGATTAGATGATGTCAATGCATCAGCATCCAGCAATGACAACGGGACTCGGAGGTAAAGATCGGGCCATCCATCGAGGATGATATTTTCCTGTCTACACCCGGGTTGACATGGCCGACTATTAAGCAGACTTCCGCTCAGATGTACCACTCAAGGTTAAACTCATTCTATGCTTCAATGAGTTCCAGACTCATCACGTTAGCTTTTTCAAAGAAAGCGAAAGAAACAACAACTTCGCCTAATGCTCGGTAATTCTGAATGCAAGATCCCCTGCAACATCGCGTGGAATCAACCGAAGAATGGACGCTTTTCAGGCAACCCCCAACTTCAGGCCTCCCCAACCTTCAGTTCAAATCCTTCCCTTCGTTTTCGGGTTATACAACTTCTGTCACTATGCTTCAAACTTGCTCCGGTTTATGAAAAGCATACTGTTTTTGAGAAAGTTCAAAGTTTATGGAAAACCGAAAGCTCACTGGTGAATGTGTCTCACTTTGGCAAATTCCGAAATCTATTCATTGAAGTACACCCTTCTTGCAGCCTGTATCCGCTAACAAAGCACAGCAATCCGGATAGTTTCAGGCTCTTGGTTGACTTATTGTTTCACATGCACAGTGGAGCTTTGTTATTTTCTAAGAGGAAGTGTTGTCGGATAATATACGGAAACTCGTACATGAATATGTGTAAGAAAACACTTCAGCCCCGAAGACGGTGCGAGAACTGTAGTTACATGGTACTACTAGATATACTTTGGCTAGTAGAGGATGTCCGGTGAGATGTCTTATTGAGTTACAAAATTAGGACTGAGACCAAAACACGAGTTTGCTATTCCAACAATATGTCCGCGACCATACTCATCTGATTCATTCAGGCTAAACTACCACGAAGGAATAAATAACAGTCCAAGAAGAAAAAATTATTGACCAGTTCCATCTTTCCAGAGATGTACCCAATCATTACTTCCTTACTGTCATCCATTTTACTGGCTAGAGCAGTTGTGCTCCCTCGTACCGATGTCACCTTAGCCGTTGAACCTGTCTGTGGAAACCTAAACGGTTCCCCCAAGGATGTCAAAGGCACCTTGCCCTCTCTCTCAACATTCAAAACCATTGTCACCTTTGGCGTTGAGTCTATTGCTATATACGCATGATAGGTAAACCTTATGAGTGATCGATTAATTAGGACTCATATTCTGATGGTGGAAAACATGATGGTTCAGCCTTAAGTGATCCTATCCTTCACCCACCTGATCCGTCTGCTGGTGGACGATATACAAATGGACCTATATGGGCTGAATATCTTGCTGATACAATTGGGGCAACTTTAATGGATTACGCTGTGAGTAGTCAAGTATTGCGCTTTGAGGGTCTTTACTGATGTGCTATCTTTGAGGTTGATGGTGCTGTTATTGATATTGGCCAATGGGCTGCAACTGCTGCCTCCACACCTGATGACCTCTTGACGCAGGGTATGAGTCCACTTTATGGCCTTGAGCTGTAATAACAAGGTGTTTTAGCAAACACATATATTTCCCAATATCAGAAAAATGACCCGGCAACGACGCTACATGTCCTCTTCTTCGGCATTGAGTAAGTAGAGATCAGGGTGATACTCTATTGTCGTGCAGACTAATCAATGCCATGAAGAGACTACAATAACTCCATTGGTTAGTGTTTTATCGTCGCCTAGCAGGACCACCTGGTTGATATCGTCCTGCTTCAGAAAATGGAAATTCCAGTCTCTCAATACAAGCAGGAGACATTGCATACACAATACTCAGGCTCTCGTCTTCGCCTGTATTCGGCAAAAATTTCCTCGTCATCGACAACCACGGGCGTGGAACGGAAAACCTCGCCGGGACTGCTTACAAAGAAGAATTATTTCAAGAATTAAGTTCCCTGGACGCCGCCAACTACGGATTGAACATTGGTTTCATCGACCTTTCTACTGTTTGGAATGGTATCTTGGGCACATCTCCTGGAGCTGCTGCATTTGGCTACACCAGCACAAGCCCTTGCTTAGCATCGCCTGCGACAACTGTTGGAAGCTGTGCCGATCCTGACCATGCCTTCTACTGGTTCCCTCTCAGGTAACTGTTGTTCTAGTCAGATCTCTTCCTGAATCTTAGCTTTGAATAGCCCAACAACGGTCACGCATAGAATTATGAGTGATTATATCCAGGCAGTCTGGGTCCAGTGTTAGGCGAGATCAACATGGTGTGCTGAGATCCAGCTACTGTTTCCATGATTGTATACTCTGTAATATAGCCGTAAAACATCTCGACAACATCTCGACTTTGATTAAACATCTACGACGATCACACGCGTGTGCGTCACGCGCTCAATGACTGCTTCCAAATCAGTATTTGATGGTGGCTCAGTCTTTTTATGTGATTCACATAAATGTCAGACAGCAGAGAGGATATCGTACCGAATCCCCCTAGATGGAAACCCAATCCGGATCCCAGCTCTATCCATGTATCAGGGTTGGACACCTCTGCCCCAATTCATGATCAAGTTGAACAAATCGAACAGCTCATAACATTTAAACTACAAGTCAGTCCCAGATCATCATCATATTCAATCAATTTGAACGCCTTCAGTCTTTCAGAATATCGACGAAAACTTCTCAAAGATCCATAATGTCCTGGCCACCAGAATCTTGCCTGCTGTCAAACGTTATGGCGTTGGAACAGAACCAGTCAGGGAGGCAGCCAAAGTATGTAATGATCTCCTCAATATCTTGGACTTTACCTATTATCCAGTTCTGGACTTCATTCTACGAGCAAGCTGCCCAGATTCGGATACCGACATCCGATGACCATTCGACCGTTAACGAATTTCCGTCGGAAAATAAATCCTCAACGACATCAGGTGCTGAAGCACAGGACGATTCAATAATGGATGGGGAGTCGGAGACATCCGAAGAGGATATCATTCACCCTTCGCAAGAACCCACAATCACCACTACAGAGTCTTCGTTCCATCCTAACCAGGATGCCTTTTCATCCACTCCCGCGACTGCGCGTGCTGCACTCTCCAATGATAATGCAGCACAAAATGAGGAAACCCCATCATGGTCTGCATCACTGGAATCACCATTTGTACGACTCAGCCACGAGGTCAAGAACTTTTCGTTGAAGGATGAAAACATGTTCTTCACTTCTTCCGCAATACCAAATCTTACCTCTGACGAGTCGACCCCATCCATACAACCCGTGGTAGCCCAGATGTCTTTGCATAAAGAAGAGGACACGCCCCTTCGCGAAAAAGCAACGCATCATCAGCTCTACTCGGTCAGCGATATGTCGTCCATCGCAGCTACATCCAGAAATATCTCGCCTCTCAAGCCTCGAAGTAAATTGAAAACACCCATACCGAAGGATATGAATCCCTATGTCCCTCCTGGTACTGACTCTCGCAATTGGGATGGTCTTGTCGATCTCCGTGATCCATCAACAGCCACACTTCGTCGCTCTCGTCACATTCAATCCTCATCTTCTCTAGAGAGAATCACAGCACAGCAGTATCTCGTTGACGAGGACAAAGATCTTGACACCCTATCGCCTGGCATGTCTGCACCAGTCATGATGTCTCCAATCCGACGGCAAAAAACAGATGTACTTGCCCCAACACCCGTGAAGGGTGCCTCTATGCGCATTAAGCAGGACATCCTTCGCAGCGTTCAAAGGGAACGCCAATACGGTGGGACAATTGAATCCAGTATGAGCACGATGCCTACGCCACCTTCTTTCTCTCGATATCAGGATCAGGACCCTCCTGAAATCACCAATAGTCTGACAGATCCCAGCTTCAGCAGTATGATGCGTCGCGTGGGGCTCGAAGTCCCTACATCATCGGCACCTGGATTTCGTGGTATCGTTGATGACAGCGCTACTCCTGTCTACGATGATTTGGATTCTGATGATTCAATAATGGATGATTACATTCCAGCTCCCAATCATGCTGCTTTTCTCATGGGAACTCATGGAATGCGACATTCAGACGATGACTCCTTTGGCTCTAATCAATCATCAGACTCTCTCAACGATGAAGACGCCCTCCTAGAAGGGACTGCTCCTGTACATCCGTTCGCTGAAGGGATTGAAGATACTGGAGACGACGATTCTGATTCATTCGAGGATTATCCACCAGCAGATGGCGTTCACACTGAAACCCTATTCGGAGTCGCCCCTGGACAGCGACAAGCAATGGTTCATCCAAGAGAGCAACCTTTACGAATGCTAGGTCAAGAATTACTGGACAATGTCACTGTAACCGACACGTGTGTTGGAGGAACCGAGGAGAGTCCCACGCCTGTAGGCTGGGGAGGAAATCGATGATACATTGGAAGTACTAAACATAATGTGTGTACATATGCGAGTTGAAATTATAGGCTGTCGTAATCATAGAAGTAACCGCTTCTTGACTTCGGGCTTCTCAGTCAGCTAACTAAGATGATGGGATTGGTTGCAGAAGGGTATTGAAATGCAAAGGAGTGGGAGGAGAACGTACTCCTGGTCTAGGTGATGCGGGGTATGGAACGTGGCAATTATAATCCATGGATATGAATGGGGAGGAAGGTCTTGGGGCCAACTTTTGCGGAAATTGTGGGTGGATGTTGTCACAATAAGGATCAATGGATCCAAGAACACATTTCAGGAAACCGTCGCGGGTGAAATCCGGATTCTGCGAGTCATAAGGTGTAGCGTTTACTATGTCCTGATAGTGCATACACCTGGTTAAGCCTGATTAGAGATGGTCAGTTCATTGACTTACTCGGCAGTTGTGTTGACGGCTGATATCTTCATCTAGTTCTCTCAGAAATTCGGCAGCATCAGGATCATTACCAATCTGAACGAACGAGATGCCAAAGCGGTTGGCAGGGACTTGGTTTCGGTCAAGACGGCGAGCGCCATCGATGATAACGTCCTCCACGTTGTCGGCTGGAAAAATTAAATGTCAAGAGATGATTAAGCAGAAATTTGAAAAAACCATCACTTGGAACACCGTCTGTGATCACCATGATCACGATTGAAGGATTGTCGCTGTTTACTGAATCGAGGAGTGGAAGGTACCCTGCAAATAACTCCCGAAGCTTTTGGCCTGTCGGGGTTGCTCCTACATTCAAAAGTCAAGGAATGTAAAGTTCTCAACAAGTTGTCAGCTTACCTTGTGGGTGGACAGAGTCAAAGATATTTTCAATGCGTTGACGATTCTATATTGTGTAAGAGTTCGTTTCCCTTTGCCTTGGTTGCTCGATCCACAACTCACCCTGATGTTGACTTCGAATGTGGGGTTATTCAAGAAACAAAGGTCAATCCCGTTAGTTTCGATGTCTGACTCGATGATGGAAACAAGCCCCGTAAGCGCCTACAGAATAGTCAGCAGAAAGCACAGTATCAGGAGCTAACAAAGCCGACTGACTGATCGGGTTTGATTCCATTGTTGACCTTCCATCTATTTCACTGTCAAAAATGCAAAATTCCAGGATAGAGGTCCTGCTCACTGAATCTGAGTCATCAATAACGATTACAACCTTGATTGCCCTGTTAATAAACATGAATTCTTTGCAATGAGGTGGGTAGAGGATGATTACCGTAATTTATGGCAGAGTTTGGCGGTGAAGGAAGCATCAAGAGTTGCTTCTATCGGGCGCTTCTGGCGAGTGATGCGAGGGATAGAAGGGATATGGTAGCAGTCCGCAAGATGATATGTGATTGTTTGTTGCAACGGAACCAAAACTTCGTATGTATCAACCTGACATTATGCATTGTCAAGGTTCGGCAGTATCCACGTCTTACAGCAATTATACTGACATGTATCTCTTTACCATTGTACGCGAAAGAAGCGCCCCGCTCGAGATGCTGCCCGGCTTGGCCAATATCTGCAGGACGATTATTTTGTTGGAAGCAATTGGCATTAATATACAACTTACGGACTCCACCCTATAACCATATATCCTTGGGTGAGTCTTTAGAGAGGACAGTTAATTGACTTACCTCCCAGAATGTTCTGGCAACGTACAGAGGTCGCCTCTTGTCTTCTCCAGCAATTATAGCGTTGGGAGGAACATTCTTCCCTTGGACCAGAACCTGCAAAATATATTAATGAAGAAATGCAAAAGTGAGTTGAATGACTCACCCATGCCAACGGGACGTTAGCTCCCAATTGGGTTACTTTCTGTGTATTGGAATGTGCGATCTCCTCCCAGTGCTGGACAGAACGTGGCTTCTTTTCTGTGCCGTGGACAGTCTCGACTACGCTAATCGACGTCGCTGTTCTTGTGGTGGGAGTGACAGTCGTAGTAGCCATTTCAAGAGATACAGAGATTGTTGATGGATCGAATTAAGGGTTGTATGTTCTTATAACCTGACGACAGATGCTGATTCAAAAGTCTGCTTCTGGACTTCTTTCTTTGCCTCCTGAAAACTTCGCAGTTCCTGCGAAGCAGTAGAGAAGTACAGATTAGGAATGCTACTTGAGCAATGACGTCGATTCTTTACCTTACGAGTTAAGTGCATGATATGAAATCACTTGGAACTCATTTCCTAATCATAGCTACTCCGATATCGATTGAATCGTATGCAGGATATGGTGAGACTGCCTGCCGTCTGATAGACTCGTAAACTTTATCTGAAGAGGTACAAAAAGTTGGTTCTGTACCAGAGATTATAAACCATAATCTAGTGGTGACATTCAGTGGAGCCGACCAAAGATAATGTCCACTACAATATACTGGAATTAACGACACAGTAAACCTGAAACCTCAATAGACTGCCAATTTTTGTGTTTCCGACGTGTGCTCGAAGGAAACGAGGCATATGGTTTGATTGGGGCTCTTCATATCGGCAGCACAAGCTTTGTAGATGTCACCATCTTGACGGAAATAGGAGATAGATTCCGGAATGCTCATGCTATTGTTCGATTGTAAATAAAGCACGATATCTTATCGCACACACAACATTGGGTCAAGGGCTACGGAAACCTAGATAATGGTTCCGTGTCAATGTACGCCGCCTAGAGTGTTAACGGGTACCAATTTTCATGCATTGGTTTTTATGTTAAATGCAGCCATATATCAGACCATAATTCATATTTTACGACGACTCCAAACTGCGATCCTGACGATTTATAATTATTGTATGGATATCTGGATATCTGACGTAATTGAGTTTCAAGTATGTCTGAAGCTTTCAGTTGTTGCAGAGGCTTGAAATCATAGTATATTATACCCACGTAGACTATTGCAACATACTGCTCACAAGTGTAATAATAAGCAGTATGTCGGCACAAGCACCACTGGCAATATTTAGTCATTCATTTTTTGAGTTGAGCTGGTCGATGCATATTAAGTCCCTGACGTCCGGGTCCAAGCTCAGCTCGTTCTTTTTATGAGAATCCGGATACACAAACCACAACACTGTCTATATATACATTGTTGGCATTAAATTATTTGTTTATATACTGATAATCCATATATTTTGTACCTTCTTCATTTGATACTGTCATTATTTTTCACTAATAGCTTTTTCGATTCAAAAGCGCCACCCTCGGATATTGCCGTGCGATCGGCGTTCAGAGTGTCAATCAATCTATT
>Ga0153986_1000602_pt1 | contig 10646 bp, 12 predicted proteins | sample TSGA070MetaG_FD_104724 | JGI IMG/M metagenome (GOLD analysis project Ga0153986, IMG submission 104724) | Attine ant fungus gardens microbial communities from Georgia, USA - TSGA070 MetaG | ecosystem: Host-associated > Fungi > Mycelium > Unclassified | place: USA: Georgia, Alexander Wildlife... | reverse complement strand
GATCTGGCCACTCATACGGTTCGACAGGTAATCCCCGCATACCCAACCGTACTGAATCGTCGAACCAGTGTGGTAAGATGATTTTTATCCCAGTACCCTCACGATGAGCGAGTGCTACAGCATGTATGGTAGAAGAAGGAGAGATGCAGAAAAGGTGAGTTACATCGTTAGTGATTGCAACCTGCCATTGGCCACCGAGGGCAGATATGCCTGCAGAAAGTACTTCATGGTCATGGGTTTGGAGCTGCATTGAATGATGCGAGGAAGTGCGATCAAGGAAGGGAAAGAACGGACCTCTGCGGCACAGGCTACAACACCCGAAAATAACATTGCAGGATCAGCATAATAATACTGTGGTCTGGAGTCCGACAAGTCAGGTCAAATACTCGTTAAAAATTTGAACTACGACTTACGGTTGAATCTTTCCGAGAATTCATGTCCGATCAACCCAAACGTCCTCCCCAAGTCTCAATCAGTTGGTCAACCCCTCACATCGAAAAAGAAACTCACAGAAACAACGACAGGTACATTGGAGTTTTTTTCATTGCCCTCTTTCACGTTTCTAGTTCATCTACACCCTCAAGCCATGGAGAGTCACTTATCACATGCGTGGCATCAAGAATCGAGTCAGCCTTCGTGCCCATCCTTAGATAATGCATATTCAACTTGTTCCTGCCCATGAGGAGGTATTGACGACGCAACAAAATACCGGATGTTTTCAAAAAGACCCATTCAAGAAGTCAGATTCACAAGTGAGTGAAGACTTCGTTCACGTCTTGTCACATGTCCTCGTGACCTTGTCATCACATAGAATTCATTACACATCCTGATCATGCAAACTACTTCAAACTACTTCAATTGCTGCTATGTGCCAATACATTAACTGTCCCTGAGTCTTGAGAAAAGAGGTAAGCTAAGCATTTCTCCTGTATCTGTCAAGACAACCCACAAATGCCAGCCAGAATGCCTTTAAGGCTAACAGAGTTGAGAAGGATAGCCATAGCTGCTGGTGTCATATTTCCATGGGAACTTATCAGGGATGCAATAATACCAGCAACATAGGGGGTGGACTGGTTCAAACTGAATCAACACAATTACTAAGTACAAAATAGATTTTTTCGCACCATAGAAGTTCCAGAAATGTCATTAGTCGCCACCGTACTCCCGATCCATGAACTAATTATATCAGAACCAGGAGCAAAAATGTCTACACAAGAACCAAAATTAGACCATGACGACCGAGAGTCAAGGATAGTGGCTGCGCCAACCGTCACAGCGGAGGGTGAACGAGCAGGAGACATTCCACATGCATCATTTCCATCATTTCCAGCTGCGATTGTTACATGGACGCCAGCCTCCGTAAGCTGTTTCGGAAGAATTATGAGCTGATTTTCTACAATGGCAATGGACATGGAACACTCACTGCAGCTACACCGTCATCAAGAGGTGTTGACGGCAATCCAGCGAGTGATAAAGATGCGACGGCAGGGCGTCCTGTTGCTGCAAATTGCTGCGCCACCCAGTTCATACCGGATACACTGATAACAATTTCTGATGAGATTTTCTAGGAAAAAATCTGAGATCCCTACATATCAGCTGCTGCACCCCCGCTATGTCGTAGAAAGTCAATTATTGTCATCACCTGGTACTACAGGAACCCCTACCCGTTGTCAGCTAGAACTTTGACTGCAATTAAATTGGCTGTTTTCGCAACTCCATATTGGTTACCTCCGGCAATACCGCTAAATACCGTTCATGATTCTCAATTCTTCAGTTTCCCTGTGGCGCAAATCACGTACGCGCAATGTGTTCCATGACCATTACCATCCGCATCCCTGAGATGGTCGAATATGAATCATCTGTTCTCCTCGATGTTTGAGAAAGCACTTACGCAAATCCTCCAAAGGTGGCTCCCCATTTGGCACGCCCGCTGAACTCTGACTAAAATACATGAGATACTGATATTGCAATGGAAAAAATTGCTCACATGTTGGGTAAAAATACCTGTGGGGAGTAGAAGATTTCCCATCTAATTCAATAGAACAATACAATAAGTTTGACGACAATCCTTACCGGTATCTAAAGTGATGTTCTTTGAAGTCAAGTAGGTGTACATTCTGAAAGATGCACTCACCAATGATATAGATGTCGACTCCTGCTCCGGGGTTAGCGACGTAAGTATACGTGAAGTTGAGTAAACTTGGGAGAATGATTAAACTGATTGAAGGTAAAATTTATGAAGTGCTACCTAGTATCTTGATTAGTGAGTTTGTTTATCGCACTCAGTCGGGAAAGTCCCCAAGGCGCATTAGTTCTGTAAGGGATATCAGCCTTGTCTGCCCAAAGCGCTTATACCCCTCTTACTGAGTGATCTGAGTATACACAATTCCGTCTTCACTTATGCTCAGGACATCAGGATGAGCTTGTAATACATTCAAAGCATCATCATCAAGATGTCCAGCAAATCCGTTAATGAGATCCCATTCATGTGTAATTGTAGCATTCTTCCCCACAAGTGCAAACACATTAGTCCTCACCACACCAGGCTTTAGCTGAACGATGAGTCTTCCGGTTTTCTCGCCGGCGAATTTTTTCACTGTATGTGTGGCAGCAGGTGCGGCAATAGCGAAGGCAAAAGGGGCGGCAAGAATAGTTAAGAGCGATAGGAAATGCATGGTCTGGAAATAATGGTGAATCCTCGATTGCTCTGGAGGCTTTTAAAGTCAAGTACCATTCGGTCCAAGCACATGTAATATGGTATTTTCAATGTCGCTTGACAGTAAAAAAATGATCATCAATGAGTAACATATTGCTCCTACAAGACAATGTGGTAGAAGTCCAGATAACGGTATATGAAGCATAGCGTCAACTTCGGAGTAAATACAGGCCCAAAGCACCACAGCTTCGTATGACACTATTGTACAACTAAAATTGACCTATCTGTCAGTCGGATGTAATGTCAGAAAGCAAAGGAAGAAAAATTTTGGAAGAGAGTCATGTATTTGATTGCATGATGATAAGCGGCAGGACAACTCCATGGTTTCAGCGCCACTGCTTGATCTTCAGATGAATCATATGACAATTAATCTATCGTGTAGCCATAGCCATTGTGCTCTACCCTCATCGCAGTTACAGTGGATTGCATACTCTTGCGCAATACGGCTTGACCCAAGTTTATACTACCATATTTTATCATATGGCGACGTATAGATAAGGATACAGCTCCAGGAAACATAAGCCGATGATGTGCCGCCAGCAGTACCTAGTGATGCTTCCTGACCTATAAACAAGAGGCACATCGTCGCCCTAAATACTAAAGAATCGATTTCTGCGTGTCTGCCTACAAGATGATGGATGACTCAACTGTATCATCTACTTTAATAACCATGGTATGATCATTGCTGCATATACGGCTTAATGCATCTTGATAGACCTTCCTGACATTTTTAGATCCTTATGTTCCCTCTTATCAATGACTATTTATTTGTGCTTCCATCAAGTTCGGCATCGGTGTGTTTAGTGAGTTACTTTGATTCATGAACATTGTATATTCGGTGAAGCCGAGTAGGCACCGAAGTCTTCGCGGCGTAAAATTAACATACTTCCAGGACAAAATTGAAAGCAGTTGCCTCGTGTTATTGATAAGTAGAGTGTTTATAAGAATAGCCTTGAACTGTTGTCAGAGTTATTCCTGCATACAGCACATGCTGTGCGACGAAGTGTAGAATTTCCCTTTTATTAGGGTTGACAGACTCGCTAGACCAACTCTTACTCTATTCGCCATATCAATTCAGCGACCTACTCACGCTTGCTTCTGTCGGACAATCATGATTATTATATTCATATGGAATTTATTTTTTGAGTACTCAAAGATAAAATCAAAGTTTCATGTGTTGATTGTCAAACAGGTCCTGATTTTGCTCGGTACGATCTATAGTTTATTATGAGTATAAAATAATTATGTGCTAGAACTACCACTGGAGTGGATAATTGATATGCGAGAAGTGATAAATCCTGAAGACCGGCTTTATGCTACTACATTAGGAACACGGCCACCCTGGCTGACCAGGAAAGCCGTCTCCTGACTGTCCGAATTCCTCATATAATTTCCAAGGCTAATACAAGCTTGCGTCCGTACAAGCAGTAATTCTCCAACTAGTTTGTGGGACTGAATCGATGGTGGTGTTTGGAATCTACCATCATTGCTGTTGCCAATGTTGTTTATAGTCGCCATCTTTCCCGTAACAAAACAATTGTCAGGCGGCAATGGAGGTGTGCTGTAGACCTGCAGCTGACGCGATGTCAACTTCACTGGGAAGGAAACCGCTAGAACGAGTTTTCCAAAGACTATCCAGCGGCGTAATCTGTGCAACATGAACACCGCTCATCAAGTATAAAGAAATCAATTGCGTACTCTTTCAAATTTCCTGTACATTATGTTGTTCAAAAAAGAGGGAAAATAGAAAGACAAGTCACAAACCTCGAATCAGAATCGAATGCCACTGTACTAGAATATAAGTCGCTGAGTATACCATCATAGCCAGAGCGACAAGTCCAAAGAGATTAAAACCGATACCCCAATTGCGAAATTTGCCCGCTAACCAAAGCACACTCAGCCCAATTCCAACTACATAGCCGACACCACTAAACTGTGCTTTGGCCTCCTCTTCCCCCCTATCTAATACCTTAAGAGAAACTTGACCCAGAACATATGCGGGTGCGTGGAATAAGAAAGCTGGGAAAAAAATAGCGAATCGAATAAAGGCGAAAGGTAAACCGGCAACAAGGTTGGAAAATACATTCATAACAAGACTCAATGTGAGATCTGCTGGTGTCATTGTAATTGGGAGGAGTTGTTCTAGGATTGCGTGATCTATACCGGTGTAATAGAGTAGGGAGTGGTACCGGGTGAGGATTTTGCGGACATGATCGACTTTATCGGATTTTGTGGAGAGATATCGGATGAGACTGTAGATCTCCATTGATGAGATTGTCATATTGAAAGATTCCTGACATACCTTTGAAGAACTTGAACCCAAAACTCCATCTGAACATTAGTCTCGTCAGTCCAGAGTATCTTGATAGCCGTACGAGCAGCATGCAAGGTTTCCCTACAGTCAGATGAAGAGGCATGTGAGTGGGATACAAGGGCAAGTGCATTACCAGTCAGGCGCATTGACAGACATCGAAAGCAGTCTCCCCTCAATCTCGGTATTGAGCTTCCGGACGACGGACTTTGCAGCGACCTCTGGATCCAGGTTTTTGTCGAAAAGCTCTCTTGCGTAGCTATCCATGTCAATGGGATTGCCATAGCTAAATTTGTGAGCGGCCAACGCAGAGGACCTTTACCAGTGAGGACTCACGTAATACGAATCTGACGTAGCGTTGAACATAAGCATTTGGACGTGAAAAGTGACACTCACTCTACTCATGAATCTGCTCTTGTCGTCGTACACGATCCCAACGGGCAGGAGTTTCAACCCAGTTTTCTCTCCATGTCTACCTTTACCGCCCAAGTAAATTGCTTTGTCCCTTTCGGAGACCATGGCCGCTAATTTCTGCTTCCTCACATACCGAAAGTACTCGACAACCGCCCAAGCAAAGCCAGGATGGATTTGAGCTATGGAAGGAAGAGTATAGGAAGTACCTTCTGGGAAGATGGCAATGAGATGATGTTGAGCCAGAGCGAGGGAAGTGTCAGCGAAAAGAAGCGCGTGGGCTGATGTGTCAACTGTGTGATTGGAATTTGTGTTCCGTGCCACCGGAACTGCGCAGCAGCTGTCCATGATAAACTTGGATATTCCATGACCGAACATGGTCGATTTTGCCCAGAACCGTATCATCCGAGAGTGAGGCATCGTCGCCACTCCAGCCAGCAATCAGCATCCAACTCTAAGCACCACTCTTCAACTCACCCAGCGCCGCAACGTCAACCATCTCGTTGTGATGCATCGACACTCTGTGACATCGTAAGAGTCTATCATTCCCGAGCCTCAAAACATACACAATAAGCGGCCCCGTCTGCAACACATTCTCACTTCCTTCAATGTAGACCTCTGAATACCAACCCCATATTACCCATCCAGAGAGCCTGCGCAGGACTCGATAGACTATCTTCAGCTCCATCCGCAACTACCTCAGGGTCGACAGACAGTCACGTTGTGGTTAGGATCAAAGAGGAATTCAGGGGTAGATAGACTACATTGTCACGTTGTCTCTGTAGCTCAGGCACTCTGCGCCTAGTGGGTAGAATTGGGCTCACCTCCTCAGTGTGAATATTAGCTCGAGCCAGTCCACGCAGAGGGATCTGAGCTCCAGGGCCAGGAGCCTTGTAGCCGTCCCGCCAGATCTTGACGGTTATACCAACCTCATGGCAACACGCAGCAACATCTTGAACAGTAGAAATAAGTTGTCAGTACTTCTGTATTTAGTGCCACATTCACACATTCACACATCCTATCTCGGACTTTGATCTTATCATCCATGTCTCCCGACCCCAAGTGTTCAGCTGTCAACAATGCTCTCAAGAGCAGCGGTAAAAACCTCTTCCACCCATCTTCAGCTTGTTCATCTAGTGACTAAACCCAAGGTCTTTCTTACGCCGCGCTTGCCAACAAAGTTGGGGTTTCTGAACAGCGTGTCGTCGATAGTCAGTCTCATGAAAATGAAATCGTTCTTTCCTCTCATCCTCATTTTCCAGTTTGCGCCGGTATCGATAAGCCTACAGATCAAGAGTTCAAGTCAATTGCCGCTGCATTGAACCTAAATGACGTACGTCCCGAGTCACTCCATCGATTGCAAACTCATCTTTTTACCAAGGTTGATCATACCGGCTCTCACGCGACCAAATAAGAGACACGATAATTTGGAGTATATTCAGATTGTACGATTTTCTATTCGAGCATAGTTTTCGTTGATGTATATAATGTCTCTTGTGGTGTGCGTCTATGGATAAATCGTTGAAAGCCTTCCAGAGTATATTTGGAGTATATTTGGCCTATGCGCTCTGTGTGAACAAGTAGTTGCAATCTGTCATGTGATTCTCAGTTTCTCTTTTATTGCTTCCATCTCCTTGGCCTCCAGACCCACTTGTGGCGTAGCACTCAACCCAATGAAGCAATCTTCTATTTCTCTCATTAGCCTGTCTTCACTCTGTACCTACTTCAATAAAATCCTCTAATAAACTCAGTCCCCAGAACTGAGTTGCCTCACCTGCACTCAGAGTCTCAAGCTCGATCAAGATGCGAGAGGAAACTTTGACAACAATAACTTCTCTTGACAGCTTGCCCATTCTAAATCCTCGTGTTAATTTCGACCGAATTCATTTCGATTGACTCTCCAGCTGAAGCAGCCATCAAACCCTCAATTTGACATATCTCCCTCTGGACTTGCTCTTTGGCATAAATCACGCTCCGATCTTCTCGGTCCCCTGAACTGCTCTGACGTAATATAGTCTGTAGCACAATAATCGTACTAGGATGGGCTCGTAACGATTCCGAAAAGGTACAGAATGACGACGGAGCTCCTTTCAATTTGGGATCCTTGCCTATAAGCTCTAGACGCGGCGAGTTATTTCCCACATTCGTACAATATTCTAGAGAGACTGAGATTGAATATTCTTCTAGCCGACTTGCAAAGTTCTTGGCAACACAGGAGCTATCTCTAGCTCATCCTCCGGTCTCGTCGGCTCGGTTCATACTATGGAACCTTTTCTTCTCCTGCCGCTCACCCATTATCTGCACCTTCTAGCTGTGCGGATTTTACCCGCCTGTTGCTCTTGCGAAGTCACCGGCCTACGGGGTGTCTCCCTTCTATTGTCTTCGGCATCCCCTGGACCCTTTTGAGCAAAATGATAAACGTATAGTACCTTTACAGGCAAACGCCATGAGATTAACCCAACATTTCCCCAGAAATATGGAAGATCTGTAAGCAGTCCCAACCCCAAGCCACTCTTCCTGATCCGCCGGTATAGGACCGACCACTCTGTCCGTCGGATACTTCGATACAGTACCTTACGTGAGTACTCATGTTAACTGTTCTAGAAAGGAGTGATGACACTGCTTTGGGATGACAAAAACTGTTGGACTCCTCTTGAGCTTTAATCCGAACGCGAGAAGCATAACCAGCACAAAAGTTCGTGGGTGTCTGTTTTCTTCCCATTTGCGTGTATCCTTGTTTTTCAATGCCTTTATACGTCTGCATACTGCTCACGTCTCAGGCTGAACGGAAAGCTTATAATTTTCAGGCTCACATGCATAACATAAGATTCTGCCACACTCAGTGGTGCATCTTCCACTTTATGTCCACACCAAGAGTGGGACCAGAGCGCATCTAATTTTCGTTTCTCTCGCAGAGTGGATCAAAGTCTCTGCCTTAAGTTAGAACGGCGGTAGATTACCAACCCAGAATCCCGGAATCATCTCACCATTTCAGGGATTAGTATGTTTCTGGAGCATTTCATGACAAAATGTATAAATATCTGGCACTCTGGAGGTTTGCCACTTAGCTCCTCATCCTGATTTCGATCAGGTCAGCATGCCGACCTTTCTCTCCTCGTGAATTTAAACTCACCTAATCCTCTTGGCTGCTTTAGAAGCTACCAAACAATCGAAATGCAAATCAAGGTCGCATTCTTCGCCAGTGCTCTCCTCGTTGCCGCCACCCCGGCACTGGCAGCTGATTTTGTTTGGTATGCTGGTGCATCCTGCACCGGCTCTGTCATCGCTCGTAGCCCTGGCGTGAACCCAGGCATTTGCGTCTTCCTCACCAACGGCGGTTCCGCGAGATCAATAAGCTACTCTGGTGTTCCCCACCACGCCAATTTCTTTGTGTCTGGCGGCGGGCACGATGTCTGCTCAAATGGTCCGACTATTGTCACTGGAAGCGGCTCTGGATGTGCGACCGCGCCCGCTGGGTAAGTGCTTCAATTCAGCTGACTATTGATCAAGCCCTGAGCTGATGATGGGTGAAGTTTTAACCTCGAGAGTTTCAACATCTCTTAAGTTGTTGACCCAAGTAGGCTAAGATAACCGTCGGGTGTCCTGTAGTCCTGACATGTATTAGATTGAACTATTGGATTGAAATCTTTGTTCAAGCTGAAATATATTTTGTGAGCTTATACTAACCCGGCTTTCTTTGCAATCGGCATGGTACCGAGTCACATGAGGAGAGAAAGTGCTCCCTGGTAGCAGACATGATATGATACTGAACCACTTAATGTTGTGATTATGCATTTTATTGTTAGAATTTGGAATCCATGTGAGCCTGCATGATGCATGTGATTTCTTCTTATTGTTCTAATTAGGTATATAAGTAGAATAGTTAGTTGTATTTGCTATCCATTTGTACCCTACCCTTGTTGTACCCATCGTATTTCAACACTTATTTTTCTCTATTTGCTTATCTCCTGATCCAAACTCTAAATTTATTACTAAGCAAAGGGTTGATGTCATAAAATGACTTGACCCAATAGAAGAACTCTACAACATGTACTTAGAAGAGGAAGACTCCCCCAAAATTGTAGAAATAGTAGACAACAACTTGGACATGGACTTGGACCTCAGGGACAGGCTGGCTGACCCATACTTAGAGTTGTAGGATTAACTTCTCAATGAATCGATAAGATAAGATTGTGGGATCATAGAATGAGTCATAGAGTACCTGTGAGATAGTAGTGCACAGACCATGTAAAGTAGTATAAGAGTCTGAGCACAACTGAGCAGGAATGTCATGAACTGCCTCTCCAAACCATTGACTAGTCCACATGTCTAAGTCAATATTCATTTTTCTTTTTCTTTTATTTTAATTTATTTTCTCAGATCAAAGACAAAGCTGTGGCCTAACAACAAGATTGTCATGAACTGCCCCTCCAGGTATTTGACTTGCCACAATGGGTAAAGTCATTATTTATTTCCTTTTACATTTTATTTTCATTTATTTTATAAAAGAGTCATGGCCTAACGACAAGATGACTCAATACTGATGCAACGGTCACACGCATAGACAAACATCAGTAAATAGATAGTCTTGTATATAAGTAAGGCACAATACAGCGAGAACTCTTACCGAGTTCTCTTTGTCAATCGCTAATAAAGGGGACAGTTGGCTTAATTCCGGTCACTGGAATTAGCTGATATGACAGAGGTGTTAGATAGTTGCTTTGATAGCTGCCTCGTGCTGCGGTGCATTGTCACTGGTACATGCAGAGGAACAACAGACACTCCTTAAGAGACCGTTTAATTTAGGCATTCCCTTCTTAGGGATACTATCATTTCACCCGTCATAGTTACAAGTAGGTCGCAAGTAAGATAACAAGTAGGATAGCTAGTTGGGTGAAGATTGTGCACCCCAATAGCTGTAGAACCTAGCACAAATCACCTTTTCTTTTTTTTGGAAGTAACAAAACACCATGTCACTTCCTTTCAACACCAACACCCTCCCAGAACCCACTGAGGAGGAAATAGAAACTCTAATGGCCGTCGTCATGCAAAACGGCCTGATAATTCAGCAACTACAACTGATGGTTGCATTAAGGCAGAAGGAAATAGAGGAGGAAGAAAGTAGAGAGGAGAGTTGACGACAGAAACAGGAGGAGAAAAGTGTGGGTGTCATGAACCGCCCCTCTAGGTATTTGACTAGCCACAACG
>Ga0153986_1000601_pt1 | contig 10648 bp, 13 predicted proteins | sample TSGA070MetaG_FD_104724 | JGI IMG/M metagenome (GOLD analysis project Ga0153986, IMG submission 104724) | Attine ant fungus gardens microbial communities from Georgia, USA - TSGA070 MetaG | ecosystem: Host-associated > Fungi > Mycelium > Unclassified | place: USA: Georgia, Alexander Wildlife... | reverse complement strand
TGCGTGTGACGATCCTATCTTGTCCAGTTTCTATAGCCCAAGATAGACCAACCAAGGAAAACTCCCTACCGAGAGGATTCGACCCCCTTTCCTCTTCTTCGTTTTTGTGACCTTGCTACTCCTTACTCAACATGTGGGTGTCACGACTTTTGGTTGATCTAGAAAACGTTGGGCTGCAATGACGCCACAGCATCAAGAGTGATGTGATTGAACAATTTCCGAATCTAATCATAATTACACAACTTCGTCAAAGAACAATATAACTAGGGCTGCCTTTTCCCTGATGAAGCATCCAGTAATTCACTTGGACAAGACATCTATTGTAGTTTATACTATGATTATGATCTTACAGAAAAAGAAAAAGAAAAAAAGGGGAAACCGTCACGCAGCAATCCAAGGCTGGCTGACCAATTGCTGAACAGACAAAAGCGCTCGATACCTCACTTCAGGATTCGAATGCGTCATCAAATCCATCACACGCGCTTTTGCTCCGAATTCTGTCACATATCTATAGAGAAAGTCAGGATGAAAACAATGAGGCTCGGTAAAAAAAAAAGAGACACAATGTGCTTACTTCTTTCCACGATCGTAGTGCTTGACATATTGACCAAGATCATTTGCTGCGATGGCTAGGATGTCGGGATCTGTAGCAGTCTGAAGGATCTGAATAAGAATTCTAAAAAAAAGTATGATTAACCCAATCATAGTACAGATAGACTCTCAAACTGACTTGAGTTGTTCGTGGTCCTTCTCATTCAACTTGTTAGCGTTCTCTTTCCAAAAGTCATCCGACTCATGAACCGGTGTCCACGACAGGTGTCCCGACGCCAACTCCGATATATATTCATCATATGTCCTTTTGAACACACACACCAAATCAGAATTGAGAGGAGAGGAGAAAAAAATACATGACAAAAACATACGTCAGATTCTGGAAATGAGTGGTAAGCTCTTCCTTCAAAAACTGAACGTCTCCACTAATGTCCTCATCTGACCATTTGCGTTGCGAGAGATTTTTCACAAACGGTAAAAGTTGAGCGACAAGCATGGCGGGGAGATTGTCAGAAGGTGCTTTGGTGACAAGGTTCTACAACAAAAGTCATGATCCATCGGATATTCCAAAAAAAGGGCGGGGGAACGAGTCGCACTCGAAAAGTGGCAACGATGACACGTATCACTTTTTCCTTCATCGCCGACTTGGCGGTTTCAATCAGAACAGGGATGACGTCGTACTTTCTATCACAAATTGAGTTCACGCTCTTTTTCTGCATAGATTGAAGACGCACTTGTTGAGCTGCTGAGCGATATCCTGCTCATACGTCAACAACCAGAAACAGAACGACACCTGATAGCTCATCTGAGGACCAGGAGCATGAGTCAGAATATCGAGGAACCTATTCCGTGGGAAGGAATTCAATATCAGAGATCTAATTCACGCAAGAGTGGACAGCTACCCCGGTATGATGGTTGGATCGACCCAGACAGCTTGACGAACTTGCTGCCTTGCCAGCAATGATTCCAAGCATTGAACACCAATATCACGTTTATGCGGGGAGTGACTGGTCACAAATTGTGCTAGTACTTGCAAAAACGGTTGCAAGCGTTGCTGTAAAATGTCACACTGTTGTTCAGCACTGACCATCATGAGTTCAAGGGCGACTGGTAGACAGAGAAAAAACAAACGAGCAGACCTCATAAGTACAGTCAGTATTTGAGTTGCCTTCAATTGGGTAAAGTCGTCTTGAGCATCGAGGCACCTGGTCAGGGTGTCAACCAAACGAACTGACAAGATGGGAATTAACTACATACTTGAACAACGGGAGATAAGGGAGGTCATGATCGGACTGATTCATTCTCAGAAACAACGGTATACGTTCTTCATGATCTATCCACCAATATTCATCAACTTGACTCCCAGCTCGATGTCCTTAGCCATTTACTCACCCATCAATACATCAGCGATCCATACAAGGAGACATTGTTGGATATCACTCCTCGAGACTTTCTTCAACAAACCAATAAACAATTGCACAAAAGTGTTTCCCTCAGATAACAGAACAGATTCAATGCGCGCCCGAGGTTGACGGTCGACTTTCTTGATCAAACCAAGTTCCTCAAGAGTAATCAAGTCTGCGCGTTGATATGCCTGGTATTGTCATTCAGCTGACCGAACACCAAAGTGTAATGCCCCTATAAATTACCCACATCCCAGGGTACATTTTTGTTCCTGATTTTAGTCGAGTTTTCGTCGACATACGGATTGGCTACCAGCGACACAGACATGGTTTTTCAGAAACAACGGATATTGAAAGATGTACTTGAATATGGAATGTGGGTCTCACGCATCCGCGTGATGTTACATCGAGAAATTCGAGCCGTGTTTTTTTTTTGGTATATTCACGTTAGAGATGTTCAAACGACAGGCTATTTCCTCTTGTAGGTCCTAAAATCTTGTACAGCGCAAGAAGAAAACAAAAAGAAAAAAGAACTCAAATTTTTTTTCCTCCACAGTGAGACGCATTCCGCAACCATGTCGGACACTCGCAACAGAAGTACAACCTTCTACTATACCTACAAGTACCTCTCCGGTAAAACCCACCCGCAAAAGACCTCGTCTCTCAACAGCCATTATTCTCAACCGCTCACCCATCCTCACTCGTTCGCCAACGCGTTTTGAACAAGCATTCTATGCCTATCAAGCCAGAATCCGACGTGCTCTTCACCAACCATTCCCTTACGATTTCTATTTCAAACAGGGTTCACTCTTGGAAACTCGATTCAATATGGAGGAAAAAGAACGTGAGAAGGCTGCGTTCGGCTCCAAATTCGTTGCAGAAGAATGGCAGGATTCAACAAAAGCAGAAGCGGATAAGGCAGCTGTACGAGTATTAGCTCAACAAGAGGGTGAAGATCAGCCCTTGGCACCAAGAGAACACCCTTCAGACAGGACTGGCGATACCAAAAGTCTTGATAGAGCAGGCGAACGTAACCTGTATCTTTTACTCAAATCAAAAATGGACGACAAGGATTTTTGGAGATTTCCTCAAGGAGTTTTAGAGAAAGGTGACTTATTACATCAAGTGAGTTTAGAGGTCATCTTTTGGTGGTCGATAACTTGATAAGCATTTCAGGCTGCCCATAAACAACTTATGGCCGAGTGTGGTGAAAAAATGGACACCTGGATTGTGAGCCGAAAACCTATCGGAGTATACAGACCATCTCAATCCGACCCCAACGTGCTCGAGGTGTGTGTCTGATCACAAGCTCGTGACCAAGGTCCTTACATATCACACAAGCATGTTATCTTTTTCTACAAGGGTCACATCATGGCCGGCCAAGTCACTCCAGCACCAGGTATTGAAGACTTTGCCTGGCTTACAAAACAAGAAATCGAACAAAAAGTTGACAAAATCTATTGGGAAAATGTCAAGGATATGCTTTCAGATTTCTAGCCTGCCTTGTGCGTATTATTATTATGATATAGATCTAGAATATGGCGAGACATTAGCCAGCCTACTACGATTTGGGTGCAGCAATTCGTTTGGTGTTCTTGCGCGCTTCATCGAATCTCTTCACAACAACTTCGCATTTGGCGGTCTGGCAGATATGTTTGGATCCGGACTTGATCTCGTCAGAAAAAAGCATCAATCCAGCAGCACGTTCCACAGCATCCACTGTTCCAGAAATACATATGAGCGTGGCGAGAGTCAATCTTGGTCCGACATACCAGGAACAACAAAGCTTGTCAGGGGTGTCTCATCCGCAATAACAGCATTTGGAAGTACGAATGCTCCTGTGGATACCTCGAGCTTCTCAGGCGTCAGAGGTGACGAGGGTTTAGAGGCCAATATGACTTTTGCAAAATGAGTAGGTACAGCCACATTAGGTGGGTTGCCAATGACTTCGTGCGTCTGACGAATAGCTCGATAACAAGATCCATCAATCACGGGCGATAGACCACTTACCACACGCCATCTACCATCTGGATCCTTTTTGGGAAGATACAGAGGTACTGTAAAAATGTATACGTCCTGGAATTTGCCAGTCAAACGACGACACCAATCTTCGAGGTAAGCCCAGTCTAGTTAACAACATAAGTCATGAAAACACTGTGTTTAACACGCTCTTACAATGTCTATTGAATCCGTCTCCAACTTGAGGAGCGATGTTGGACATATAGAATGTCTCGTTCATGGCTTCCTATGTCCAGTTTCAACACTTGGAAAAGTTCTTTCGATGATCCTACCTGAGAGATTTTAGCATCTGCAGCAGGAACCCTACACACGAAGATGATGAGTAGCCCTGTGATCCACATAAATACTCACATATGTCCTCGATCGTACCCACTCTTGAAGTAATCTGACAATTTTGAACGGAACACGGAAGGCAAAGACTCGTCCTCTTTGAAGGCGGAACTGGACCTATCACCTCCAAAACCTTCTTCAGGAGGTGAGACGAGGGACTTGCCCAAAGACGTCAGTGAGAGGTGCTCAGCTGTCTTCCAGAGAAGGATGAGCAAGAGCAAGAGAGAAGATAAAAGGAAGACACACCCAAGCAGGATGCCGCAGTCTTCTGTCATATGCAGCCACATATGCCTGTCTATGTATCAGGTCCGATATGGGACCTATACCATAAGCCATCATTATATGTTTTCGTCAATAGGGCAGCGCCAAACTCACCAGGATGACCGTACTTGAGCACAGGCGACGAATGATGCTCAGTCAAAGCGACCGACTGATGGGGCTCAGGTCGGGAAGGGAGTGCTAGTTGTTGTTGATTTTTCCTGCATGACACTACAGCAGCTATCCCCCCTCCAAGAAGAGCACCAGCAGTAAAAACGGCGGCATGCATCACAGTGGAGCCAGGCATCGAAGTATGGGTATTTTTTCAGGAACTCGAGAGATGATTGGTTAGGGACATGTGACGACCAATTACTCTACACGTGACTGAATTGATCAAGAAAGTAGCAACGGGTGTGAGAAGCACATCATAGATTTGACAGGCAGCGGAATGTATAGTATGGAGGAGGCGTTTGCGGGAATCCACTAAGATGAGAACGATAGAGATAAAGAGGGACTGGGAGAGCCAGTACAGAAGTAAAAAACGCAATATTGGATCAGATTTCTAAAGGTTCGTAAGTAGTAGCATCAAGCACACCTCTGGCCTGCACAGGGGCCTCGCCGGAGTTGGTCCTGGTATCCCTCCTTTGGAAACCTGGGGTGCCAGGTCCCCGTGGTTGACGGACCACGTTGTTGACAGTTTCGGTGATGTTGCCGTTCAGGGACGTGGTAGAGATAGTAGAAGGAAGGGAGGGAACGGGAGGAACGGCACCAAAGAGGTTTCCATTGCTAAGCAGGGAACTGTGAGTGGAAATTCGGCGGGTAGGGGAGGCAATGGTATTATAGCCCTCGCGGATATTGCCATTGGAGGCGCGAGGGTAAAGGCGATTGACTTGGGAATGAAGAGTCTTCATGTCGGGCATAGACTTTTTGACGCGGAGAGGTGAAGCTGAGACAGAGACCTGAGAAGATGGAGAGAGGTACGCAGAGGGCGTGCGGTTGAGGGCGGGAGTTCGCTTAGGAGACGGCTGCTAAGAGGTTGCCAAAAGTAGTTAGAAGGGGGGAAGGGGTCGGACATACCTTTTGAGGGTCCGTGCGGGTGACGACTGCATGACGGTCGTCACCGTCGCCATAGGAGTGGTAAGAGACGCCGAGTTTCTGGGCTACAAGTTGAATGATCCTGCGGTACTTGGGGGTCAGGGACCTAGAAAAAGTGAGTTCGTCTCGCATGGGATCGTCCCTGAAGAGGAGGACCGCAGAATAGATTTCTAGGGTTGAAGGATCATTCATATCAAGCTCGTTTGGGGACCTTTCAGGGACGGGGTGGATAGAGGGCTGGGGTACTGCCGGGAGAGGGGCTGAGGGAAGCCCCGGCTGAGTAGTGAAGGCGAAGGGAGGGCTGAAACGGGGGCCAAGGTCATCATAGAGCTGGTTAAGCTGAGCCTGGTGTTCCTTCTCGAGTTGCATGGAGCGCATCCTGCGGATAGCCTTTTCGCGTTCGATGCGCTCCTTTTCACTGGCCTGTAGGACCTTTTTGTACTCGACTCTGAGTCTCCTGCCCTGGACGTCGAAACCGTTGAGGGCAGCGACGACGGCATCCGCATCTGAAGCGTGGCGAAAGTTTGCAAAAGCAAGACCACGGAAAGCGCCAGTCTGATCCAAGTGGTAGTTGAAGGCATAGGGAAGCGAGATACCGAGAGACTCCTGATGGCTGATGTGTGAATAAGAGAAGAAGAAGAAGAAAAAACAGACCATGATGGAGAGGAGCGTCTCCCGAGGGACGTTGAATGGGATGTTCTTTATGACAATGGCTGTAGGGATGATTTCATCGTCGACAGAGTAGGGGGGGAGGGCAGGCATTGGGGGAGAGCCGGCGGAGGAGAGATCATCGGAAGACTCCGGAGAGCTGTCGAGCCATTGCTGGAGGGTGTGAGCAGAGTGTCCGGGGGAGCAGCAGATACGCACCGAAGGCAGGGCAGCGCGCGCACGGGAAAAGGCAGGATAGCCAGAGAGACCTGGCACCGCACTGCTCATCGCGGGGTTCTGCATCAGGTCCTCGTCACACTGTCACTCGCTCATTGTCACACGCTGCACATCACGGTCACATGTTCAGATCACGATACCATACTTTGCAAAAGCCGCTAGCGCCATCCCCCGAGTCTCCTTCCGCGTCCCATCCTCCAGTGCAGCTGCATGCGAGTTTGCGTGGATCCGCCCGTCCAGCACCGCCCCGCTCTCCCCATTCTCCTCTTCCTGAACAAGCGTTTTCAGCAGGAACCCCACTTTTCTGCGGACTGAAGTATCGGCATCTAATCCGCATCAGATCCGATCACTCTAAAATTATTTTATTTGACTTTTACCTTGCAGTCCCTCCCTCAGTCGAATCCAGCCCTCGATATCCGGTCTGTCCAGTTCTTTGACAGCAGGTCCATTGTGCTTCAGCAGGCCAGACAGTGTATACACCGCCTTTGCCCTCAGCTCAGGTGTCGATGACGACCCCGGTGTCAGCTTTCCAATAAGACCCGGCAGAGGATCGTACGAGAGATACTGGTAGCCATGTTCAGCTCCTGCCCCTCTTTTACTTTCCATCAGACTCACCACGTCCTGGGCCTGAGGGTTGTTCTGTATCGCTGTACCTATCACCCACAAAACCATCACCTTGATCCCCGTAGATGACTCAGGTGATTCCAACAGAGATATCAATGCCGGCCAGAGTCCTAGCTTCTCCAGATCTGCCAACCCTCAATGAAATTCTCTTCATGATCAAGATCTCTCACCATTCGCATTATCGATTTGCTCAACAAGCTATACACTCTTGAGTTGACATATCTTCCATCCAATCGTTGGACACTCACCATCTCTAGATGGTCCAATGCTGCTAATCTCTCATCCTCACTCTTGTTCCTGTCACTAGCGATACCAACATCCTCTTTCATCTGTTCCGCATCAGATCTCCCCAGAATCATGTCAATAATTCCAGTATCGAGCTTTTGCTGTTGTGTCGCAGGTTGTCTGCCACCATCTTGCTGTGGCGTCGAGTTCTCTATCGACCAACGTAAAAGTGACTGCATCCGATTGGGATAAATGAATGACGCGCTATCAGAAAAAAAAACCGTCACGTGCCCCATCATTTACTTTCTTTTTTTCGCAGTCCCTTCGTTCTCTTCTTCGTTCTCTTCTTCGTTCTCTCTTCTTCGTCGGGTGAGCATCGCCTTCTTTTCCACCCTTTTTTCTGATGAGCCAACTACAATTACCATACTTTACTTTATTCTGAGCGCCTGGCGCAGAGTGACGAATGTTTCATTGATTTCAGCCTTGTCTGATCCATTTTCATCAATTTGGCCCTTGAACAACTCTGACTCTTTCTCCAGGTTATAGTTACTAGTCCATCTGCTTCATAGGTGTGTATTCATTCAGTCGCATTTCCGTGATGAAATTGGCTCGATGGGCGGACATGAATGTCCTTTGCCCACACCAAAGTCTCCTAGTGTACAAAAATGGAGATGGGCAAAGCACTTGTTGATACACATCGAATACCTGATCTACCTGGCCTTTGCATGCCATTCTCATCAGTTTGACTGACGTTCGTCCCAGATGCCTACTCCATAACACATGCAAATTACCGATCAAAACATGTAAGAGTATTATAACGACAACAGCCCAAGAGATGGGAAAAGTTAGATTATACAATGTCTACTGGTTATGCAGAGTCGTTATTGATCGGACGATAGTGCTTCATAAGTTGTGTCTTGAAGACTGTAGACACCGTCACTCAATGAATAGCAATGAATCTGATGTATGTCAACGTACTTTCGGGGTTGTCCCAGAGCGATGCAGCCTCAGGGTTCAGAGGAGAGTTGTTATTAGGTTCTGCATGGATGATCGTGTCAATCCATGATTTATCAACAATGAAAAGGTTTACTGCACCGCCAAGTAGAGATTGCAAGGACAGAAGTATGGTCTGGACGCTGTACACAGCAGACCATTTGTCCTATCAGAGTATGTTTAGTAGAGCACATCCATCAAGTGAAATCAATTTACCTGGAGGATATCGAGGCAGATAGTACCACTGTTGATATCAAAGTTGGGGTGGAAACATGGCGTCTCAAATTTGATGGTGGGTGCAACATAAGGGTAGTTGGGGGGAAAAGAAATTGAGATCTTGAACGCAAGGCCAGCATAAATCTAGTTCAGTCAACATCAGCCTTCAACACAAGAAAGTAAACGGGACTCACTGTTTCTGCTGGACCCTCAATGGTCCCAGCCCATTCAAACAAATTCCCATCGCTCTTGGGGAAAGCAGACTGATAATTCGACTTGAGCGACACAAATAATACTTTTTAAGTGGTAGCTCACGATGCCGGGAGAAGAAGACATCTGAAGATGATGTTAAACTAGAATCGCGGCATCACATATGTCTCAGACATACCATCAAGGTCATAAGTTCATTAGAAAGTCTGCTCTTTGCTATGAGTTTCCCACTTATTTGTAACTTGAGCTCAGAATCTCACCGTTTTGTGACACTACCCGCTGATTGTTGGGTCGAGTTCTGCACATTGGACTTGACAGGTGTGCGAGATGCCAGAGCTGAGGTGACCTGTTCCATTAATGTGGCTAGACTCTATGGGAGAAGTAAGTAAGTTCAGAGACCGCGATTCAAAAGTTGAACCGAATGTGTTGTAATCACGTGCATTAGTATTAATGAGTGTCTTGTGCAGCCCTGTTCTCGAAAAATCGCCACAGTTCCACAAGTGTAGATCCTAAAGTCAAATAAAAAGCCCCACAGAGGGCCACAGAGCTTAGCAGATGTTTGGGGGCATTGGCATGCTTGAGGACGAAGATAATCTCAGTGCAGTCTCATTAATGGCTGAGCGTGGGAAGGTCCAATAAGGCTCGCACCAATTACTTACCAATTTACTTACCAATTACTTCCTTCCGTTCGGACATCATGTCCGCATCTTTCAGGGCTTCCCCTGCTGAGCTCGATCTCGTCAATCAGATATTTTCCAGGGTTGACAAACAGGAGGTCGGTATTATGAGTGGTGAGGTTGCTGTCAAAGTATTTAGCGGAGCAAAGTTAGCGGGATCGGTGCTGGGAGAAATCTGGAATATTGCGGACGAGGAGAATAATGGTTGGCTCTCGAAAACTGGAACTGCAAAAGCCCTTCGTCTCATCGGGCACGCTCAGAAGGGCTCCAAGGTATCCCATATCCTTTTAACCAAGTGTGAGTTCCATATTTCTCTGCAACCAACTCTATTGACTTTGGTGTGTGAAGCGAGTCCACTGGCAGTCATCGATGGCTACGCTTCAATTCCCCAGCAGAACACGGGCGCATCTACTCCTAAATCTCCTCCAGGATTCCCTCCACTTTCTCCCCAAGATAAGATCAAATTCCAGAATATATTCAATCGTTCTGGTCCCGCAAATGGTTTGTTGAACGGTATGTTCCACTTTTCTCCTTCCCTATTACGGGACTCACCGGCTGCTGGATCTATAGGAGAAAAGGCGCGGGATATCTTCCTCAAATCCCAATTGTCCAATGACAAACTTCTACAAGTCTGGCAAGTACATTTTTCGCTTCTGAAACCTGCTTCTGAATGATATCATGAAGGAGCCTGGCAGACACGCGTGATCGTGGTTCCTTGAACATTACTGACTTTACCATTGCTATGTACTTCATCCAAGGTTTAATGATGCAACAAATTTCCTTCGTGCCGACAACTCTCCCACCTGGTCTATACGAACAAGCTGGAGGTCTTTCAGCTACCACCTCTTCTTCCAACTCGGCTCATTTGTCTGGCAGCAGTGGCTCGTTGAGTCCCGTCGGCAGTAACTTTGGTCGGCTGCAGCCTCAATACACGGGCCAGAGCTCACCCCTTGCTCCAGACCATGCTAGTCCTTCTCAGTTTCGTGCACCAAGTCTTCCTTCTCGTCCTTTCCAAGCTCCTTTTAGGCCCATTTCTGTCGTACAAACTGGAAAGGACACTTGGGATGTAAGTTCGAGCGAAAAAGCCGAGGCAGACGCCATCTTCAGTGGACAACTTGATAAGCAGAATGCTGGATTTATCGAGGGAGAAACTGCTGTTCC
>Ga0153986_1000598_pt1 | contig 10698 bp, 12 predicted proteins | sample TSGA070MetaG_FD_104724 | JGI IMG/M metagenome (GOLD analysis project Ga0153986, IMG submission 104724) | Attine ant fungus gardens microbial communities from Georgia, USA - TSGA070 MetaG | ecosystem: Host-associated > Fungi > Mycelium > Unclassified | place: USA: Georgia, Alexander Wildlife... | reverse complement strand
GTCACATGTCAGTTAACAAAGGTTTGGACTGACAACCGGGCTGGATAAATCTCGGGGAATAAGAGACGAACTCGGCTAAGTATTTCTCCATAGATCAGCTGGTCCTCTGAATGAAATGCTATCCCCAGATTGATCGAGGCCCTCATTCATTGATATAAAGTGAGCATGCAACTGGAGTGGACCTGACGTATTTGCTCATGGCAGGGCTCAGAAGCTTTTTGCTTCTGTATACCTTCTTGTCTTGCTTCTCCTTCTCTGTTGCCCATGTTCCTTTTGGGGTTCGAGATAATCTACACTTCAGTATTGAGGCTCGCCAGTTCAATAAAGATGGTTCAATTCCTATATACAAGAATCCCAAGGCTTCGATAGAAGCTCGTATCAACGACCTTCTTCCCCGTATGACCTTGGAGGAGAAGGTTTCTCAACTGTGAGTCATCGGGATGGGATAAGTGCTATGACTTAAGTTTTTGATGGACGCTCAGGATACAGGGCGACGTCAATGGTTGGATGAACACAACAGACCCTCTGGACAACACCCTCATTTACAATGAAACAGGACTAGTATGTACTGTTCCTAGCAAGTTGCACGCCTTGATTTGTTCATCAGCCCTGGTTTGTTAGGTGACCATCATGAACACACGAGCAGGCAGCATTTGGGTAGGTTATCAAATGCCATGGGAGAAACTCGTCTATGCCATCACCGTCGGCCAAAAGTATCTATTGGAAAATACAACACTGGGGATCCCTGCGCTCATTCAGTCAGAAGGTCAATATCTGTAGATGCGCTATTCTTGTGATCTGACGTGTCGTTGCATTGGCAGGGCTTCATGGATTCACTGACAACGGCACAATCTTTCCTTCTCCCGTTGGACTTGCAGCATCCTTTGACAGTCAGCTACTTCGCGATATTGCAAACGTAATCGCAACTGAAGCTGAAGGCCTTGGAGTCAATCACGTATTTGCCCCTGTCCTCGATCTTGGACGGGAGCTCAGATGGGGCAGAGTTGAAGAGGGTTTTGGCGAGTCCCCCTATCTTACTGGAGAGCTCGGCTATGCATACGTGCATGGCCTTCAGGATGGCCGACGCCGCAATACGAGTTCGACAGCAATTGCACGTGTTGCGGCGACCTGCAAGCATTTTGCAGCGTTTGGATCACCTCAAGGTGGACTGTGAGCCTTTTGCTCTCTGAAAGCTGTGATTCATAATAAATTCGGACAAAGAAACCTTGCCCAAGTCACAGGAGGTGAAAGAGAGCTCAGAACCACGTATTTACGGCCTTTCAATAGGGTGTGTGTAGATTCCCTTTCTATCATGACCGCCTATGCCAGCTATGATGGTGTCCCTGCTGTCGCAAACTCTCGTAAGAGGTATTCTCGTGATATCATAAATTCTCTAACCCAATTTTTTCTACAGATTTGCTGAAAGACATTGTATGTCCTCACCTTTACGTTCAATATCTTTGTACCATCAAAGACTGATCATACTCCATAGCTCCGGAATGAATGGGAGTATAAATACTGGGTTACTTGCGACTCTGGTTCCATAGACCTTCAAATTACTATGCATGCCACGTGTGACACTCGGGAGTGTGCAGCAAAGACAGCTTTGGAAAATGGACTCAGTGGTGAAATGGGTGGTGGTACGTGGATTTTACTTGAGCTGGGATCAAGCTTATGTCCTTATAATGTATCAGGTACATATACATACGAAACTCTAGCCCAACAAGTAGAAGCGGGGCAGATAAATGTCAAATATATCGATGATACAGTACGATTCCTCCTTCGGACGAAATTTTCACTTGGCCTTTTCGAAAGTATGTGTTTCTGGTCTCATTCATTGTTTTCTCGCTGATGTTTTCACAGATCCATATCCTTACGCCGATTATCCAACTTTGCTTCGTACTTCAGCCTCTCAAGCTGTCCTTCAACGTGCTGACCGTGAAACTATAATCCTCCTCAAAAATAAGAATAGTGTCCTACCTCTCAGTAAAACTATTGGTTCTATAGCTCTGATCGGTCCTCAAGTCAATCGTGTTTCAGTGAGTGACAGAAGATTCTGTAGATTAGAGCCACTAAAATCAAAATTGATAGTTCGGCGATTATGTCTTCTTTAATGCTACAAATAACGGGATAACCCCTCTTGAGGGTTTCCGTCAGCACCTTTTGAGTATCTCAAGCTCGACGAAGATTAATTTTGCCCAGGGCGCGCAGCTCTGGTCTAACGACCAATCTGGTTTCCATGAAGCTATCCAGACAGCGCAAATGTCAGACGTCGCAATTGTCATGGTTCGTTCTGATGATGCAAGTGAAGTCCTGGTTTTCCAATAGATTTAAAATCCAGGTTGGAACGTGGTCCCTTGATCAAACCCTGCTTTGGACGCCGAACACGAATGCCACAACGGGAGAGATGCGGGATCAGTCTGATCTTGGGCTCACTGGTGCTCAACTTGAACTTATCAAGGCCGTTCAGTCCACTGGAAAACCGGTTATCGTTGTATACATCACTGGGAAACCTATTGCAGAACCGTGGGTTAAGGATCGTGAGTTTCAAGTTTGTCAAACCCGAGAATGCTGTTCACATAGTAATAGATGTGGATGGCATTGTTCATCAATTTTATCCTGGCGAATATGGGGGTACGAGCTTCTTATGATCCCCTTTTTTCCAGTGTTCACCGACTTTTGAAGGCCGAGCCATTGCAGAGGTGATCTTTGGAGACGTGAATCCATCTGGAAGGCTCTCCCTCTCCGTCCCTCGGGACGTTGGAACTACTCCTGTTTTCCACAATTATCTCAAAGGCGGAAGACCAGCTTCCAATCCAGGTCTTATGCTTGACGACGGTTCCCTTGATTTCGGCAACCAAGTAAGCCCAGTAATGTTGGCTTTCCCCCTTGCTTCTGATATATGTTCAGTATGTGCTCGACAGCCCGGAACCCCTTTGGAGTTTCGGCCATGGCCTTAGCTATACAACTTTTCAATAGTATGTTCTCTCATCAGCTCTCTATGCCTATGCACTGAACATTAATATTTAGTTCAAATTTGAGACTTTCCCCATCTTCCGTAAACCGCACTATGCAAAATATCAAGATTTCGGTAACAGTTGCTAACACTGGTTCTCGGGCCGGAAAGGAAGTCATCCAGGTGTACGCTACCGACGATCGTAGCTCAGTCGTCACCCCGAATCAAGAGCTCATCGCCTTCACCAAGGTTGAGATCGCGTGAGTCTTATCATGTTCTTCCCTCACCCCACTCATGTTTTGTTAAAGACCTGGTGCATCTACGGTTGTGACGCTTGATCTGGAAGTGAAGAATCTTGGTTTATGGTCTAGGGACAGCCAATGGATTGTCGAGCCTGGAACTTTCACAATCAAAGTTGGCACCAGCGACCAGACATTCCAGAATGCTACGTTGACTGTAACATGATCTAATCGTTTCTCTCCCTCCCTCTCAGACTCAAACAGTCCATTACTAAATATGTTGTATACGTGCAGATCGTTTGTAAATGTGAAAAATGGTTTTCACCGACAGTGAATTCACCTTTGTCAAAGTTGGAGTACATTTTCCGGCCCCCCAGCACTTGGTGCAATAACAGATAATCATATCAATGTCCTTGCTACGAGAGACCACTGATGGATTCGTGGGAAAGTAAATTATCATACTAGATATGATAATCATCATCACGTGTACAGTGATAAATTAGCCACACAAGCTGTGGATAGCCCAAGATAACAGTGAAGTACCTAAGAAAGCAGATACTCTTAGTAGATCAGTGATACTAGGCCGTATACTCGAACATCACTTTAACATAAAACCATTCTAATATTTTAGGTAAAAATTTGATTCGACAGATCTACTACTATGCAATATACTGATTAAGTACAGTTTTGTTTAGAGTCTATCATAGAGGACCAGGACTGTCACATATTATATGTCATAAACCCAGAGTTGTTTTTAACCAAACCCTTTGAAACAAAACTTAAACAGCGCGTTTCAAACAACGACGTGCAGTTTCAAGTCTGAATCTATCATGGATTCTACTGATGATAGTATAGTGTTGTACATAATATTTTACATAAGAGATATTTCAAGGTGATAAATGGTGATAAATGGCGCAATCTGGAATCGATTTTGTACCAAAGATTCCAATGGGGCTTTCAATGAGAAAGCCAGCATCATAGACTTATGAGCGAGCAGCATTGTCTACGGACGTCAACGGTGAACATCAAAAGTATTGATCATACACCGGTCAGGATGTTGACTGATGGGGAAGAAACTACCTTGCATCGTCGGCTCCACTACAAAGGCGCCAACTGTCAATGAGGTGATTTGTCAGATACGAAAAATGGCCTAACCTTGGTTTCCTTCCAGTTTCGATCACTGTGGTTTTTTCAACGTTACCTTCATTACTGTCCTCCAATGAATTATCTTGACTAGAAATTAGGTTTACGTTTGAAGTTTTCATGGTGGAATTAGAACCAGCCACTCTTAGTGAAGACGATCTGCCTTCAACAACTCGTACAAATTCTCCCCAGCAGGCACGTTCATCATGCCCCATCGCTTGATATTGCGCTTTGATATTCGGATGCGCTTTTTTCCATAAGCCACGATGCCTACAGACAGTACTCTTTACATAACGACTCCCAAAGACACGTTCAAACGCAGTCTTGTGTGTTACTGTTGACCCATTGGTGGATTGTGCCACGATTTTATCCATCGAGCTGAATCCTGCGGAGATCTCAGCAACTGTGTAGTCATTCGGCCATCGTTTGAGTGGTGGATGCGGGGGGTATGGGGATATGGGTATAGCGAGATTGGAGCTGGAAATGTTCCTTGGTGATGCGTTTGAAGATGGGTTGTTGTCGTATAATGCTATACCGGGAAATGCGAACTCATCAGAGGATGACGAAGGTGGTGACGGTAGAGATTGGGATGAGGTAGGGTGTGCCTTGCTGGTGGCAATTGTAGGGAAATTTGATGATAAAGCTGATGATGCTGACGTTCGAGTACCATTTACGGGAGATCCCTCACAATCATTGTTTTGGTGTACAAGAGGCTGGTGATCGAGGTGGTAATTATTTGATATGTGGACCTTATGGGAAACGTGATTTGTAACATCGGGATCGTCGCATGGTACACGTTTGCAGACGCATCGATGTGCATCCGCTCGGTCCCTTGCTGATAGAGGGCTTGACGGTCGGGCGCGAAAAGACATGTTGATTCGCCTCTGCATTTTCAGTTCTTCTGGGAGACCAAGGCAATCTTCGTCCTTAAAGCCATCAAGTAGACTTTTACGCAAGCGATAAAGCAACCGTTGTTGGCTCTCAACTTTGCGTACAGCAGAAATGGGATGCTGATCCCATTGACCCGTATCGGGGTTATACGCATCCAGATAAATGTTCGATGCCAAACCAAGCTCTTGCATCAAAAAAGTCAGCTTGGAGAGCTGGAAGTAAGGAAAATTGGGTATCATATGGTGAAGTCTGACTGGTAAAATATTTGCCTAACAAATTTATATCAACACTGAAGCACTAATCAGTATTATCATTTACCTGATACCAGAAGATAATGGTCACAGATTTCCTGTATTCCTCCTCTTGACGATGCATGTCCTACAAAGGAAATGCACTCAGTGATGTATCACAAGGGAGCACCAAATTCACCACCACATTCACCACCATCTGTTTGGTCCGAGTGTGGGCACGCTGTCCTATTTTGGCCGACATCGGATTGGCAGAATTCAAGAAACTCATGAACGGTTCCGTCAGACTGGCAGATCCATGCTCGATACTGTTATTCATGCGCCCAAACTGAGACTTTAAATTTTCTAGATTATCGAACCTATGTAACTATCAATGTGATCAGCAACTCAACTGCGATGTAAGAGATGGAGTACAGACCCAGACGGGTCCTTGATCTTGAACGATATACACGGACAAGGTTGAGCGAAGGATCGTGGGGAGAACAAATTCCAAAACAAACGTCAATAATCTGTGGCTAGTTGCCGTGCACCAATTTGTAGATCATGGCTATGTATTGAGCAGTAGGACTATGTTAAAAACAATGACATTTTCCACATGTTTTCAACACAGCTTCTCACTGGGGTAATCCAACTGTGTTATCTAGGTAACATCATTGGATCATTGACAAATTAGAGGTTCCATGTTTTAGTAGTGTTTAGATATTTTAATGTTATGATGATATTTTTCACGTATTACCCCTAGTGTGCGAATTTTTGATCGTCTACAAGATTCAAGTCATAGAACTGACTATTGCTCTCACATCTGTATCGATAAGATTAGACAATAAGCCAGTTTCCATCTTTTACATATTGCTATCATCCTCTTAATCCATTACTAACCCCTGGTCAATCCATTTAGTTGACTTCAAAAGGATAGCACCTCTTTCTTCTCATACCCCCGCATCCATGCCTGATGTCTCTGCCTAATGTCTTCAGAACCTGGCCCAATCGTGTCCGATATGATTAGTTAAGGCCCTGTGCCCTAATAGTTAGTAAGCTACTGCGGACGTACACTGTGTGATAAATTGTTGCATTTCCAAAAAAAAACAATGATAGCACCTAGAGAGTTTAGTTTAGTTTATTGCCATTACAAATATGTCAATAATTTGCCTCAACAAAAGAATCCACTACTGTGTAAGGATCCATTTATTGGCCACAGACATAGTGCAGGGACTCCACTATTTACATGAATGTATTCCGCTAAAGCCCAGGCCTGGATGGAGAACAACAGAAGTGGTGGGAATTTGGCGGCACCACCCAGAGACCGAAATTGGCATCGAACACACTTCTGGAAGCTTAAAAGAGCCACCAAGAAGATATGAAGAATATGATCTATTGAGAAGGATCATAAAGAGAAGTGTGCCGATGATTTACACATGTGTCCATTCACCTACGTCCTCATTTGGACCCATACATCATATCCCTATTCAGTTGCTGGAAGGGAAGCAGCCTCGTTTTGAGAAAGTACGCGAGTGCCAGGGATACGAGCAAAATTGAAAGAACGATCACAGTCGGCATACGCTCCGCCAGCACCGAAGCCAGTCGAAAAAGCAATAGGCCACATTCGCCCTAAACTGTCAATACCTGTTGAACCTAGAGACATGTGACGACATACGACGGAAAAAGATCACCGAGGCAACAACTCCTACGCTAAAACCAATACCACTTTACCCAATGTCAGGATGTTATGCTCATGGGAGAGAAGCCAAGATCACGACCCACGATTTTACGAGCAGCTCCGCCACTTTGAGGTCCGGTTAGTTGAGATGAATTAAACCAGACATGCAAGTCAACCCACGGCAACGGTCATACTACAAGGAGCTCAGAGCTGGTACAAAAAAAGGCAGGTAGCTCCATACCTTCTGACCCAAGATATCTTCACTCGACGATGGTTTCGACGACATGGTTCAACACGAACAAAATGTGAAAAGTGACCGGACGTACCCGAGCAGGCTATTTGGCATTTACCCTTGATCCAAGCACTAGAGATTACTTACAATAGAAGCACTGTTAGTTACTTCCACCAACAATGGCGCATCAGTCGCCTATGATATTCATACCAAGGAAACTCACAGACGACGTTGACTGGACGACTCCAATAAGAAATGTTATCGCCCAGTCGTATGGTGAGAATCCAGACAGTTACGCTGCCGAGTGTCAATCGTTGCAACGGTGCAGACAGGATGCCGTCAAGGGCGCTGGTAGTGACTTCACCGGTGCGCAATATTGTGGAACATCCCAATGCGAATGTTGATTTTCAAACAGCAAGGGATCTCCTGTATAAGTATTTTGGCCAGCTTGAGCTACTCGAACTTCGTTTCCCGGAGATCCGTGTCAATTTTTCCTGGCGCGATGCATTTACCGACAAACTAATTACGCAAAATTCTATCGCTTACGAAAAGGCCTCTGTCTTATTCCAGATTGCTTCTACACATAGTGCGATTGCCGCTTCTCAATCTCGGTCAGATCCCGAAGGTGTCAAACGTGCTTTCTATTATTTTCGCACTTCTGCTGGAATGCTCAGTTACATCAACGAGAATTTTCTGCACGCTCCATCGACAGATCTCAGTCGAGAAGTCGTCAAGTTTCTGGTCGACATCATACTGGCCCAAGCAACAGAAGTGTTCTTTGAGAAATGTGCAGATGAGAAGAAAGGGAATGCCTTGATCTCGAAGGTTGCTGCACAGACGGCATCCATGTATACAACTCTTGTCGAAGATGTGAAGGATTTTATGGGCAAAGGAATATTTGACAGAAGTTGGGTAACTGTCATCCAGGTAGATCACCTTGCACGCTTCAGCATGAATACGCGAATGCCGATTGCATCTCATCCTGCAGATTAAGAGCAAGTACTTCCAATCTCTTGCACAATATTACCGCGGACTTGTCGATGATGCTGCGGGGAAGCATGGTGATGCTCTTGTCCGTTTCACGCTTGCTGAAACACTCGCCAAGGATGCCTCCAAATCGGCTCAGTCCTTCTCTTCTATGTTCGTGTCCACAGTATCACCCAATCTTCCCTCTGATTCTGGGACCTCCATCCATGAACGAACAAAGGCCTACCTTGCTATTTGTACAGACAAGAAATCCAAAGCTCAGCGGGAAAATGATTTAATTTATAACGCTATACTCCCTTCACCTGAAACGTTGCCTCCCATCGATAAATTAGCCGTGGCAACCGCGATCCACATACATGATGTCTACGCTGCACCTGAAGCCCAGAAGACGATTGGTCAGGATATCTTTATAAAACTGGTTCCACTTAGCGTGCATGAGAGCGCAAGTGTATATTCAGAAGAGAAGGCGAAATTGGTCAGGGCTGAGGTAGAGAACGCTGATGCTGCTGAGGTAAAAGCAAGGAGCATCGTTGACGGTATGGGGATTCGGAGAGGTTTAACGCAGTTTAAAGCTATGGCTGAAGGAGAGATTGGAGAAGAGGGAGAAATACCACTAGACGTGAGGCAATGGAAGGAAGATATTAGCCTTACTGAAGAACGGGAGGGGGTCCAAGCCCTCTTGGCCGAGTTGGCGAAAACAAAGGAAAATGTGAAGGAGGAATTGGATCGAATCGGGAGGGATTTGGACATTGATTCGAGGGATTGCGAGAAGATGAGGGTCCAGTACGGGCACCTATGGACTCAGGATCCATCGACAACTTTGACGAAGAATATGCGACAGGATCTCAGAAACCGTCAGTCATCATTAGAGGCTGCAGCAATATCTGACCAGAAAATTTTGTACTTGTGGAATTCGGTTCGGGTTGATGTTGACCTATTGATGAGTCCGGAGCTTGAATCTGTTTTCAGGGAAAGGGGAGGAACCGAGATGCATGATCTGCTGGATTTAGACGTCAGTTCTGAAAAAGAAGATACGAGGGAAAGAAGGAAAATCAAAGCTCTTGTCGACGAGATTGAGGAAGGCATGACTAAGTTACTCAAGATCAATCAAGAGAGGGATCAAACACTCAAGGATTTGAAAGAAAAGGTATCATTCTCATCCTCAAAAGAACCACTGCATCTTAGACGAACAATAGATCCAAACAGATGATGTCTCGCATCTCCTTCTCCTGAACCGCCGTAACTCAGGTGCCGAATCTACATTGTTTGCCTCTGAACTCGAAAAGTTCCGACCTTATCAACAACGATTGGCATCTGCCTTGAATGCACAAGAAAATCTACTTCAGGAGATTTCTACACTTTGGAATACCCTCAAAGACCAGTTTGGTCGAGGTCCTGGTGCGAGGAAATGGGAGGAAAGAGAGAAGAGAAAGAAGGATATCGTTCGACGGTTCTCGAAAGCTAGAGACGGTTACATGGAGGTTCGGGACGGTATAGCTAAAGGTCTACAGTTCTACTCTGAGCTGTCTGGAATGACTCAGGAAATCTCAACAGCTGTACGAGGATACACAAGCAACAGAGTTGCCGAACGGGAAGCTTTGGCTGGTAAACTTGAAATTGACAAACGATTGAGTGTCTCTGTACCTTCTTCGCCTCCTCCCAAACCTCCTCCATTGCCAACATCCAAAAATTCCGATCTGAGTTCTGCTTTAGCTGGATTAGGTCTACGCGATGTATCACAGCACAATCAAAGACCCCTTCCTTCACTCCCTATGCATCAGGAATCATATAATTTGTATACCTCATCCCAATCACCTTCTCAATCTCTCTCTTCTCCTCCATCCCAACGATATCAGCCGGTATCCCCACAATCACTACCACCCTCAACTCCTCAACCACGATATCCGAATCATCAGACTCAACAGCCTCCATCTCAAGGATATAGTGTTCCTCCTCCACCCTCCCAGCAACAGCAAGAATATTATTCCATCCCTCCTCCTCCTCCTCCCGCAACGCCGTATGGAGAAAATATCTATTCTTCTCGACAACCCTCAACAACTTTTCCATCACTTCCATCTAGTTTCAGACAACCGTCCCTGAATTTTGCTTCAGCTGGTGGGATCGATAATGGTGATCAGCGCAACGATCCTTATGCTAGTCTTGCGTTTTTGGGGTCGCAAGGACTTGATGTACCCACGCAAACACCAAGGCAATCAAATAATTCATCATTTCCTCCACAATTATCGTCTGGATACCAACAACAGCACCCAAGCCACGGATATAATCCATATTCCCAGCAGCCAGGACAACCCAGCGCACCGTCTCTGTCCCAGCAGCAGCAGCAG
>Ga0153986_1000595_pt1 | contig 10737 bp, 13 predicted proteins | sample TSGA070MetaG_FD_104724 | JGI IMG/M metagenome (GOLD analysis project Ga0153986, IMG submission 104724) | Attine ant fungus gardens microbial communities from Georgia, USA - TSGA070 MetaG | ecosystem: Host-associated > Fungi > Mycelium > Unclassified | place: USA: Georgia, Alexander Wildlife... | reverse complement strand
GTAATGTTCCTCCAAGACATCCTAGATCTCCAATGCAAGTGAATATTGTTTAACATACTTGAGTGGTTCCTTTTTGAGTGAAAGAGTAATTTTGGCCAGTGCCTGGTGATTCCATGACTCCCACTTCTCGAAGGCAATAAGAGTGTCTTGGTCTTTTGAGTCTCTGATTGGCTCCGGTAGACACTTCTTGACTCCTTTCACAATGTTCATTAGACCCCTGAGTCTCAATGGTATTGAGACTCTGAATTTCCAATCATCATAGTTTGACCTGGTGTCATCCAAACACGGGATGTCATATGCCCAGTGGGATCTCAGATCTAGATTTGCATTCATCCTGATGCATCCAAATTTGTCCTGCAGTTCCTCATGTGTTTGCAAACTTCTTTCTTGTAATAGTTTAGGCAACAGGGCCTATAACCTTTTATTTAGAATGTATGTTTGCTTGACATGTCACTGTCAAGATGTCACTCAGTCTGGTAAAAACAGAACTGAGGAATAGAACAGAACAGTTACACATGCATGAACATCACTAAGCTTACTAATCAGAAGGAGTCACATGTAGTCCAAAATGATAAGATGATGCCGAGAGATAAGAGACGCAGAAAGTGATGAATGGCATGACTCATCCTGTGATTCACAACATTGACATCTGCCGTGTAACCAAAGCTAATCGTCCTCGCCATGTATCATATCCGTTCTATGTCTACTCTAGTATCTGTCAAATCCTTGGGTCATTCTTCACACGAAATCGCTGTCTGCCCTCAGTTGCTTGTAAATGCCAATCACATCATCTCGAGCCAGTGTGGAATTGATCAAAATACATAGAGGCCAAATCTCGTCTCTCGAGGAATATGTACCTCGCCAATATCTAGGGTGCTTGAGTCTGCTGCAGCAACCAGGAATGATAGTGACATGATTACCACTCAGGTTTTGCTGAAAAACATACCGAGAGTGAGTGCCAGCGGGCGCAAAGTTCTAATTGATTGGAATGCGAGGGTACAATCCAAATTGTGCGCCATCAATGGTAGAATGTCGTGGAAGTAATATGACGGTTTTAAGCCACAATATCTGGTTGCGAGATCACTGTCGCTGCCCCGAGTGTTTCCATCCTATCACGAAACAGCGTCTGATGAATACTTTTGACGTGCGTCTTTAGTTATGGACATGATAACGAGCGTTGAGATCATAATTTGCACAAGATCCCACCCGACATTGAGCCTCTCCATGTTCAACCCAAGACAGATGGTCTGGAACTAATTTGTACGTATATCCAGTTTGGTAGGATCCGAGAGCACTCACTTCCATGTCTGCCATGTTGAGGGAAATTCTCTGAGCCTCATGTATCATTCTATCCTTGGACATGGCTGCAGAATAATTCATATGATCCTGCGATCAATACCACTTCTTCATCTATCAGCAAGTGAGTTCCTTCAAATTATTATGAATCGCATCAGTGCACTGAAATTCTCTAGCAAAATTATTTGGGGGGCAAAGATAGCACGCTGTCCACCTACTATAGCGTACACACAAGCCATGGGCCAAGACAATAGAGGTCTCTTTAAATGGCTGACGAATATTGTGAGGTGATTAATCAATTCCTGCGAATTACGAACCGATGGTGTGTCCAGGATCAATTTGGCTTCTCTTTCATTTCTGGGGTTCCTCCGACGCCAGAAGCGACTGAAAGGCTGGTAGAGCGCATTGGTTTCATCCGAGAAACCCAATGTAAGCGCCCAGTATCAGACAAAGTCACTTTTTGAACAGACTATCAAAAGATGGACGCTTCTGGGACTTTACATCTGACCTTGCCAGAGGCGACACTGCATATACGACATTAGCTCTTGGGGCTCACACGGACAATACTTACTATGTTCGTGACAGTCTTGGCAGAAGGATGTTCTAACCCCAACCCCTTTCTCTCCAGACAGATCCTGCTGGTCTTCAATTGTTCCATCTCCTCTCCCATACTGATGGGAGTGGGGGTGTCACCTTACTGGTCGACGGGTTCCACGTTGCTTCCATCCTGAAAGATTTGTACCCTCACTATTATAAAATTCTCTCAAGAGTACCTGTTCCTGCTCATGCCGCCGGGGAAGCATCCTCTATCTATCGGCCTAGCCCTCCTTCTGGATACCCTGTCCTTGGACTCGACCCTCAGACAAAAGAACTCGTTCAGGTTCGCTGGAATAATGATGATCGGAGTGTAATGAACCATTTAAGACCTGATTCGGTCGAGATATGGTACGTTCTCGTCAGGCTCTATAATCTATTTCCTATACAGGTGCATGTTTAACAGGTACGATGCAATCCAAGTCTGGGCCAAATGCCTCAAAAGCCCCACTTTAGAATACTGGGTACAACTTCGGCCAGGAACTGCTGTTGGTATGTTGATCGAGTGATTCTTATTCATCTGAGGCAACCTGATCGTACATATTTTCAAGTCATTGACAATCACCGAGTATTGCATGGCCGTTCTGCGTTCGATGGAAAGCGCCGCATGTGTGGAGCTTACGTTGGCATTGATGAGTACAAATCCAAGCTTGCGGTTCTCCAAGAACAATTTGCTCTAGATACCGTACAAAATGCTACTGAGAATCTACCTCAGACAAGTTCGAACAGTCGTAGTGTATGGCATCCTGCTCTCTGAGATTTGAAACGGTAACCCATAATCAGAAAGTGGTATATATTTACTAATTAGTACAACTAGATTAATCAGACACTGATACATACTTTTCCACAATGTAGTTATATCTGGGTTTGAATCTCTTTAAGGATATAGCCTTCGAGTCCTCCACAGAGCCAAAGTTCTTGGACTGAAGGTCCAACAGGGCGGATGAAGTAGGTTTCATTAAGAACGCCAGTAACGTCAACCCGGCCACTGGCCATATTGATGCTGACGTTGATTCCCTTGTTCACTGTCATTTCACCGTCATTCCCACCAGCACCCCGCTTTCGATCTTTTGCATAGCTATCGGTTAGGTCCTTGACAAGCTCTGGACTCTCGATGCAGACCAAGCCGTTGTTAATAGCATTGCGCTTGAAAATATCTCCAAATGAGCCAGCGATTACGAGAGGAACACCGGCAGCTTTCAGAGCCGTGGCAGCTTGCTCACGTGAAGAGCCAGTACCAAAGTTGTATCCTGAAACAAGGATAACGCCCTCCTTCGAGTCCGATGATTTTACAGCCTCAGTTTGTTTGGTGAGAATAGAAGCGACCAGGGGCGCAAATTCGGGATCATAATTCTCCATGACTACTTGAGCCTGCCGTTCAAGGGTAATATCATCTTGATAGGTGTATTTGCCAGGGTAAATGCCATCAGTGTTCAGATTGTCTTGGGGAGCAAACAAGAGGGGCCCAGAAAAAGTGGTGGGAAACCCTTTAAGGAGAGGCTCTTCGCTTAAAGAGGATGCAGTATCCGCAATGGAGATTCGTGAGATAGAGAATGTGGGGAGTGAAGTAGGAGGCAAAACGTGTGAATCAAGAGATGCTGGCCCGCAGATATATCCACGGATGGCGCTGGCTGCTACGACAGCAGGGCTAGCAAGATAAGCCTGAGCACCTGGATGACCCATCCGTCCTTTGTAATTCCTATTTGTCGCACTGATCCCAACTTGGCCCTCCTCGAGAAGACCTGTTCCTAGACCAATGCAAGGACCACATCCTGCGGGTAAGACCTTGGCGCCAGATTGGATGAGGTCATCCCAATGACCAAGACATTCGACTTCCTGCTGAACGACACTACTAGCTGCTGCAATGTAGAATTCTACACCATCAGCAACCTTTTTACCCTTCATGACTTCAGCAGCGGCAGCGATGTCGGATACACGAGAGTTCGTGCAGCTAACGAGGTAGGCTTTGTTAATGGCAATCCTCTTTTCTTCAAGAATGGGAAGCGGATTGGAAATTTTCACACTGTTAGGACCAGAGACGTGTGGAACAAGAGTGGAGAGATCAAAAACGAGATGCGAGGCATATTGTGCATCTGGATCGGATTGTACTGCAGCTTTTCGGAGAGCATCGAGTCTTTGGCGATTGATACGGGGGTGTGTAGGTGGAGGGGGGATGCCAGAGTTCGCAGAAGAGAATGTGCGTAGCTCTAGCTTATTTAGGTTTTGGTCGTACCATCGCAATGTCGTCGCATCGACAGGGAAGACACCAGCGAGAGCCCCCCATTCTGTTGTCATGTTGGCAATGGTTAAGCGGTCATCCACACTTAATGCTGGAACACCATCCCCAGTAAACTCGATAGCAGCATTCAGGACCTCGTCTTTGTTGAATGACCCACATAAAGCAACAATGACATCTTTCCCAGTGACACCAGGAGCAAGTTTTCCTTGGAGCTCAACCTTGACCATTCGAGGAATCTGCCACCAGGTTCTTCCTGTTGCCCAAAGTGCCGCAGCATCTGTGCGGACGATAGGAGTCCCAACACAACCAACACCACCATACATATTACTGTGACTGTCGCTGGCCACAGTCAAAGTGTAGGGAAAAGCATAGCCCTCCTCGACGAGAACTTGATGTCCGATTCCCCGTCCAGCAGGATAAAAGTCGACATTATGTTCTCTGGCAAACCTCTCGATTGAAGCATACTTTGCGAGATTTTTTGGCGACTTGTTTTGAACGTCGTGATCGAGAGTGAAGACTGGTTGCGTAGAGTTGTGGATTTTCAATGCACCAACGGACTTGAATCTATAATGATGGATGAACACTTTTGCAGTGAGAAAGCTTTAAGATCCACAGACTTGCTGATGACAGGTCCCGTATTGTCGTGTGTCATAACATGCTCTGGACGGATCATAACGTAGTCACCAGCTTTAACGACTTTCCCTTCTGGTAAACCGACTGCATACTTCTGAACGACTTTCTCGATGATGGTCTGAGGAGGCCGTAATGTCTTGCCGGCAACGGTGGCGTAGAATTTATGGCTGCCATGCGTACGGGTCAACGATGGCACAAAGCGCATGATCTGCTCAATAATCTGCTCACAAACAAGTCGAAAGGAGTATGAGCTCCCAAATATGTCGGTCAAATGTCAGTCCCCTGCCCTGATAGGGTTTGTTCATATTTATCAGGAGCACTTCAGGACTCTGGCCTCTCGGAAGTTATACACCAGTCTAGCACTTGAAGTCACATAGCAGATTGAGCAATTGTATCTAATTGTAAAATAATGCATTTTACAAAACAATCCAGAGCAAGTGGATATTTGCTGTGATTTTGTGGAGATGCATATAAATCTTCTGGACTCAAGATGGATTTCGAAAATAAACGAATGATAATCCAAGGATTACATTACAGGCTGTATATAGCGCCTCAGGAAGCAGTTGGTTTCCCAGTGAGGAAGATTAAGCGGAAACATTGTTGTTCATGGATAATTCCACCATCATCATGGCCCCCTCGACTCAGTTTCTCTCGTCCGACTCCGAAGATGACGAATACCTCCGGCTCGTGGAGGAGCTGAAGAAACGACACGTGGACGAGGTAGCGCGTATCGAGTCCGAACATCTGGTGAGGAAAGTCGCAAAAGCAGCGGAGCGAAAAAGATTGGTGGAAGAGACACGATGTCGGGAAGAGAAGGAGAAACAGAAGGCAGAGGAAGAAAAGAAGGAGAAGAAAATAGAGGAAGCGAGAAGAGGACCAGAGGTCGTAGAACAGCTGGAGTATGTCGAAACACTGCTGCCAGGAGAGGAGAAGACGAGAAAACGGCAGTTACTTGAACAAGGTGGAAGCCCGAACAAGAAGGTTCGACAGGAGGCCGGTAGGACGATGAAAGGGAACATTGGAGAGGATGGGCCTGAAGAGGGTTTGCAAACGGTGCCTTTGGGAAGGACGAGAATGTCTCCCCCAAGGGCTATTGTAAGTTTTATTCCTTTCCAAAGGTGTTTTGTTGATTCTCCTCGTAGAAAATCATATGCTTGTATTACCTGCAGCGAGTCCAAGCAAAAATCATCGATATTGAAGATTATCAAGATATTATTGCGGCGAACAAGGCCACTGGCAGGAGACGAGCAGGAGAGCGGACCAGTACCAGACACAGGCGTCCAAAGTGCGAGTAAAGGGGCGAGGTATCAACAGAGGTCTTGAAGCTCTGTTGACAAGGATTGCCGAGGCAGGATAGGGTTTGGTAGAAGAACTGCGAGCGGACCGACTCAAGTAACAGAAAACATTGGAGATGGAGACGAGTCGATTCCAGGAAGAGAATGTGGAGAGCGAGATCGGGGAAGTTGGTGGGGAAGCAACGGAGGTAAGAGCAGAAGAGGTGGAGAGAGAGGTAGATGAGAGAATTTATGCGATATGTGTTTTCGAGGCATGAATATTTGCTTCCACATATTCTGTAAACGATCTGACGAGCAATGGACTAACCAATTACCAAGGAGAATAACTTCTAACTCACCCTGCAATTAGGATAAGGACCATTATGCCTTTAACAAATGTGGACTGGCCACTTGTGAGAAAGATAATCAAGACGACAGACAGTTGACCTGAACGAAAAGCGGAAAGAGCGGCGCTAACTGAGGGACACCGCAGACACTAGCTTGATATTCGTCAGCTACGATAGATTGGCTTCAAGAAGTTTGTTGTAGAGAATTACCTTACGAAGTAGTTTGATGAATTGGTTTACACCTATTTTTCATGAGATACAGAGGAAGGCAGGATGAACCACAGCTGTCAGGCATATGCCATAAGAAATTCATTCATTCATGATATACACCGAAGAAATTGTGAGTCGCAGCATTTTCTTATGATTCTCCTGATCAGCGAGAGAAACTTTAGAGGAACAGAATTTGCGGAAGGCCATTCACAATAAAACAGAAGTACGAGATTAATAGTCCTGAAATTAAGAGAGAACAATTTCGAATGACACGCTGAGACAACAGAAGGCAAGTGTGTGGGCGAAACCATCTACACCTGATCGCTTAACGACTTTTGAAGACAACACGTAGATCCCGATAATAGACTTTATTGAAAGTTGTTCTTTGCCTGAGCCTCAGCGCTGATATACACCGGGAAACGCAGAAGAGGGGAGGGAGACGATAGCCATCCACTGACAATAGGCGGGGAGAGCATAATGTCCTGAACTTTTCAGATATCAATGAGTTTATAACCCTTCACCTGGCAAAGGTAAGGAATCAATGGGACTGGGAACCATGAATTGGAGTATTGCACGAACTCTGTTATTTTGCAGCATTTGTATATACTTATCCGCCAGCCATCCACAGTTCTCGTAATGGTTGACACCCTCATTCTTCTGGCATTTTTCGAGTTCGTCACGAACAAGCCTAACTTCCATGGTTTTGACCCATGACTCGCGTATGTGGTGGTCGCGAGCCGCAAATTTCTCTGCGTAACGATTATATGATTATAATCTGTTGTCAAAAAGGACATACGAAACCTTTGATCTCGGCTACCCTTGCCTCGTCTGCAGGCATGCTGGCACTGGCAGAACTATATATATTGTTCCTTGTTTGGTTAATAACAATATTCGCCTATCACATGTTTCTTTAAATTGATTTAAATTGCTGGGTCCGGAGCCCCGACTTGTGCAGCACTTATGTCCTACATTTTTCCTTTACGTCTTCCTGTTGAGAATCCCCTCGTCACGCTCACAAATCGTACGTCCTCCTGTGCTTTCTCCAATAAACGTACCGCTCAAAAGCCATCAATTAGCTAAGCCACATCTTTGGGTCATTGAACTTCACAATGGCCAAGACAGCCGTCTGACTGCGACACTTGTTAACAAGGGCTTGCGTCCCAGCCTTGATCTTGTCGAGAAACATTGGCGCGAGCGGTGGAGAAAGGCTTGGGATGCTGGCGACAAAGAAGGCGGTCGAGGTGCACTAATTATAGTCGGACGCCGCGATCAGGACAAGTTCTTCAGCAATGGTAACTACAATAATTTTATCCATGACTAGAGGTCAACTACCATCCGTTTAGGTCTCGATTACGAAAGTGTTCGTAATGATCCGAATTTCTTTCCGGGTACAACAGGTTGCAATATTTAACCATAAGCAGCTGACTGTTCGGGCTAGAAACCTTTAACCCTCTACTAGCGCGCCTTCTGCTCTTTCCAAGTGGGCTTTGGAAGCAATCCATCCTTTCATTATACTAATTCTTTTGTAGTTCCCACTGTCACTGCTATCAATGGTCATTGTTTTGCCGGTGGTTTTATGCTTTCCTTGGCATGCGACTATCGGGTCATGACAGATGGGAGCAAGCGTAACGCGTGGCTCTGTATGAATGAAGTAGGTTCTCGGGCCTTGTCAAGGTGCCTATGCACTCAATTCCTTGCTCAGATCCATTTCGGGGCCGTTTGGCCCCTATCTTTCACTGCCATTCTCAACACCAAGGTCAACAATGGCATACTGCGACGGAAGATTGCTCTAGAAGGACATCGGTTCGTTCCTTCTGAGGCCCATTCTTCAGGCATCATAGACCACTTGGTCACTGGAAATACCGCTGTCGTATTGGCAAAGGCTCAAGACTTCGCTGATCAGATCAGTGTGAACGCCTCGACAGGGGTCTGGGGCCTAATCAAGGTATGCAATTAGTCACCATTGATCATGACGGGAGCTCAATCGTTCTCAGGCAGATCTGTTCCGTGGCACTGTCGAGGACATTAGAAAGCAACACAGGGTATTGAATTCAATCATCGAGGATGACGCTGCGAAAGCTCGTCTTTGAACAGTGATCAGTTCATCTCTTGTGTTGTGGATTGCTATTCTTCCAGGTGATGGTAGTACTACTTCAAGGAAGAATCATCCCGACATGTTTATGCAATCAAATATCTCTCATTGGTCACGGCTTCAGTGTAGCTTGTAGAAAGGAGTCAAAGAATAACAGACTCGAGATAAACATGAAGGCATTATTAGACGAAAATCAGGACCTAAAGCCCTCTGCGATGAGCGCAACACAATAATGACGAGAGTAGAATACACCTTAATACAAATTATACCTATGCACCTACTGCATCGAGTGGTATGGCAGAAACAGGAGGAGCTTCAACAATTACAGGCGCAGCTAACATTGGTTCTGACTGAACTTCCTTCTCCTTTCCCTTCCCTTCTGATATAGTCTTCTCCTTGTTAACACCAGACAACGGAGAAGTCTTTATCTTCTTCCTCTTCTTTAAAAGTCCAACTGAAACTGCACTTTTGACACCGTCAAGCAATTCCCTACTTTGTTCCAAGTATTCCGTGTCATCAAACCGACGTTTATTTCCTGAGAGGACTTCCACAGAAACTTCCCCTGCCTTCCTAGATTCTCGATGTTCGATACCAAGTTTTTTCTCCAGATCTCTGAGTTTAACACGCTGGGCTTCGGCCTTGGCTTGTAGGCGCTCTGGTTCCGATTCAAGGTATTCAGCAAGACTGCAGCAGTGTAAGCCTCGATCCATTATGAGTACCACAGAAAGCTTACGATTTGGCTTCTTTTATGGTGCTAAGTCGTCTGCCATTTAGGTCTCTGCATGAATCATTGTTGTTAGTTTTCTGACTGCTCATGCGACCTCCAGCGGCCCTCAACTGACTTCCAAAACCACCCTTTCCCCCAAGTAATTGAGGGGTAAGGCGCAAATTTACCAGAGGAGATTCATTGCCAGTATGCAGGGAGGAAAGGGGTTGGTCGAGGTCGGCGATTATCCCGGCATGAGTTGAGATGGTAAGGATGTCAGCCAAGTGAGGAGGGAGTGAAGGATATCGCTCGCAAAGACAGTCATAAATACCAGAAATGGGGGTAGACGAAGGCACTGTAAGGGCCAAAGAGCTGAAAGGGGAGAAGGCACTGACAAGCAAAGTCGTGGAATTAGTGCGAACCATAGTCAGAAGTAGAGTGACGAAAACCAAATATTTATAAATACAACGGGAGCCATAAATAAGTGGATTGTTTGTCAGGAAGATAATGACCCTCCTAGATGTACCCCCGGCATTTGACTGGCCTGTTCAGTTCTGTGCTGTTGTGACTAGCGTCTGCTATGTTATGTCCATTATCACATCCAATGTCTCCCAAGTAGATCGCCTCTGGACATTTCTGCCAACCATCTATGCAGCTTATTACGCCCTTCTTCCCCTTTGGCCAAACGAACCACCCTTTTTTCTTGCGCCATATGCCCCAAAATCTCTTGGGCATTCCGTTCTGAAGGATCACAGCCCACGTGCAGCTCTTATGCTTGCCCTTGTGACTGTCTGGATGTTCAGGCTCTCCTACAACACCTACAGGCGTGGTCTCTTCAGTCTGTGAGAATTTGTATCAAAATTCGTCGGCCCTCGTTGACTCTGATGTACAGTCGAAACGAAGATTACCGTTGGGTTGTGCTTCGTTCTCAAATTCCGGCTTGGCTCTTCCATATCTTTAACCTCACTTTCATAGCCATTATCCAGAATATTATACTTTTTCTCCTCGGCATCCCTGTCTTCATTGCTTCCGTGCTCCAACCGCATACCAATCTCTCCACTTCTGATCACATCCTTGCCTTCATCGCTCTCAGCATCCTCGCGTTGGAATTCATTGCTGACAACCAACAATTCGCTTTCCAAACCTACAAGTATGCATATCTGGCCCATATCAATGGAATAAAGACAGTCCCTCCTTATTTGGAGAGGAAACAATGGCCTTTGTCAAAGCTTGACTGGTCGCCTTCTGACATGCGGCGTGGGTTCGTTACTAAAGGGTTGTGGCGTTTTTCTAGGCACCCGAACTTCGCCTGTGAACAGAGTTTCTGGGTATTTCTGTCTTTTCCT
>Ga0153986_1000594_pt1 | contig 10740 bp, 15 predicted proteins | sample TSGA070MetaG_FD_104724 | JGI IMG/M metagenome (GOLD analysis project Ga0153986, IMG submission 104724) | Attine ant fungus gardens microbial communities from Georgia, USA - TSGA070 MetaG | ecosystem: Host-associated > Fungi > Mycelium > Unclassified | place: USA: Georgia, Alexander Wildlife... | reverse complement strand
TGATTTCAGCAGGCCTTGTCATATATCCGAGTATGTAATGACCATTGCCATTGTTTTATATCTTCAAAGCCACATTACAATAATGTCCGCAACCAACTGCACACGGATATCCTGCAAGTCTTATTCTCCCAACAGACTCTGACTCCATTCCAGTTCCAGCAAGTCGATCACTTAAAGTCGAGTCCTGCAACGGCATCCAAGTAACTGATCGCCTCGGGTAATATTGGCCTCGCATGATGGGTGCCCCATTCACCATAGCCTTGTTCATATAAAACTGTCGGTAGCATGACTGATGCCCACCGTGATGACAAACCGAACATTGTAACAACAATTTTCGAACGGGAAGTCGACTAGTGAATCCACCTGTCAGTCGATTGAATCGATGGGCGCATGAGTTTCCGATGACATACCAGATTGCACATCTTGATGCCGAAGCCTTGCATGCAAAACAATAATCGAACGTCGATCGCTTCCTGGAATTTTCTGAAGGATAGCCCGCAGGTTTGATCAAGGGCTTTTTGCATCTCCCACAGAGTAAATATATAGTCGTATCCAGCTATGAGTATACGTCAGAAATGTCATCAGAAAACAAATTAAACTCACGAGTGTGATATTCTTGATTTGTTGTATTTGAGAGTGTTTACGAAAATATGCAGCAAAAGTATATAACCGACACCGCACCAGCTGGTCTTCAACAACAACCGATAAGAAACGAACAAATTCTGAAAGTATGCGACTTACCAATATAAGCATCAAAAATATGTAGTCTCCGCTTCACCGATAATCCCAACTCTCTGGGAGCAATCACTGCCATCATGGAAGCAGTCTGTACATCACCCTAAAATTACAGAAATCATCATCAGACATACCAGTACATGCACCTAGGAAAACTTACAATAACAAGCAGCTCCTCAAACGCCTTTTTTACCGCCTCCCAAACATAATTTTTAACCCTCTCCTCTTGCGCCTTGACGATCTCCATCCGCCTCTTCGTCATTCTTTCTGCTTTAGCTTTCACAAGTTCTTCAGGATGTAATTGGTTGTAGATATCGTGGCCATGCGGCTTCTGTTGTTTGCTACCTGTTCGATGACGACTCGTGCTTGTGGTCAAAGCCCGTGGTTGGCTATCTCTTTCAACTCGTATGTCGGGTACTGGAGATTGTTCGAAAATTCTACTACCACCGTTGCTGTTAGCCTCAACTGTCGCAATGTTCTTTGTACTATGATTGCCATGTTTCAACGATAGCGTAGGTACTTGCCCCTGTCCTGGAACCTGAAGCTGAGCGGTAGCAAGATCAGCAGATAATGAAGCTAGAGTCGAACTGCGACTCCTCTGCCTCAAATCCACTCCACCCTCAAAGGACATTCTCCGGTTGGCCAGACTGACGGTTGCAAATGAATTTTGAATGGTCCCTTGCTCTTCTTCTTCTCCGGAGTCTGTCGACCCCGATGATGGTGAATTTGACATGTATGCCTCCCCATTGATTGCCTCTGTCCGCAGTCTACCCGCTCGATTTCTTTCTTTTTGGCTTGCCTTTGAAAAAAATGAATCGGGCACTGCAATATCAGCAGCTGACGATACGATCATTTCATCGTGATTCGTTGACGGGAAGAATTCCCTTGCGCCCACACTATAATTATAGTCCATTTCTTCGTTTCTTCTTTCTTCACGATCATCGCCATCTGGGTCCGGCTCCTCTTGCCCTCCCTTTTCCTCATCTGAATCACTATCACTTAATACACCTTCTCCAACATGTTTTGTACTCGCCGCCACCAGAAGATTCTTATCACCCGGACTCATCCGACCAAGATGTTCTTGTGGTTGCTGATATTGACGTCTTGATGCGGAGAGCGAAACAGATCGTTGCGTACTCGACGACACTGACTTCCTTGCTGCTACACTTGTACCCAGAATACTCATTACAGATGAATCCGCGGCCCCACTATCGATACTCTCCCTCCTCAAACTCAGAGCCAAACCTGACGTTCGCCGTGGCGTGGGCACACTGGCATTAACGGTAGGATTACTTACAACAGGAGGTAGGGTTGTTGTCAAATGTAAAGGCGATGACGCGTTCGATGACGCAGGGGTAGGTTTCTTTGATACCGAGGGGCTTCTCTGCCCAACTGCACTAGCGGTAGTTGGGCCGCGAAGTCTTGAAGAAGCGGTATGAAGAAGCGAAGGGAAATGATAGGAGGGACTTGAACGGGGTGCTCTGAAGATATCTGGTGAACGACTCGTACGAGCGCTAGCACCGGTACTGGCAGATGCAGATGTATTCCTGGATGAAGGGAGGGTAAAAGGAATTGATGACTGTGCAGGTATCGGAGTAGGGGTTGCGGTTGGTGGAGGAGTCGATGGCAGATGTTGTGTTTGTGCGTGAGAACAGTGCGTTTGTTTTCGTTGCTGGATTTGATTTTGCTGTCGCACAGCAGCAGTAGTAATATTACCGAGTGAAGCAACACGTCTTGAAGGCGAATTCGGCGGAGTAGCTGATAGGCTTCTTGTCGTCGTCGTCGGCTGGGGCATATTTGGTGCTTCGGATAATAATGTCGACATCAGCATCCAAATCTGTGCGATGTGCGGTTTCCCAGCGGCAAGAGCTGCCTAATTGGTATGGTCAGAATTCGGAAACAAGAAAGCTTGAAAGAAACGAACTTCCATATTCTTCGTACATGACCTCGAGACGTCGTCTCCGTCGATCACATACGATGCAGCCAATGTCACAAACGAATCCATACCAGACTGAATCTGTGGTGATCTGAACCAACCAAGTTTTTGGGTCTTTGGTCGGAATGAGCGATCGCCGATGTGTTTGATAACAGGAGGTTCAACAAGAGCCATGATTTCATAATTGAGTTTGGTAGGGTGACTAGATATCAGACAATTCAAAAGAAAGCAGAGGAAGAAACGAAGAGGCGTGAACGGTGTGAGTAACAGTGGGCGATTGTACTTACATGTCATCATAAGGAATCTCCGATCTCGGTGCATTGTCAATGACGAATGCAAGTGTACTATTCGGCGTCCAAGTTATCGATGCTCGAGAAATCATATCAAGAGGCTTGGTCACATCGCGCATATCGAGCTGAGTGAATGTTCCATTCGTGCTTTGCGCTAATAGTGCATAAGGATCAGCGAACTCGATGTCTACATGGTAATAGTTTAATATACGGTGGCGAACCATAGTTGAGTATTGGATACCTGTAACGCCGCCTTCAACAGAGGTTCCAGAGACAGACCATTTAGGTAACCAAGATCGTCTCACGTCCCATATTTCCACTGCATCTGAGACGGGATTGGTTGAATGTTGTTGCTCCGATAAAGACATGGAGGACAATTTTGATTCCTTCTGAATTGACTTGTGGTCATTTAAGCTTCTAACCGTGGCGTCGAGACACATACTACTCCCAGAGCGACTCTGCATGGCATTAGAGAGTCCTCTCCCTCTTGTACTAGGAGAAGGAGAGAGATGATCAATGTGTTGAGATGGTACACTGAAGTCAACATGTGAAACGACGGCTAGTTCGCATTCATAGCCTGGACGCCAGAGAACACGACGAATGGGGTATGAAGGGTGTAAAGTGTAGGTTGGCTTGTTAGGCATGTGTGAGGCCGCTCCAGGACCGGTGAGGTCCCAGACCTGGAGGAATGAAGATTAGGTGATATGGAGGAAGAGGATGAATTGCACCTTGATACAATGATCTAGTCCAGCGCTAGCAACCCATCCAAAAGTATTCCCAGTATGGTGATCAGGTACCCCATGGTGACCGGAGAACGAGATGTCGTGTGTTATGGGCGACTCTCTGCCACTGGCCCAATCAATCGTGGTTATAGGAGCGGTATGTGCAACGGGTAGACGGTCTAATAAGCCGCGCTGACCCATCTTAAGATCCCATCTAAATGAAAGATGAAATGATGGATAGGGGGACAAGAAATGCGGCGATACAGACCTATGTAAGGTCCCATTGTCCATGCCGACGAGCACGAAAAGAGGATTCCAAATGCAGGGTGAGAATATGACACGTCGAACAGCGGAGGGATTGTGGACACGCATGACGGAAGCCTGGATGTCACGAAGGTCCTGACAAAAGGTTAAGTAGAAGAAATGATGGAAACAGAAATGTCAGGACCCAGACGCGAAATTCTCCATCAGCAGAGCCGGTCATGCAGTAATGATGCACAATGCGAGATACATTCATGGTATGAATTGAACGGAAATGTTCTCTAGTCCTGCGTTCTAGACAGATTCATACCAAGTAAACTATGTCATTTCGAGGAAACTCACCATACTTGGAGCGACCATTCTTTGCAATATCCCACATGATAAGTTCGCCATTGCGTGCGCCAGTGAGAACCTTATTGTTGAACACTGGGACAGATGAATATGCAATAAGAACAAGAAAAGACAGACAGACCTCCGTATGCCCAGGCAACATCTGTACTGGTACAGTCGAATTTGAGCCCACTTCCATCCCACAAATTTCTTGTCAACGAGATGGGTTTTGGCTCAGTCTGTGAACCGGGGACACGTATTATCCTCAGTGCTAAAAGGTGTCAAAGCAAGTCTCGATAATGGACATTTTGACACACATTCTCTGCCAGCAACAGCAATTCGACCATCATCTCCCTTGGATACGTATCCTCCACCCGGGAGCGTGGCCTTTGGTAGACGTAAAGAACGGAGAATACCTCTGGGTGGATGAGAACGCTGATCGTCAAAGAGGTCAAGGGATGACATTCATCATGTCTATGAATAGATTCTTGAGCATTATCAAAGGTCTTTTTTTGTTGCTTAGAGTTTCTGGATGTGGCAGTTGGTGAATGGAGATGTTAACATTGTGATATTCGAGTGAAAACTACAATGAGGATCTAATCAAATGGATCTGTACCTTTTGTGAGAGTCATCATTACCTGTGAATACTGACAAAGCCTTGCTTAGCTCCAGGACTGGATGTGTCATCGCTCACCATGTTCATGAGTTTGATCAAAAGACTTGTACTTTTAGGCATTGGTGTTTCTGGTACGCTCAGCTACACCTTTGGAACTGCTGTTCAGTATCCGCAGCTCAGAGCAACGGACGAAACGAGTTTGATGACACGCAACAGTCTTTTTTTTCGCCCTCAGCCATACGATGGCATAATAATTGCACGATGAATGGCCCTTTGAAAGCCTTCGAAAGCCTTGATTCTTCCCGCACTGTCTGTCGAAGCTGGTCTCATTCAATCTGAACGAGGGCTCAGACTTCACAAATTAGGTCACGAATCCTTCACTGAATATACGGCCACTCATTGTTCACGGACCTGCGGAAAACAGAGTCGATTTGGTCTTCTTCTCTGATGGCTGTAAGCCTTTCTTCCGAATTCGGGCTGTAGATATCACCAAACCGTCAACACTATCAGATACAATTCATGAAATGGACAAGTTCTTTCAAGACGCGAAGCGGCTTGCGGATGATGTTTCTCAAAATCAAACTTTCTATACTGTCAAGCCGCTCCTCAACTTTTGGGGAGCATTTACTCCAAGTGAAGAGGTAAAACGTCCTCCAAAATCATTTTTCACATTGAATCATATACATGTCAGAGTGGCATTGGTGTTGGCGGCATTCCAAAAAGGTAAGGTAATTTTCAAACAGGGGCATCCATCAACAGATATCTGGACTAGGACACCTTATGGGCTGTATCGTGATGGAACAGAATTGAGGGCGGTCTATTACAATAATCCTGAGGTTGCCCATGCTGCTTGTGATTCGATGAAGGATCAATGTGACTTTCCGATTTTATTGGGTGAGCTTTTCGAAAGCGCAGCAAGAAGCGAGCCATTTGCTCACTTTGTCCTAGGTAATGACCCTTTCTATGGAGGTACGCTCCCACACCCTGGTCCATGAATTGATCTCATTATTTGACTTACAACTTCACCTAACTGATAGGATTGGGCGGTGAATTCACGTATGTTTTTGTTCTCATATCAATCTCTAACCGCGAATGTTCAAACCAGAGCTGATTCATATTCTTTACCCTGATTTCAGAGTGGTCACATCATCAATTCTCAATGGTCCTCTTGTTTTGCGCCATGAACTTGGGCACTCAATCATTGATGTTGGAGAAGAGTACGACGGGGGTTATGCATACTTTGGTGTGAACGCAGCCCACAGTGCTGATAAACCCATTCCATGGAGCCATTGGCTATCAAATATATACCCTGTCAAATATACAGAAGCACGGGCTGGTTTCGATTCTACACACCAGTCTACGATTCCTGAATACCGGATCGAACGCTCTGTAATGCCAATGCAGGCATATCCATGGACACTTCTCAATATCACCCAAGCTTGGTCCATCAATTTCACTTCCTCTGGGGCATATTCTCGACATCTCGTGCGATTCTCTCTTTCTGGGATTCCAGAGGCCCAGGACCTCCGTGTTGACCTTGACGGTGATGAATTGAAATGGGTCCCGAAAGAAGGGCTTGGTTTTGATAGATGGCATTATGACATTCACCGAGATAATAGATTAAGCAGCGGTGAACATGAATTGAAGTTCACGCTATTGAAAAAAGAGCTAGAAGGGGTTGCACAAATGTGCAGTGCTGAGATAATTGAGTTTGGTAACGAGCAAGAGTATGTGTCTGTCTGTCTTGCTTGCGGTACTCAATTCACGTGTTTTATCAGATTCATTTCGTCTCCTGGGTACTACAGTCTCTACCCAACGTACGTTCTCCTCATATTCCTGGATCCATATCCTGAACTCAAACATCTGAACCTAGATTCTCCGACAACAATGAGATTTCATATCGACCCACCAACGAAGACTGTCTCATGCGCATAGTCACTACTCCCAATTTCTGCAAAGTTTGCCTTGAGGGGCTCTGGCTCTCTCTCCTCAAACGTATCGATTTGATTGACGGTCTCACTGAATCTTGCGTTCGCAACACAGGCACACAAATATGGTTCAAAGCGCTCAATTTGGATCTCATTGCTCTCGCGCATCTCCGTGAAACAGATGACTTCGGACTATCCAATGAGGCATACTTCATCACTTGGAAGAAGGACGGCAAGGTTCTCGATATTTTCCAGGATCAGACCTACATCAGTCTCCATGATACAGAAGCTGTTGGGAAGTATAGCATCCATGTGCAATTCCACACTGATGAAGTACGTCTCGATCGCAAGGGATATTTGACTTCGGTGCGAGAATACGAGATTACTTCCTCTTGTTAGGACATTTGCCGTTGGGATAATGGACTGTATTCTTATATCTGAAAAATCGAACTTGATGCTCATGGCGTGAAATTCCGATAGAGGCAGCGATTTAAGAATATAAATCAAAAGAAGGACAATCAATGTGGAATAGTGCTAAAATGGTGCCGATGAAAGTAGATAAATCAGAGCACCACGTCAAAAACTGAGCAAGACAAAATCCCCAAAAGAAACTGATGTATAGATGATATACAGGTTATGTAAAGAATGCCTTGGACATCAAATGCAGAATAGTTGACAAAGAAAACGAGGGAGTGTGATAAGGGAAGAACAAGGCCAGAATGTAAGTGAGGACATCCAAGCTGGAGGAGTAACATGGACAACAAACTGGCCGGGCCATGATGGCAATATCAATAAGAAACCTGCAACCTGAAAATGGATTGAACGGGGTATGAGGAACACGAAATTGAAAAGAAAAAAAAAAAAAGGTATATCATATTCGTGTGGAAAGAGATAGAACAAGGTGGACGTATAGATGTTGGTGCGCTTCGCGCATGAAAGGGATGGAGAGACTAGAGAGTCTCGAAATGGCTGAGAGTGATCATATGCAAAGGAAAACACGATCAAGCAACAAAGGTAGTAAGAATGTTCAGGGAAGGGTATAGAAATTTGAAGATTGGGTCCCTGAGCGAAATAGACCTTGCAACAACAGGTGGCTATTGCCATTTAACAACCACCATGAAGCTCGCTATCGCCGCAGCTACCAAGACTGAAAATCGAAACGACAGATATTGTCTCACATCACGATACACTTACAACACCCAGCGCCTTTCTCATCCTGTTCAAGCACAACTTGCTGCTCATTTCTGACCGCGCCAGCAGGCTGCGTCAAATGCTTTGTAGTTATAGGAGCGTACTGCGCAAATGGTGCCGGTGAGGGTGGGGATTTCATCGTAGCACAAGTGTTATCATGAGCAACCGACACCTCCGCCTTTGAGGCATCTTCTGATATTGGTATCCCTTCAAGAAACTGAGAAGGTTCGATGTCTTTCAGGACATCCAGATTGCCGTTAGCTGCGGATTGAGACCGGCCAAACTCATCCATCTCGATACCTTTGCCTTTGTGGCGGACTTTTGAACCGTCATAGCCAAATGTCCCAGGCGCCTGATGGAAAACTCAGGTCCGCGCACAGAGCATATGACAGCGGAGTGACGCACCGGTGGAATAGGCACTTCCTCTTTTCTCTTTGGCTGTGGACTTCCATCCGCTCTTTCGTAGTGATCATCCAAGCCTTTCTTCCGTGCCACGACCGGTAGAACAACCTATAATATATACCACGTCAAAACATCATAGGAAAGGAGCACCGAAGGAGCAGCAGAGACAGAAACACCACTACTGAGTAAAATCGAAATTCGATGGGGCGCAAGAGAAAATGCTGACGTACATCATCCCAATTTCCACCCACAATCTTCGGTTGAGTCCAATAAGGGATAGCATCAGACATGTCAAGATCGTCCGCCTCCCCATCCAGAGTCGGGTATTGAGCAACGCTTCGCCTGTTATCCTCTTTCATGCGTTTCTTGATCGGAGGTTTGGACTTTGGCTTGGTTTTGGCTGATTGCGACTTCTTTGCTGTAGAACTAGGCTTAAGTGTTCCGCGCTTTGAGATGGAGATGGGAGTCGCAGAGGTTCGAGCAGGGGGATTTGTGGTCGCAATCCCGGAAGGAAGAAGAGGAGGAGAAGGGGTTAGTGAAATAGGAAGGTCAACTGCAGATACCGGATGTCCGACTTTGGTTGTATTGGAGGAATGTTGCGATGCCGATGTTCGTGATTCAGACGACCGGCGTTCATACGTAGGTATCCGACTCGAGGAACCACTTTGTCTCGATCTTGATCTCGGTGTGGGTGGTGTTGTAGGTAAGGAGGGGGAGCATTGGGGGGGCATGATAGAAGCATCATCATGAACCAGAGGCTGGAGCGTGGTGATGGAAGAGGCTGATTGTGCTGATACTCGAGGTTGCATGGTGGTAGTAGACTGTCGTCTGAAGGTTTGAGATATCGATTCTTCCACTTCGTAGAGCACAGGGCCCTGAAATAAAGACGATTCAGTGACCACTGCTGTTGCCAACGTGACATCTCCGACACCAGGAATGAAATCCGCGTCATGATTCGAATATCTAGACATTCTCCGGTCGTGCTGTCCCTTCGTCGAGGTAGACACAATATCACTCTCTTCCTCTCCATCCAAATCTGTGAGTGGATCTTCATCAAGAACCCTCTCGATTCTATCCATTATAGTATCGTCCTCCAAATACAGGCTTCCCCTCTCCTGTAGACCTGACCTTGAGAATCTGAAACCAGCAATACTTTCTGCTCGTCTTCGCCACGATGCACGCCGTGTATGTTCCAAGGTAAGAGCAGCTTGTTGGTTGGCAAGAAGTTTATGCTTGTTGTGCATTGCGTGCCCGTAATTTGCTATGTCAAGCATCTCCTGCCGTCTTCCGACGCGCAACTCACCGACTCCACCGTTCCGTGAATTTTCACCACGATACCAATGTTCAAATGGTCTTTCTTCTGTTGAGTCCATGGAATTTCTCAACGGTCCAGAGGCGTTGTAACCAAGTTCATCTGCTTCAATAATGTTGTAGATAGACGAAGTAGAGCTAGCTGTGTTGAAAGGAGCGGGTTCGTTAATGAGGCGCGCTGTAGTATGTTGGGGAATGCCTTGAGCAGAATGAGAGGTAGGAAATTGATATGCCCTAATATCAGTCTTGCAACTGTTTTTTAGGTGGCTGACATCTGGAGAAGCACCGGTAAACGGCATTACTGGTGAGCCTGCATCTACAGTACTCCCGGAGCGCCTACGCGATGCCTTTGGTATACGTGTTGGTTTGGCATCTACGAGACGTGGAGAGCGTGACCCCAAGTTGACACGATCATCCAGATTTGGCTTGGTGGGCTGCCGAGTGCCCCCGTTGATGTTCGGCGTAGCGTACGGCTGGGAGAAGGTTCGTGGACGATGAAATGAGGTAGTGGCTGGTGACTTCCGAAACCCACTGACGCGAGTATTTGCAAATGCGCTAGTCTCCGACATCCCAGTGCCAGCCGCAGAGCCAGGTTGAGAGGCCGATTGGCGGTGAACTGAATATTCGCTGCCACTGTTGCTGAAACTATACTGTTCATCTTTTTTGCTCTGCCGTAGGCCCGGAACGGAGGGACTATCAGCTGCTGAGTTGGAATTGAAGGCATGTAGTGGATTATCGTCAATTATGGATGTCATTGAGATGGCGGACATGCGGCTGGTCAAAGTCCTGCTCTCGTTCTCGAGGCCTACGAAAGACTGGTCAGTGAAAGCCACCAGCAAGAGCCGCTCTGCGAACTCACGCTTGCGCAAGGCAGGCACGACCTCGTCATCCCACGATGGTCCTGGTAAACATGCAGACTGAATGAGCGTCATTTCAACAAGGGGACAATCAATTCCAATGGAAGGGGCCAGACAAGCAAGCAGGAGGACAAGAGGAGAAAAGAGAAAAGAGAAAGGGA
>Ga0153986_1000590_pt1 | contig 10793 bp, 10 predicted proteins | sample TSGA070MetaG_FD_104724 | JGI IMG/M metagenome (GOLD analysis project Ga0153986, IMG submission 104724) | Attine ant fungus gardens microbial communities from Georgia, USA - TSGA070 MetaG | ecosystem: Host-associated > Fungi > Mycelium > Unclassified | place: USA: Georgia, Alexander Wildlife... | reverse complement strand
TGTTGCGCATGATCGACTGATCACTGCCATCACGGACGTTCAGCCCTTTGAGCCATACTGGGAGACACTAACTTCTATGAATCTTTCTGAAAAGAACTTGGAGAGTGTTGCGAGGTTGAAAGAGTTTTTGCCTCAATTAGATGCTTTGAGTTTGTAAGTTGTAAGAACTTGGTCACGAATGAGCAGTAAGGCTGATTCTTACCAGAAACTCAAATCAAATAGCCTGGCTTAGTGGGGTTCCTGGATCGGTGAGAACATTATCTGTCGCATCCAATAGGTAAACGTCGGGATTTTCTGGATATGGAAATATAATACTAACGTCATTTTATTTCTACAATTTTGCCCGGTGCGCAGTCTCACAGCACTTACCTCATTCAATCATCTACTCAATCTCGAGAATCTTGACATTAGCAGGAACAATATCAACTCATTGCGGCGTAAGGCTTCTTGATCCTCTCAATGTATGTCTTGTGACTCGAAAATCCTTTTGATTTGTTATATAGAGCTAGAATGCCTACGGCATCTGCGAGAACTCAAAGCAGACCACAATAGGATAACGAGTCTAGACGGGCTGCAAAACATGGATGGTCTTGTCAAATTGAGTGTGCAAAACAATTTGATGCAATCTGTCGAGCTGGGTAAATTCAAGTGGTTCGTGACACAGACATTATTCTTATTCGGGGGTTGATTCACTACCAGGAAACGTTTGGAGATGCTTAATCTCAGCCAAAACCGCCTGGAGAGCGTAACTGGGTTCAAGATACTGCATTCCCTCATTGCTTTAAATTTAGGTGAGTGTCACGATTGGTCAATGTGGTCTTTTTTCTTTTTCATGTGACAATGAAGCTCAATGACGAGCTGATGTCTGATCACGACTCTGCTTTTCATGGGCTTTCTTTGAATCGGGACTAAAGTGGTTTTCTTGGAAGACTATAACAGTTTACGAACGGTTGAGGTCGATGGAAGCATGCCTAGACTGAGAATTCTGAGATTGAGTGGAAATCGACTTCGTCTGGTGGATGTTGGGGCGTTCAATAACCTTCGCACGCTATACGCGGATAATAATTCACTGACACATTTGGTGAACTTGGGTCAGCTGAAGAAGCTGGAAAACCTTTCCCTGCGGAATCAAAGTGGCCGAGGTCTGTGAGTATTTTTTTTGATGTGGAGGAAGGATTGTCGCTGATCCCAAACTTTTTATGATACTCTTTATCCCTGCGCGTGATTCGTGAATTCATTGCGATTCTCGCGCGGCGGTGGACTGTTAGCAACCTTTTGACCCGTGATGTTCGCGATGTGAAGAGATTATACCTCTCTGGTGAGCTCATCGATCCATTCACGATCAAAATTCTTGTTCCTGACCACCCGTTCGTTGACCTTCCATTATTGTTTCGGTTGCACAGGAAACCCGCTTGAACCTTGCTTCATCTCGGAACCATGCTATAACATGATCTACTTGGAAATAGCTGCGTGCAGACTGACCGCGCTGCCCGAGGATATGGGAAAACTTCTGCCCAACCTTCGAGTATTGAATCTCAATTATAACTTTTTGGAAGATGTTCGATGTCTAGAGGAATTGACGAGATTGGAAAAACTCAGTATCATTGGGTCTCGGCTTAGGAAAACAAAAGCACTGATCCGTCTGGTACAGCAAATGCCAGATATTGTCATGCTGGACTTCAGGTGAGCATCATCATTATCATGTTATGCTTAGGACATGTTGCTGTTTTTGTTCGGGAACGAGCAACTCTTTGTCATCCGTTTCGTGCCTTTTTTTTCGCTTAGAATCGTGGCACCATCGCTTTTCGCCTCCTTTTCGGTAGATGGCTATTTTTAATAACTGTCACGCCATGTGGTCGGGCGAATGGTGTGTTGATAGGGTGGGACTTGACTGTTCAGTGCCTCTTGAACATTGTAAAGGTTTCATTCTATGGGATCACTGATGCATTGTTTGTGATGTAGGATGAATCCATGCACGCTCGGCTGGTACCTGCCGTTGCTGGTGAAGGATGTCCCTGGAGCACTACAGCCTTCGGAGAGCAAGAGTAGTGGAGATGATGCCGAACAACAGGAGGGCAGTGGCGGCTGGCAAGAGCTAGATGCCAAGTTTCGGCGGGATCTGCCGGATGAGCTGTATATCGGGCGATTGGCGTACCGAGGCCTAGTCATGCGCACATGCGAACAGATACGGATGTTGGATGGTGTGGGAGTGACGGAGAAGGAGCGCAGCAAAGCCCAAAAAGTGCTGGTGGGTATTCTAGACAAGAGCAAGGAACGGAGGAGGCGAGATAGAAGACGAGACTAGAGTGCCGTAGAGTACTATAACATGTCCAATGACCGATCTTGCATCAGAGATTTGCGTGCTGGCGGCGGCAGTGCAAAGGGCGGAGGCGACGGCGGCGGTGAGCACAGACACAAGGCGGGACGGACAGAGGCCGGGCGAGAAACGAACGAACCAGGAGCAATCTATCCATACGAGGAAGTATGGCGGGGATAGCCGGCGGCCGGCGAGTCGGTTCGGTTGGGCGGGATCTGGCCGGAGGATCTGGCGAGATTTGATTAATTGAAAGGGGTTTGTGTGTGTTTGTGCGCCGGGAGCGAGATTACAGCCAATCTGCGGAATCTGGACGCTGATGCTTCCCACAGAGCTATCTGTGTGATCTCCCACTTTAAATACAGGCCCCCGCTCTTTGCAGGCCCACCGCCCGCCCAGGCACTCCCTGTCCATCTACCCTCACCCATGCCAGTGGAGCTCATTGCCGCCACCCCCGAGCTCAACAGCTACAACGTCGCCCAGCTTCAGTACGCCCTGTGAGTATCGTTACCCGAGGCTACCTTCACATCAGAATCTTCTCTATCTCCTTTCTCATCTTCTCGTCACAGTCAGTCCAAGGGCGAGACAGACTCTATCTCTTTTCTTCACGATCTTTCACCTTCTCCAGCTATCCTGTGAGTCCTCTTTCTTTCTCTTCCAACTTGTCCTCATGTCTTTCCAGTCCAGACTCCGTTTTGGACTACCAGTCTAGACGCATGTCCAGCTCCGCCATCTCCACTACAGACACAGACAGCAGCGGCCTTTCCCGCGGCGACAAACGTGCAATCACGCCCTCAGACTCGCCTCAGCCTCCAAAATCTCGAGGCGAACCGAGCACCTGGGAGAACGGCTCTGCCGTACCTCCCCAGGACGAGTCCGATGCCGGCATCGACCAATCAAAAGTCCAACTACCATCCATCTTTACTAGCTTTGAGGATAACTATCCTCGCCGTGCTTCTCTCCCCACCCTGAACGAACCCCGAAGGCATCATTTCGTTCCCTCTCCTAGTAATGTTCGTGGTCAAAACTACACCCCGTCAACTCAGTCCAATCTCTCCAACTATACTTTCCCTCCCACTGACGATACAGAAAAACACCGCCCGAGGCTATCTACCGATCTCAATAATTTCTCGGATTTCTCTTCCTATCCCCACTCAGGTATCTCCAATGGGACTACTCCTTCGACTTCATTTTCTTCTTCTGCCTTTGCCTCTCCTATGGCTTCGCCGGATTATCGCCCAGGGCTCACCCCCTATAATGAAGGCGATAATTGGAACGTTTCTGCACAAATCAATCGACCCAGCTCTACTCCTGGCCACCTGTCTCCACTGGCAGTCAAGTACGACGATAGTATGCGACATGCTTCCTATAGTACCTCCATGTCCCAGGCACACTTGTTCGCCGGCTCGGCTCGTATCTCAGGTCAGCATGACCGCAGGATAAAGGGAGACTGGTCTTTCCCAAACAATGACTTTGGCATCCCCTCTGGTAATCCCTCTTACTCTACCTCTATGCCCTCTGCCCCGCCCTCTATTGCAGTTGCTCCTTCTCCATCCCGTTCGCCTCAGTCAGTCCCTAATTCAACGCTCGTCGACCGTCCTCAGCAGCGTAAGAGGGGAAAACTTCCCAAAGAAACCACCGACTTCCTCAAAGCTTGGCTTCATCGTCATTCAGATCACCCGTATCCTAGTGAAGAAGAAAAAAAGCAACTTTGCCATGTAACTGGACTCAGCATGAGCCAAGTCTCCAATTGGATGATAAATGTACACTTTCATATCTTATGTCATTTATACTCTACTAAACCTGTGATCGCTGTGTTTTTCTGTTCAGGCTCGTCGTCGTATTCTGGCGCCTGCACATCGCGCCGCATCTGGTCCAACTACCACTGCTCCTTTTCCTCCTACTGGCCGTAGTTCATCAATGGGAGGTATTATAGACCCTGTCAACAGAAGAGCGTCTATGCCAAACGCTGATAGCCTTCAACTATACCCTCCAATGACACTTCAATCGATGCCTAACACTCCTGCCGGTCATCATGTTTCCCCAGATTACATACCATCTCGGCATGTGATGGGGCCAACGCGACCTCCACATCATCTGGGTCCGCTAAGTGGTGGTATTGAATACAACAGTCGCTCAATGGGGTTATATGTGCCTGGACAGGGGTCCCATCCTACAGGACCCACAGGACCATCACACTACCTGAACCCATCCTCAGATGTACCTTTGTCCGCTCCTCCGTCCATGCCTAATAACCTTTTCTCCAATCCACAACAGACATCTCAACAAAACCTCTATTCTTCCTTAAACCCTTCTCCACGACTCCACTCTAACCAACCAACGGCTCCATATTATGAAGGACAAACAGGAGCGTCCAGCTCAACTTCAGGGTCTGGTTACGCGACGCCGCAGTGATATTTTTGTCTGGTCCTCATCTCTTCAAAATCTCACGGACAATCAATGTGCATCAACGTAATTGATTTTCATCGCTACTGTATCCGCATGGCTGTATTCTCATTACCTATAGGCTTTATCAAAATCTCTCTGGACTTGTGCGCGCGTTCTGAATACCTTGTTTTCTAATTTCCTGTTCGTCCTCTGATATTCTTTGCTGTCTTCCCTCTCTCTCTTGTAGCGGATATGTCCCACTCCTGTCCAAATCCCTTCCTCTCATCTCGTCTCACTGATCGTTGGTTGCATAGACTCATTGGTTGCTCCTGTGATTTGCTTCCTTGGATCGGGACTTCACATTCCCCTTTAGCACTCTTCTTTCCCATTATCAATAATACCATATTTAATTAATTGCCTGCTTTTCTGTCGTTGTCTTGTCTTGTTGAAAATTTCCCACTGTACTGAGTAGAATAACTGTTATATCTAATATGTATGCACTGCATCTTGCCTCAATATCGTCTAAGTGAACGGGTAAGTAAGTTCCAATGTATGGAATGTAAGGGTAATAATGTAAGGGTATGGTTGGTGTGGGAAAATGTGTACGTCAAACATGATTCTCTATGAATCGACGCTCCACAGTCTCCCTTTAACCGGTTCGCTTATTGACGGAGAGCATGCGTTATTTACGAATATTTACGAATTTGGGCAAGGGCAAAGGCTGAGCCTACGACTATGGAAATATGTATTGTTGTGTTTCTTGTTCATTAATGCATTATAATGAAAGTGCAGGGATGGATGACTTCGAAAGGATGATAAAGGGGTTTGATGGATACAATACAACTTACAGTCCGACCAACATGTCCCGTTCACAAGTTGCTACCATTTTTGGAAGGAGCAGGGTAATGATACTTCTCGATGATCGTGACAGCGCTCAAAATGAAAATCTGAATGACTATGGAAAAAATTGCTTGCCACACAGAACCGTCGATTGCATCGGAGGTCATCAACGGCAAGGAAGGAACGATCTTTCGGATTGCTAAAAAGGTTCAATTGTAACGAGCTTGCTAGGTGTTCACTGTCTCTTGCCAATGAAAAGACAAGGTTCGGAGCCGTGCTTCTGTTATGAAAACCACTTCTGCATAGTCACTTGTCTACCCGTGCTTGTTTATTTGTTTTCTCTTGGGACACTTGAATAGTAATCATTACAAGAGGCACCCCCGTGAGTAAAGTAGAGTTGCAATCAAATACTTGAAAAGCTAAAATGATGCGATCCGCTGCTGGTTAACTGATCGATGTACGTTGGTTGATGTTCTTCACCGGAGACTCCAATTTCGTGTTCTGAGGATTCCTTATTTTGTATCCTTTATCTTGATCAAAAAATTGACTGTTCTGTGACTCATAATGCTTCAAAGAGGTTGGCGACACGAGCTGAGTCTCTCAACTCCAAGCGGCGTTTTCCCGATCACTCATCAGTATACCATCGCGGGTTTGGCGTCTATGTAACGTCGGTAATGCTTTTAGATTCGATGAGTATCCCATTAATTCAACTCGATCAGATACCGCTCTGTCCGGGCGCTAGTGGCTGAATCGTTGTGAGGGTGCCCATCATGCGGTAGAGAAAGAGTAAATATAACCCAATGTATGGACAGTGCGGTGCGTCAAAAGAGAAAAAGGAGTTCACAGCTCTCATTGGCTGGATACACAATACAAACTAATCCAAGAGAGGAAACTACAGACGATGTAGCATGGTGCATGTAGTGTGGGAGGCCGGATAGGTATCGTTGCGGCACACGAGAAGATCGATTATTGCCCCTCAAACTACTTCGCTGAATTCTCCAAAAAGGACTATAACTTCTAGGAAGATTGATACTCCTTGGAAGCTCCTCTCCTAGCAGCTCCTAGTCCAGACTACGCAACGGTGACCAAGCAAGATGTCCGCTCAATTTACCGCGTTCGAATGGGTCCTCCCTTTGGCTTCTTTGACCCGTTAAATCCCTCAACTTCTTATTTTAGGTAATTGATTGCCACACCTGATGTGGCAGAGATCTCTTGACCTAGCTCTGATATCAGGCGGTTTTTGTTACAAAAATGCACCAGAATACTAGGAGTGCTTAGCGCCGATGTTATTCTAGCCTCCAGCACTATACACTAATGGTCACGGGCGATCGGTTAGCTCTGGACCCTGTGAAACGCCGGTAGCTTGATTTAAAGCAAGGTCGAAATGAGCAAATTGGACGGCGCGGACCAATCGAATAATCGTTGATGATATCAGAATTCGAAAAGCGGCAAGAGCGCAGCTGAATCTGGCAGCTTGACCACTCCGCGTTCGTCAGTGGTTACTCAGAATTGTGCAAAGCGCGTCCAAATCACTCCCAAAGACAGGAATGGATAAATTACGATGCAAGTTTGGAGCAGGAGGGAAACGGTGGTCGAAGTTGTTTATGAAGTCCTGAGTCTGTCTCCCTTGCCTTAGGATACAATGTTCAATGTTTATTTTTAGACTTTCTCTCCCCAATTGTTGTATTGTTATCATCCCTTAACATCGGCCCCAAGACTAATCATTCCGTAGCCCCTGAACACAGTGTTTTCACACATATCGGAAAAGGAGCTTCAAGTGAATCCAAAGAAGCGAGTCCATGCTATTCTCAAACATTCAAAGTTGAGGGCTTCCAGGAACTAATGTTAATTGATTAGTCTCAAGACGGCAACTGGGCTGAGATACAGAGTCCCAGTGTCGTTCTCCCGTCGAACAATTCAGGACCAGCGTAACTCGATAAAATTTGAATTATGGAAGAAGGTGATGTGGATTCAATAAATCTGGTTGCAAGACCCGATTTAATCATAATTCAATTAAATGAAGTTTATCCTGAAGGATTTGCTCCCTGCAAGATAGCCGCTGCAGTTATCATTCATTGAGGATTCTGGCTTCTCTGTATCGAATTGGGGCCCTCCTTCACATCCCTTCAGATATCGTCGTGTATGGACCTTGAATAATGCCAGCTACTATGACAACATTTGATGTGTTGATGAAACTTGGAATGAGAAGCTATTGATGCACAGCTTCCCAAGATATAAATTGGTCAGTTACCCTACGATAAGGACGGATGGTTCTGGTGAGTAGACAGATTGCATCCGGAAACAATGTAAGAACGGCATGGACTGATGTTGTGATCATGCCGTAATAGGGAGATCCACTGCGGTTATCGCTGTAATGCCGCAATGATTTCTAGTTTGTCAATTGATTGCGTTGGATTATAATTAACGTGCATGGCCCCTTCTCCTTCAGCAAAATTGGATGTTATAGACCAGCTATCAAGCTGGAAAAATTATCACACGATATCATCAAAATCAAGTGAGTTGCTTGAGATCCGGAGTTGGTGCCTGGAAGCCATCAGCCCAAGATGCATTGAAGCCATCCCCCTCGCGATGAAATTACTTGGATCCACGCCTGGCGACCATTCATGATGATCGTACAGACCAAGCGGCCTAGAATACATCCACTCATCCCCAATTATCATCTGCGAATCACTCCATCACTTAGCACAAGGTATGACAACTTGGCCGTCCGCCGTAGATAGGGACCACACGGATCAGGGTAGTTTGCACAAGCATGAGGCATCCAAAGAGAGGTGTCTTCTATGAACCTGAGATGGAGGGAAATCCTTGGACGATAGATTGAACCTCACACGCCGTGTCCCTGATCTTGGAACATCTTAAGCAGCCTCCTGTTCTGAATGAGGTAGTTGCTCACTTGGTCTTCCTATAGTAAGGGCACATGAATAGCAATTCTTGGGAATATAGTTGCCCTGGGGCTGCGCAAAATTATCGCCATAATCCTTGAGGAGAAGGTCTGTGTCAAAGGGGGAAAGGTCACTGTCCAAACTAGATAGCGGACAGACTACGTCAGAGCCACAGGCGTCCGCCATACTGTGAGAGAAAAAAAACGTGTTCCGGGATGTTTTACCCAGGTACATCACGTGTTTCAGTACTTCGAGGAATTCCATCAGGAAATACCCAACAACCATGTTGTTGTGCATCCTCTCTAACCAAGAAACATTCCCTGTGTGCCCTGTATCGATCCCGACTTGATTTTATTGAGGTTAGGATCTACACACTATGATGCGGTCTCCATGGAGTGAAAACTACATCAGAAGGTTGTGGTTCCTCACAACTTGATGCGAGTCGGTGTTTTACTCGGAATAGAATAGAAACATATACGTATCTGGTAAGCTCAGAACTGCGTCCGCGGCATCTGTGACACATTCTGTCCAACGAATAAAATCCAGAATAACTCTAATTGAGGTTCGACATTGGAGGCAATGTCATTGTCTATTAGCGTGAAAGCATGTTTTTTGAACTGACCACTTCTGCATAGACTTCCATCTTGAATCATGAAGATCAGCATAGCCCAGCAATGGTTCGGGAATTGGTAAAGCCGACAAGCGAATGACTCAAATCGGAACAAGTAGTACACCATGTGAAGAAATCGTGAAGGAACCCTCGTGGGCGATCCAATCACCTTCTATAGTGGGGTCTCTGGAAAGATAGCCGGAGTTTCAGGGAAAGGACTGGAGAGTATCACGAAATACATATGACCTAAGCTAGCACTAATCTACCAACCTTCTCGAATGGAACATGCCTCACCTGGTCGATCACGAGCGCCCTCTCAAACCCACATAATGCAATGAATACCATTTCAAGATTCCATTCTAATTGTGCATTGTTCCGATCCCACAGACTATGTTTTGTGGGGAAAATTTCCGGAGCGTGAGATAGGTTAGCCGAACCAGTTTTGAGGAATCCGGTTCGGGGATGTAATGTCAGCACAGAAAGAGTCCAACCAGTCCGACAGCCAGGAGTTTTGTCACTAAGCTGCTGTCCTCCAGCACACCTCATCTGTTAAATTCAAAGTAGAAATGTTTGCTCACTGCGGGGCTCTTTAGGCTTCCTATCCACAGAGTTACATTCCTGGTGGGCAAACCATTACTTTTTAACATCTGTCTGTTATGAATATGGAGTGGGTGTCATGGTGACCCCATGACACACAGCCACATAGGATTGTGTTGTTCTGTCAGATGTTAATCCAACAATCTGTAAAGCAATCCAGCTAGATACATCAATAAAGTAATTGCAATCCATAATAAAAAGATATTCACCTCAGTCTGATATCCACAGAACTGAGGGTAGAAAAGGTTTTCTGTTGCAAAAATCACAAGCTGACTAATCATGATAAAAATAAAAGAGAAGACAAAATTGATAAAGTCAAAACATTAGAAGTGAAAAAAAGGAAAGAGGTCAAGACACATTTACAACATACACCACATTAATCCTTCCTTTAGGAGAACTGGGACTTAGCTCATCCTTGATACCTGCTAACTCAGCAATACACTATTCATTTACTATTCTCTTCTAGTATACTTCTCTCCTAAGCTATACTATTGTATCTAGTCTCTTGTTCTTTTCATGTAGGAGTAGATTTACAGAAGATATATGGAATGTTAGCTAACCACCTGAGCTGGGATGAAGCCAACTACTCCCTAAGTCAGTGTTGACAAAGAGAACTCAATAAGAGTTCTTGCTAGATTCCTCTCTACTTATATACAAACTATTTTATTTACTGACATTTGTACATATGTGTGACCATTGCATCACTATTGAGTCATCTTTTGTTTGGACGTGGCACTTTTATAAAATAAATGAAAAGAAAATATAAAAGAAAATAAATAATAACTTAGCCATGGTGGCTAGTCAAATACCTGTAGAGGGTGGTTCATGACAATATATACAACTCAGATTGCATTTCCCTATTAAATAAGGCAGTTCTGCACTCTAATTACAGAAAAAAAAGTATAAGGTTTCATTAGTTGAGATGACTTAGTGATCCTACTTAAGGTGGTGGTATCAAGAGAACTCAATAGAGTTCCTACTCGATTCAGGTCTACTACTTATACATTGTGTGCCTGGTCTGTGCACTATATGACTAAGTATCTCTTGCAGGTACTCTATGACTTGTTTACTGATCCCATCTTTAGTCCTATGTCAAACCATCAAGAAACTGATCTACAACTTAAGATATGGGTCAGTCAGT
>Ga0153986_1000589_pt1 | contig 10808 bp, 13 predicted proteins | sample TSGA070MetaG_FD_104724 | JGI IMG/M metagenome (GOLD analysis project Ga0153986, IMG submission 104724) | Attine ant fungus gardens microbial communities from Georgia, USA - TSGA070 MetaG | ecosystem: Host-associated > Fungi > Mycelium > Unclassified | place: USA: Georgia, Alexander Wildlife... | reverse complement strand
GCTCCCCACAACACAGAGCTTGGCCCAAGAGTGTCCGTTATTAGAAATCGAGGCCCTGTGCCTTAGTAGTTAGTAGCAGTCAGTAGGCTACTGCGGACTGTGTTCGTACACCGCGTAATAAATTGATAAATTAAAAAAAAAGAAGTCTATTGTGCTATTTACACGCGTGGACAGCCGTCAACTTTTTAATGTTGTCGGTGCAGTACAATCTTCGCCTGCTGAGACCATCTGAGTGGCTTGAAGATCCATTCGATTCTCATACCACCAACGCATGACGGCCCCCTTTTCTCCATAGCCAACATGGCCCATAATTTCTTGAAACAGAGCCTGAACCAGTTCATCCCTAGTGCCATCTTTTTCCTTCTCTCCATCATGAGATAGAATTGACTCTGATGACGCCGAGGAAATCGACTTTGACGAGGACATCGGGATGGAAATGATGATCATTTTAATCTTTTCGAGAGCTCGAAGTACGAGGGAAAGAGGAAGCGAAGAGACAGCAGATATAAGTGTCAATCGCAGCCGATGTAAGCGTGCTTCCCCCATATCGCTTCGGACAGACGTATCGGTTCCCTTTTCTTTTCCCACGTTGTCAACTTGTCCATCGGGACAGATTACATCCAATAACAACTGTATGCAATACCACGAGAGACTCGGAGGTTCTTCAGGGGTATCACCCACGTTCAATGTATTTGCTCCGGCACATCGTACAAGCGCAGCAAAAGCCATTCGGAGCTGGGGTGTACTCAATCGCCCATCAGCTGAATTCTGTCAGATAGAGAGAACAATAGTCAGTATCTATACGTAAATATAGGTGCAGCGGCACCGGAGGATATTGACAATTTGTGAAAAAATCAAGAGAATCATAACCGACCGGCATATCGACATGCATTGGGTGCGTGCTCAATCTGAGCTTTTATCGGCCTTTTCAAACCAATACGAGACTTCTCCGGCGAACAATAGGTACTCCACATGGTAGATAACTCACCTCGAGCAGACAGTGAGCATAGAACGGGACCATTTTCATGACTGGATCCAGGTTCTCTAAATCTTTGTGTATTGTTCCGCTACTGTCGGCGTGCAAATTAACTCTACCTGACCTGTAATGAGGGGTTAGGTATTGGGGATGACGTTGTAGTCGTTGCGCGCGAGATGCAAAAACAGAAAGGATCACAGAGTGTGCCGATTCAAATGTCTCTCGATGCGAAGAGTCATAGAGATACCTATATAGAACCAAGAAAAGGATCAGTCAAAACAGGAGATTGGACATAGGCAAAGTATGATGTTAGTTCACGCTATTACATGCGGCTCTGAGAATGGTGGCAGTTTGAGTTCCGAAATAGAGATAAGAGAAGAGATTGATCCGAAATTTGTAAGGGAAGAGGTAACTTACGGTAAACAAGCATCAAAAACATATCCCCAGACATTGATTTCATCCAACACTGGGACGAGCTGCTCAATGCTTGCCAGTACAAGCGCTGTTTTTGCATTTCGAAAAGAGCTGGAAGCTAAAAAGTTTTATTGTGAGAAAACAGAATCGCAATAAAAGACTGACTACCTCCTGTAAATGAGGGGGACTTGAGTATAAGGCACTGGTCCTTTACATACGTATTTGGTAAATCGTCATGCGTTCCCTGGCTTTCTTGCGCTAAGATATCAAGGGCCAAGTAAAAAGTCTTTTTTAAGTGCTCAAAGCCTTGCGAAGTAGAGGTGACACCTCCAAATTGGGATATTATGAATGCAGAACAGGACAAAATCTCAAGAACACGAAGTGCAAGCTCAGAGGGATTGGTTGAGGCCTGGACATAAGAAATTGACCCTGGCTGAATGTAGACAATGGAAGCCAGGATGGCATCTGACAACATGATTGACGAGAATAACATAGTTTTCAGGATAGACCAGATCTTTTGTGTGATTGGACGTGAGTCAGGTGCTAAGAAGATGTTGGCAAGGCTTCATCAGCCGAACATTTTCATCTACTCACCTATATCATGCTCGGTGGCCTCAGCGAGAGGCGCAATACTCCAGTCGTGCTCGAGATGCTTTACCATGTCTCGTAAGAGTTGGAGTGTTTCGGATGCTGCAACTAAACCCTCGGTATTTTCGGAATCGGAAGAACTTTCAAGCCGGGAGCGCAGACTCCTTGCTGCCAGGCGAGACAATGAAGCCGCAGATGAGAAGGCCATGGAACCAGTAATCATATGTAGAGTTTGAGCTACAGGAGAAGCTGGCTATGTACAAGGCTGAGGGTCACTACTGATTGACAGTTTGAACCAGAAAAGAGTCCCAGCTTACTGATATGACAATTTTATGTTCGTTCTGTTGCATGATGGAGGCTGACAAATCGTGTAGAAACCTGCCGCCACAAAAAAGCAGTGAAAGAGTCACGAGAACCAAATTATTCAGTGTTGGCAGAGGGAGAATGTTGAACTGTGTCTGAGACATGAGAGGAAGAGACTGTGCAGCGATGATCAAGGCCAGAGTGAGCACATCTTGAAAGAAGAGAATTCCATTTCTCAACGACACCAGACAAGGATGAGATGAGGTGACTTACCTTGACCCGCAGGCTGGAACTCCTTCTCCCAATCACTGACTAAGCTAGAGGTAAGTCCGTAAGAATACATGTCCATGATTTCGGCTACTGCAATCATTAACTCTTGCTCAACACCATTCTTGGAGTTTGCAAGATACAGAGAAAAGATCCCATCTGACTGATTTTCCTTGAATTTGGCTTCCAAGTCGAGGATACCCAGTAGTAAGCCGGACAGAGAAGATAGCCTGAGAATAGGGTGTCCACCCTGGATGCCTTTAACGACATTGTCTATCCACTGACCCAAGGCGGCGCTGATAGAGTTGGAGAAAAGATTCACGAGTCGGGAGCCATTTTTTATATCATTTTCCTTTTTTTTGTACCGCAGATGTGTTGCATGACGGAATGCAGTGAGCAAGGACTGCAGCCTGTCGTTGGTAAACGGCTGGACAAGATAGAGAGTAGACGAGACTGCCGAGGCAGCCAAAGGAGTAGGTAGAGGAGAGATGTGAGCAAGATAATGAGCCAAAGCACTCTGGATGGTAGTCAGTGGCAAAATCGGATCGGCACTGCGTAGGTGCACAAGCAGATTTGTGTATCCACGATCCATGACACAGCCACACCCATGCTTGGATCATTAGAAATATAAAAATACCTACTCTGCAACAATCTTGTATCCATAAGGTCGAAAACTTCTTCTCAGCCATACGATGAAGGAGCAATGCTATCATCTGAAGTGGATTGGTCGCACCAGCCCCTGGCTCAAACAATGTACCGTGTCATTTGGGCTGCTGCTATCTTAATCACAGTGCAACGTGAGGTTATATCTCGAATCTTTGGAGATACAAAGTCATTCTACATGAATTTTCACCAAGTCCATTTCATTCCAGCAGAATGTCGAGGTGAATCTCATACACAGGCAGATAATCTACAACTCGTCACCAGCTGTAGGTCGCTTGTTATTATTACCCATGTGAGTATCTTACTCAGATATCAAGCGCTTGTACTGCCTTCTGATTACTATATATTTGGGGCTTTTCTCGTCTCACTCTCTCAAAACCGCCATCCCAATTCGCCTCGACAACAGAAAAAGGGGTGTCTTTCGGTCCGTGAGGTAAGTGATCTATTGCCAATGAGCCGTCGGGATTACGGGGGCTTTGTGAACCCATATCTCTTATCAGGCGTGGCGGCCTCATGTGAAAACTGGGAATTGTGGACTGACCTTGGATCTCAAGAAATACCATAAATCAGCACCACCTGCACCTAAATTGGCCTTGCCGTCATGGATGTCATGCAAGAGTTTATCACCTCGTTCAACTGGCTCCTCCCTCTTTCAGTGATGATCATCGTGATGATCAAGAATCTCTCAGATCCCAATTCGACTTCTGGAAATACTAAAACATATACCCCAACAGAGGCAAATTTGATGTCCAACTTTCGCGCGCCGTCCTCTGCTTTGGCTCAAGATAGGAAGGAGGAGCAGACAGTGTTAAGAGGTGACAAGGCGTCGAAATTCAATGACCAGACAAATGCTGCTGTCAGACAAACATCCACAAGCGTTCAGCCCTATTCTCCACGAGAATCTCTTTTACCTTCCATAATGAGTCTGCCTGTGGAGGTTCGACTATTAATTCTTCGGCACTGTGCACCTATACCCTCGGAGCGGCTGGGGCCAAATTCGCTTGATACGTTCTTGAAACTTTTAGGCGTATCAAAGACATTACAACAGGAGGCGTATATAGCATGCCTGCCGCATATACCGTTTGCACTGTGGTCTAAAAAGGGGATATCCTCATATCGAAAGTTATTGCTCAAAAAGCCAGAACTAGGATGTCTTGTAAAGCATCTATGGATAGGAACGGGCAAACTGGACCATGAAGAGCTGCGTTGGGGGTTGGACATCATAGGTGCTACAACTCGGTTGCGTTCACTTGCATGTGGAGAGTACTTTCTTGCACACGCTGTAAATGGAGGACTGTTAGCAAAGACATGTAGGAGAGTTACACTTATGGTAGTGGAGAAGGAAGTCCAGTACAAAGCATGGGGCATCACACAGGTGCGTCTATGCACTGGGGTATACTCAACGAAGGAGAGATTTCCGGATGCTACGACATTGTGTTTTAATGCTCGAAGGATAAATATGAAGGATCACAGAGTGAAAGTAGAGTATGAAGCAGTAGATAGGTGGGCAAAGACCGTTCAAGGGTTTATAACTGTCGAGCGGGATACCAAGAGATCATCTTCGAGGGGCATGGAAGTCAAATTTCAAGTTGAAAAGAGGGGCGGAAAACAAGAAATATTCTCTGTGACGTTACCTGCGAGGTGGACAGAATGGGACATCTGGAGTAGTGATGTGGTGGGGACGGGAGTCTGGGATATATGTGGGTTGCCATGAAACGAAATTCCAGTGTCGAATAAACAGCCAGCTCGGCGGTACCCAGGAGGAATACTAGAAATTGTCAATTAGATGTGGCGCGACCTGTTCGCTTGTAAGGCTATTGTTTGATATATGAGGCGTTACAGTTTCGATTGCTCAATAAAGCTTGCAGTACTGATATGTTGACCGCAATCATATCACTCATATGTCCAAATAATTATTGTGTTCTAGATTCATCCTCTGTTGTGTCAAAGCCAACGCCTGCAGGTTATGTAAAGCTATATCGAACACTGACATCACAAAGTTCGATATTACAATGCATCGAATCATATGTGGCGTGGAATTCCTATGTTGGTTTTATACGCTTGCGAGTTTAACACCGAATGTAGCCCCGACGTTATTTCCTATCAACCTTTGCTCGGCATCGTTACTTTTAGGATGTCCTAACTGACTAGTTCTTTCCTTTCCATCATGTCGAGCTTCTTTAGAAGACATGCCGCTTCCAGCATGGACAAAGCCTTGATGTCTGTCTTGATAAGTGGTGGGGAGCTCGGGACCTCTAATTTCCGAGTTGTCTGCTTCGGAAATTGCGCTGCCGGCGTCGGCGTCAATGAGAATGTCGCTGATTACCTTGGAGTGAGACGGGTTCGCGCCTGGTGGAACTGTACGAGAGATTATCTCGTTACTTGCAGGAAGGCCGTCTACAATACCATTGTTGATTCTGTAAGCTATGATTTGTGGAGTTGCATTATGATCTCACGTCTGTGATATCTAATGTATACATCTGATCTTTGTCGGATCAGTATGCGGACCGGAACCGGCCGAAACCGGAGGCTTAGTGAAGAGAACTATGCCCATTCTCATCGTCCTTTGCTTTTCTCCAATTTGTTCTTGATATTTGCTTCTGTAATTTCTCTTCTCAAGTATTTTCATTTCCTGTGAGCCAAGAACGAAGATACATTCCCATCAGTATTTTGGTCGACGACGACGACGAAGGCGACCCCTCCAGGGGTAGAGATATGGGAGGTGATCCTTGCAAGAAGAGAAAATGGACAACAGACAGTATGATTGGTGAGTGTGGGGTTGTCTCTGACGACGTCCAGCCATGATCTCTCGGGTTTCAAGATGCTGATCAATATCGTATGACGTCCTTATCGCAATATTCGAAGAATAGCCGGTGCAGGCGGCGGCTTGGTGGCTAGCATTGTGACATGCCCATTAGACGTGATTAAGACCAAGTTACAGGCACAGAGAGCCGTTCAGGGACAGTCGGGATACCTTGGGGTATGGGGTACATTGTGATTAATATGCCTGACGTATTTTTTGTGCTTATTTATCATACCAGGAATTGTCAAATCAATCCATTCCCATCATGGGCTTCGCGGCCTGTATCGAGGCTTAGGCCCAACCATTCTTGGTTATCTTCCAACATGGGCAATTTATTTTTCAGTTTATGATTTTATCAAGACTACTTTTGGAGAAACACCCCTCGGTGTGGCGCCAGAACCAGCTGGGCATGCCAAGAGCGATCAAATATACCCTGCCGCACAAGTAAAGGGGTATCAACCATTAATTAGAGAACATCCATGGTCACTCCACCTCCTTTCGGCTATGACTGCAGGCGCGACCAGTACATGTGCAACGAACCCACTATGGGTGATTAAGACGAGGTTTATGGTGAGTGTTGTTGGTTCCTGCTGATCTAAGAATCTCATGCCTGCTGTTCAAGACGCAATCGAGAGTTGAAGTTCGGTATCGCCACACTTGGGATGCCGCACTAACAATATACCGGACAGAGGGGGTAGCAGCCTTCTACCGGGGTCTGGTCCCGAGCTTGTTGGGAATATTGCACGTAGCAGTACAGTTCCCACTCTATGAGAGGTTGAAGGTATTGATGGGTAGGTACATGTGACGTCTTTTCATGTACGCGGCGATACTGTTCCTAAACAACGAAAATTAGCACGCGATTCAGGGAGACCCTTGACACCACAGGAGATATTGATCTCCAGTGCTGCGTCCAAGATGACGGCATCCATAGCGACATACCCACACGAAGTGATACGCACACGCCTGCAGACTCAGAGAAGACCGCTGGCGGATGACATGAGTTCCGATGGAATGGTGAAGCGGTATCCAAGCGCAGAGCGAGTGCCTTGTCTTGACTCGAATCAGGCGAGATTTGTGGAGGATTTACGACACGTAAAACGGGGAGGAGTTGTCTATACTACTCGAAAACTGGTACAAAAGGAAGGCTGGGCCGGGCTCTACCGAGGCCTGTCTGTGAATCTTGTGCGGACTGTGCCCAATAGTGCTGTGACGATGTTGACGTGAGTTGCCGTCAGTCCACACTCAGCTCATGTTCGCTCACGTCTCGGCAGATACGAGCTACTTTTGCAGCAGCTGAGCAGGGGGTCTTAGGTCTACATTATCATTTTAGATAGTATAATTATTGCAAACGGCTAGCTGCCGTGATCACAATTGTGTGACTTTGTGACATGAGAATGCGGGTGTAACTGTTTACCATTATTGTGGCGCCTCTCTCAACACCGACCACCACCTCATCCTCGCTGTATTGCACGTCCTTGACAGCTTCTTGTCTTTGCTCAGGACATTCTGCTTGCGTCGTACTAGATAATGCGATTGGCCGATTAGTCTTTAGTCATAAGTCACACTTTCTTTCGATCCAAAATGTCCTCAGCACGCCCCGGACTGTACCAATGGCCCGAGCAAACCTCTGTCACCAACATAGAGACCCCACTTCCAGCACCCACAAATGCCTATGGCCGCTCAACAAGGAGGCGGCGGCGGGATACTTTGACGTCCAATCTCTTTGTTTCCCGCCAGGTTATTGCTGACCAGCAGGAAATACGTACGTCCTTTTTTCCTTATCCCTGGGCGCTATTATTAATTCATATAGAAAATGCAAGAACTCAGTGCCAATTGCTTTCTGGAAATGATGTCATTTCCTGTTTTCCCGATGCTAATACCTTTGTCCCTCAGAGCGAGTGGACTTCGTTTGTCTGTGCGTTCGTTTTTTATCTGCCCATTTCAAATTTCACACGCGATGTCACAGGGAACTCTCGCCGCCCAGAACTCACACAAACAAATCTGGTCGACCTCTTTCTTTTCCGAGCTGACTCACAGCAGCAGATTCTCCACAGACGAAATTTCACCAACCCTTTTGGCGAAGCCGGTGTTTTCAATGCGCAAGTAAATGATACGTGGTTCGGTACAGATGGTCTGTCGTGGAATGGCACCAATCAATCCTTCCCTTTTTACTGGGTGATCGCTCGGAGTGATAGAGGCCTTGATGGCAGCGAAATTCCACAGAACATCTTTTCTGCTGTCCGTGAGTAACAGTCATTTTCCGCCCCTGCCTTCCCTTTGGCCTTCCTCGCCTTTTCCTCGCCTCGCGGATCACTCAGCCGCTTTTACCTCTATCTCTCCTGTTTGTCCCCTCTTCTAACACGTAATCCTGTTACAGAAACAACTTTTTTGGACTCAGTCATCTCTTCTCGCTCTGCCGCGGCCGCTTCTGCCTCGTCTGCTTCTGCCTCATCTGCTTCTGCCTCATCTGCTTCTGTACTCTCGTCACGATCAGCTGCTGCATCCTCAACTTTCACCCATTCGCCTACGCCTACTTCGTCCCCATCATCGTCTGCCGCTTCCGGATCGGTTCAACATGATGGAGCGGGTCCCGGTTTTCCACATTGGGCAATTGCCGTCATAACAGTCCTCGGGTTTCTGGCGATCGCATCTCTCTGCGTTCTTGCTTTTCTTATCCTTCGTCGGCTGCGTAGGAGGAATGACGAGCTTGAGTCCAACAGGAATTCTATGGGTTCGTCGTCACCCATGATGGCAAATATCCAGCAGCAAGGCTCACCTTTGCTCGGTGCTGCTTCGCTACCTCCTCACTCACCTGTGGGAACAGGAAATGCTGCCGCTGCCATGGGCATGGGTCTGGCCGGTGGTGCTGCTTTCGGTGAACGGGATCGAAATGCACCAAGTGTCGTCATCCATGATGGGGCGTCAAACACCTCAGCTGGTGACAGTGGGCCGTTCAGTGGTGCTGATGCGGCTATCATGGCCGATGCGTTTAGAAAAATGTTACGCAAACCTGATTTTGCGGAGCGGCTGGAAGAAGGTGATGATAGCCCTGATGGTGGTAACGAAGAGGATGATGACAACCGGCATGGTGCTAGTAGTGCAGGTCTTCTTGGTCGGGAACTAGCTGAAGAAGGTCGAGATATCCGAAGTGTTAGTTCAGAACGCGGAGTACGTGTCGAGACAGGAACGATCGAGAGTGATGCCGGTTCTGCTGCACTCGGTCAACGAGGAGGCACTCTCTGAAGGAGTTGTTTCTCCACATTTTGCGAAACTGTGCCCATTTTTTGTTTCTTGACAAGTTTTTCCCACCTATCCTCTCAACCTCAGATTCGTCTGGAATGGCCTTTGATCGTCTCACTTGCAGTCTTCATGTTTCCTCGCGCTACCTGCAACAGGTTCCATATCAGAACTTGTCCCTGGTTGGCTCTTTGGAAGGTCTGATCCACCGTTCCTTTTTTTGTTTCCTGCTCCTTGAACCTTTCACAAATATTCAATACGTAGATATCATCAAGTTACGCCTCTTCGTTTCGTTTCCCTGCTCTCCTTGGGACCCCGGCTTTAACATCTCTTTCTTGAACTCTTGTGTTTTTGGTTCTCTTTTTAATTCCCGTGTCGACTGTTTGGATGAAATTTTCACAGTCGCTGGGAGTCTTCCTTTAATTCCTATTTCAGTCCGTTCCTTTCAGATCCCTTTTCGCTCTTTTGTACTTATTTTTACACCTCACTTTCGCCCCAAATCAAACTCACATGTGTCCGTTTGATATAGCTATACCTGTAATTGTTCTTCTCGCCACCACTCCTGCCCTATGCCACCATGCATTATATCCTGGACGGTGACTATTATTATTATTCTTCCTTTTTGCTTCACTTTTCCACTTTCTCATTTCTTCTGTCTTGATGTGTATTACATCTTACTAGGTTTTCAAAAATGAGATCCAATCCCCTTTGTTGTCATGTTCCCAGAATGGCGGATCGGATGTTGATTTATGAGAGTTAAAGAGTGGCAATATGTTGACGCCTGCAGAGTCATCGTTGTAGTAATTGTTTGTCACAGGGAGTTGGAACGTTGTATCATCCGGGACACCTGAGGTTGATCCTTGCCCGGTTCCACGTCATGGATTTAGGGCTTAAATAGTTGAGTGAATGATGAATGGGCTACTACCTTTTGGTGGCATGCCTGAGACTTGAGGTCCTGCCATAAGAAATTGAATTTGCAGAAGTGAAGGTTAAATGTTATTAACGGGCGGCGCTTTGACAAGGAGTGTGTGTAGGAGGATACAGATAGGACTAGATGTCTATCAGATTTCGGAAATAAATTGCAGAACGTGGGCCCGAGATGACGGATATAACTCGCATTTCGTTGGTTCATGTCAGGCATAATGCAACGCTTGGGCACATACAAAGGATTTTATTACTTTCAGACGAACTGAAGTCCTGGACATGGCATCACGTACAGGGGCATAGTCATAAATATAATGTAGCTAGTGAGACAGATAATTGTGCGTCAGCCAGATTTTGCTCCGATGGGCTAGACCCTGCCCGAGCTGACTCTGGCGCCACATTTTGGTAAAAACCTTAAGAAATGGAAGAACGACAGCGATGAGAAGCCACACGGGGTTATGGATTACCATTAACGGTTTCCATATATCGTCAAACTCCGAATCCGACTGTGTATGTATTAACTCGTGAAAGAGCATGGTAAACTGCTGCGATGATAGAACGATTGAATGCGGGCGATCTAATAGCGCTCAGAATCAGGCACTGTGGGCTCATTGTTCACTTGGCTGGTGTGTG
>Ga0153986_1000588_pt1 | contig 10843 bp, 11 predicted proteins | sample TSGA070MetaG_FD_104724 | JGI IMG/M metagenome (GOLD analysis project Ga0153986, IMG submission 104724) | Attine ant fungus gardens microbial communities from Georgia, USA - TSGA070 MetaG | ecosystem: Host-associated > Fungi > Mycelium > Unclassified | place: USA: Georgia, Alexander Wildlife... | reverse complement strand
TGAGTTTGATAAGGCTGCTGGACTCAAGGTCGCTGACTTCGCAAAGCGGCTTCAAGATTATGGTTTCCACCCACCAACATGTTCCTGGCCTATACAGACTTGCATGTTGATTGAACCAACAGAGTCCGAAACTCTAGATGAGATTGACCGATTCTGTGATGCGATGATCCAAATTCGAAAGGAAGCGGAGGATATCATTACAGGCAAACAACCTAAAGACAACAACTTGTTGAAGAATGCTCCTCATCCAATCTCTGTTATGACTATACCTGGCGAAAAGTGGACACGGTATGCTTCGAACCTGGATTCCATCGTTCGTACTCAATTTTTACAGGTCGTATACGAGGGAAGAGGCTGCTTATCCACTCCCTTGGCTTCATGAGAAAAAGTTCTGGCCTAGTGTTTCTAGACTTGATGATGGTGCGTGACTCGAATTTCTGGACTTCGAATGCAGGCTCTAACATTCCCTAGCTTATGGAGATCTCAATCTTATTGTGAGTTTTCTTTTGAGAAAAGTGTTCATGGAATGTTTTGTAATCTTGCTTCAGTGCGATTGCCCCACTGTGGAAGATCTTGCTTCTGCGTAATCTCCTGACCATTAACTTTTAACTGGATACTTCGACATGAAATTTCTGTTACATATCCAGCTCGAAGGTTTTACTCAACGACATGCCGCATTATACATTCACCATGACAATATTTTTTTTCAGAATTCTTGGGCTAACGGCCCTATAGAGCTTGCTTTGTGTCATGAGTATTACGTAGGAAGATGAAGGACATCAATTCATTTACATTACATTAGAATCCATCAAACGTGATGTTAGACTCGCGACTGAATTTTAGTTTTTCGAAACAGCCTAAAAGTGAAGGTCAACTACCAAACCTGTGTAACCAATCAAACTTACTGATTTGCTGATCATCTTGTCCAGGGTACCAGGTTTTTCTTTGGCTCGACCGGTATCATATATAGCCGTTCGCACTGCATACCGTTCCTGTAATTAGGTCAGGTTGGCTGTCGACTCAGAAAAGCGTGCCTCGCCTCATCTTCTGGACCAGGTGAAGCTACTGCGTCTGTCTTGCTATTAGAAAAATGTCAGGTTTAAGTATCATTGCTTGCCTGCTCGTGGAATGGAAGTGTTTGCGTCCACATAGGTGGCAGGTGCAGAAGAAGCAGCAGTCATGGAATAGCGGTGGGCGTCTCCTAAAGCCAATTGAGATCCGAGCAAACTACTGAACTTTGCGTCTTGTTCTCTAGCAAGTCTTTCTCTCCCAGAAATCTTCCCGATTAACCGATCATACTCCGAGCCTGACGTTGAGAGAATGTCCCTATGAGCATCATAAAACCCCTCAGTTTTGTTTCCAAAATCGGTCGCATCTGTATCTCTACCGACAAATACAGCATCCCTGTGGCGACCATGTCCGAATAGACCATGAATGCTACCTTTCTGAGTGTCAACTCTCCTTCGCAAAATTCGCTCGCGTTCATTGGCAATAGCTATCTCACGGTCGCGTTGGAGATCACGGTCATGTCTGCTAATGCCGGTGCCTACTGTGGCCATACCGACACCTGCGCCGACACCAGCACCAGCACCAGCTCCTACGCCGGCATTTCTTGGAGCAGTAATGACTGTCCTAGCGCCACCAACAGTATTTCCCAAGCCAGTAGCATTATCACCAATGTTTCCAAAGTTCCCCTCTCGTCCCGCCTTGCGTTCCCTAGCGTTCAAATTCTCATCTTGTTCGTACACACTATGCCGAAAATGACACTGATTTCCTGGTGTGTGCTTCTTTGACTCGAGGATACGAGCATAAACTTCAGGATCAATCTCGAGACCGGCGGCAGACGAATCATGGATAATGGTAGTTGTGCCCAGGGGGAGTGACCCAAGTTCTCGACCATGATACTGGTATGCATGAATGCCTTCACCGGAATTGGGAGCAGTGCGCCGAAAATCCGATTCATGAATGGTGTAGGTTGTATGAGCTACATTCTGCACATCGGGGTCATACATGCTGGTACCGATGTTTTCACCGTAACGGTGGTCAGTTGTTGGGTTAGCTGGGCAATTACTAGAGTTAAATTCCAGAGTGGACGTTTGGATGTCGTGATCTTGGAGAATGTCAGACTTTGTAATATACGTAGTCTCCGTGGTAGTTGAAATGATATAAGTGTCGCTGCCTGTATGAGATACCTAGTCTAACCGCAATGAGTATACTTACTCAGAGAACACGTCTAAATCCGAAAGCATGGAAACGTTTCCAGCAGACATGGAGGTGAAGGTTCGTGATTCAGGTTATCCCGGGATCCCAGATACCTATGAGACAATGACGCCATTATGGGGGAAAGGGATCCGATGTTTATTCAGAGATACACAAACACTTTTGTTGGCAGGCCCTTGACTTGATTCTGAGAATTTGTATATATTTTCTGGGCCCTTACTGCAGGTAAGACAAAGCACGATTCGAACAAGTAAACGGTCTCCGCACTTAATAGGAGAAGCAATCACGCCCAGGTTTCAAAGCATCAAATTGTTTCCCGATGTCAATAGACGGAAAAGCTCTCGATATTGATCATCCAAAAGCCCGAGACATGACAATATATTAGATTAACTCTCTGATTGACGGCGGTAATTGATTCCAAACATCAGGCAACCTTGTCCGCACTTGATTCAACACAATTACCTCCCGGCTCTCGTTCTTCGCAAATTTGAACAACATCTTGACACTCTCTACATCGGGGGCGACATCCCTGAATGATCCTTGGTACTCGCCACAAAGAGAGTCGATCGCCTCATCTAGCCTACCCATCCTACAAAGACACTCGAGCCATGTGTTCCAATTGTGTGGTGTGAATTGATAGGTGTCTTTTACGAGTCTTGTGACAATCCTTTTAGCAATGGAGTAGGCTCCAGCAAAACCGCATGCATCAAGGATAGTGCTAACACTCGTCGGGTCGAACTGTCCCGACATATACATCATCTCCCACACGCGATAAGCATCAGCGAAACAACCCAGACGTTGATATGCGTCCATCAATTGGTTCCATAACGTTGTATCGGGCGATATCGAGGCATCTAGAGTGAGAAGATCATGGGCACGACGTACGGTGAGAATAAGCTGATTACGAGTCTCAATAGCACCTTCCCCACTCTCCTTCATAATTTGTGTCGCAGTAAGACCAAGCTGGTTGAGAAGTATTGTATATACCTGGACCGTAATACTCAGTCCAGCGAAACGCATATCCTTGACTATCTCAAAATATCCCTTGAGTGAAGGGATTTGAACAGATTTTCCAAAACGTAATTTGCAAAATGCAGCTAGGACAGCGACATAGCCTTTTTCGTCTAGTCCCGACTTGTGTAGACGATAGACATCAAGGGCATCTTGGACAGTCGGTGCATTGCGCATGAATAAGATGATGATAGATGTGACCATGCTGCTATCATCGGGGACACAATTGCGTTTGGCCATATCATCCATGAGCTCCTGTGCTATTTTTGTGTACTTATGTAGGTTCCTGGACAAAGATAAACCACGAAGGAGAGAAGCGTATAGTGTATAGTCGGGACCATTCGAATATTCATCAGTCTGGAAAGGGGCATCTTGCAGTGGGGGGTGCGCTTGACGCAATTCGTTGTATAAATGGAGTGCGAGTCCTATGGAGTGTTCTTCAGTAGAATTGAAATTGGGTTGACATAAAAAACTGATTAGGGGGGTGATCATGGGTGCATCCGGGACAATTCCTGCATCTCTGGCGGTTCTGTAGATGTTGTATGCTTCACTAGCTTTGTCTGCTCGAACATTGTTACTGATGAGGAGCGACCAATGGATAATATTACATTTGATGCTAAACTCTTGTTCGAGGAGTTGAAGATGGTGCAACTGAAGACTGTTCCGTAGCATGGCAGTAACATTATCATTCGAAGGTTTCTGTTTAGGTTTCAGATGCCTGAAATACTGTATAGCGGAATGGATTCCTTTGTTTTGAGTCAATTGTGTCAGCTTCAAATCTTCGGGCGATGATTCTTTGCGACCGTGACGATCGAGGAACTTATCCTCGTACATAAAGAGTAATTGTTCACCGAGTCTACTCTTGCCCCGTTTGGCGAACTCTTCGAGTAGAAGATCGCCAAAAGATGGATCATAACCGAGGTCTTCTCTTTCCATATCTTCGAACACCGCTGCTATTGACACAGGATGAAGTAGTGAATTGATCTGATCATCTAGCTTCATACGTCCCAGAATTACAAGCTTGAACGTCTCGTTTGTCGGTTTACACCCACTAGAGCGCATCTTGCTCACGATACTGCGCATAAGCTTGAGTGAGGCACCTTCCATGTCAGGGATTGCCTCGAGGAACAAATGATACTGTTCGAGCAACGGGCTGAAGTTTCCAGGGCGCTTTGGCATGCTCTCAAGCCACTTGCGCGTTGCATTAGTATCCCCTTTGTGAATCAAACCACGTAGGATTGCCGTGTGAGTTTCCAGATTAGGATTCACCCCAAAGACGAGGGGCATATCGAGTAGAATATCATGGATTCTCTGTACATCGGAGGGTCGACCTGACTTTGCGAGGAGCCAGAGTATTTTGTGTATCTGGATATCTGTGAGAATTTTGCGAGTTGGGAAACTGTTACGTTTCTCTGACTCTTTGAGTTTGGCGACGAGGGTGGTGTAGTGTGAATGGATGTTTCGGGTGTCATTAGCAGTTGTAAGCCCCTCGACGTGTTGTTCAACAGTTGTGGAGGAGGACGCGACTGGATCCCTGCCATTGGTGAATGCATTGTTGAGAGTGAAGAGCTGGCGAGAGGAGAGGGGATGAAAAGGAGCTGGAACAAGGAGGACGCTACTTGGTAGAGAGATGGAACGGCTTCCAGCTCTAAACAAAGCCCTGCATAAGGACATTCATGCGCAAGTTAGACAATTAAAAAACTATTATTAGGATCCGTGGGAAATGGCCACGATCCATTAACTCTCTATTAACTCTCTACCTTGCTTTTTTTCATCCATGTCTGACAAGGTCCGAGAATTCGCTGAGATACCCCAACAATTCATCCGTGACGGCAACCAAGTGCGCTTCCACGTCCTCCTCTCGACTCCTGCTAACGTTCTTTCACCAGTTTCTCACCCGTTGTACAAAACCCTCGCAAAAAGGTACATTGCATTCGAGTCCTGTTGATCTACTCCAATTGAAGTCAATACTGCACAGAATTTACCCAAATTTGCAAGGCAGTAACAATTGGTTTCGCCGTCATGGGTTTCATTGGTTACTTAGTCAAACTAATTCACATTCCGATGTAAGTGACCTGTACCTTATCAAGCGCTTTCTGACACGTCTTTACCAGAAACAATATCCTTGTGTACGTTTCTTCTGCTATATTGTCCCAACTCGTCGTTGACGTCCCTCCATAGTGGCGGGGCATAATTTCATGAACTGGTTGTTTCTTCGGGATACCAACGCATTGCAATCAACCCTGCGGACATTAACGTATTCATGCCGAAGAAATTATATCGATGCTATCTATAATTACACAATGGATATTGACTGCGTTAATGTTCCTTCTATGCTGGAATGGTTTGAGTTGTCTGTGGAAAATACAGAAATGCGTTGCGAAAGTGGGTATGATGATGCTAATGGATGCTTGGGTGGTCCACAAAGGAGTGGGACATCAGGATATGGCTTCCAGAACTTCCAGGCAAGGAAGATGTCCTGTAGGATGGAGTCAACAAGTTAATCAGGCATTCATTCTGGGGCTGTCGTTTACCTTTTGTGTTCCGAAGACAAGAAATGCACACAGGGGCACTACAACAATACTTCAAAGTCAATGACAGGATGATAGCCAGTTTTGTGAAATTACACTTACGGCCAGCCTGTATCATGTACGGCCAAGCCCACGTAACATGCGATAAGAACACTATGCCAGCACTATATTTCACAAAATCGATGAGTACCTAGGTATTCGACACTCAGAGCACCCCTGGCATACCTGAGTGTAATCAAAGTATAAAGATTGAATAACAAAATCCGAAGAACCATGGCAGGGGACTTCCTCGTGTCAGCCAGGGGAAAGTTGTCAGAAATTGTTCGCTGCGTGCGAAAATAGCGCACTGCAATGGCAACTACGTGCGTTGCATGAGCATGACACGCAATGACATGCCAAGTAACTGACCTTCGAAAACAATAATAACGATCAGTAAGATAGTACAAAAACCCGGTACGGCATAATCAATTCTATAACATCCAGAGCTTCAGTTGAAGTTCCTTTCTTGCGAAACCGAGTAACTCACATCGGAGCGCCTCTTGTAGTGCAGTACAATCCATTCCAGGCCCCAATCTGGACATTGCCGTTCTGCTGCAGCTGCAATTCACAAAGAAAAGAGAATGAGACGAACGATCGGAACAAGTGTGTAAGATACATGGACTTACAGACGCAGTGATAGTGATGAAGATGGCAAAAATGACATACGGGGTCACCAACGTAATTCGTAGCCGCAGCGTCTTCGGCCACCTTGGCCCTGACATACTGACTGTTTGTTGAACAGAGGGTTCTCGTAACGTTGACCAGAGCTATCAAAATCAACATGCCAAATGGGATATATCACGCGTTTAGTCCAGGGTCCCAACAACAAATGAATATATATTTAGTGCCTACCTGGATGACAAGTGCAAGCGTTGCAACGACTGACCTAAAAACAAACGTTAAGAAATTAATCTCGGAAGTCAGAAAAATATGATGCTTCATATCATATGGACTAACATCGGTGGTGCGCCATGAATTAATGCAGACTGAACTTGACAGAGCACGCCCTGTAGTTGTTGATCCTGCTGTCTGCTATACAGACTTAGGGTCCACGTCAGCAATTTTCTTAGTTGCGAACCGAGAAAACGACGCACAGTAAACAAAACACAACAGAATAAATTATCCAGGTACAGAAAAAGTTGATGAGAATCGGATGACGAATGGCCTTTTTGGAAAATAGGAGTGTGACGATGACTAGAGGAAGTCCCACTTGGCCACCAGCAATGAGTAGGACGAGGTAGATTGGCTGCAGGTGGTGAAAACCGGATGCTAAGGTGCATTTTCAACGCATGATGAGAAGAAAGAGTTTAGAAGAGACGTACATAACATGGCAAGCAGACGGACAGGCGACGATTCTCTAAAGACGCCTTATGACCATACTCAAGTTCTCGACCCGCTTCCGACGTTACAAGAATGAAACGAAACTGGTAAGCTTCGCCGAGGCAACGACAGCAGTGAAGAGGGGTCGTGGAGGAAAGGTGAGGGATGGGGAGGGGCAGGGGACAGGAAAGTGGTGGAAGAGGTTAAGAGGAGGAGAGAGCAATCTATCAGACCGGCGGCAACAAGGTGACATTGCCAATCTGTCATGCCTGGCCCTTCGCAATTTGCCCAAATCTGGCCATCTACATAGTTCATTAATTCAATTCCGTAATAGGAGTCCAACTCAATCACATGATGTCCTTGGAAAAAATATTGCTCTACAATAATACTATCCAGAGCTTTCTTCAGCTACCAGCAACATCCCGAATCTTGGCCCTGGCTTGGAGCACTCGTCAGAAGTCGGGGCATCTGTCAACGGAGGTCCGTATCGTATTGAACTCGGAAGTTTATCTGGTCCTTCATTCAGAGATCGTTCTTGGTTCAGACGATAGTCGACGGCTGCTGGCATGAAAGTTTGCAGTCGTTTGACATGTTCAACCGACGCTATTTCAAACTTGGAACGATCCGTCTAAGCGTCAAATCAGTCAGCCTGTATCGTAGTCATTGGCCCTCTGCTTGCCATTTGTCCCAGCCTATACTGCAGTCTCCGCCATGTTTCCGATGGCCTCACCTCCAACCGGGTCAATTTTGCCAATTCTTGTAAAAGCCCGAGGTCATATCCTGTAACATCTTCATGCACGAGTCTTTCCTTCAGCCACAACTCCACAAAGAGCTCGAGAACATCTTGCATCAAATCGGTCTGCATAATGTTGTCCCATTTGAATGTCAATTCCTGCGAGGTTTCATACAAAGTCACTAATGCCTGAAGTAGTTCTGGCGTTGGTCCTAAGAGTGGCGTCACTTCATGAAGGATCAAACCCAAAAAGGCTCACCTGAACTTGATATAGGGATCACTCTAGAGGAAAAACCAGATCGAGAAAGGATGCGGGTAACCGTTTTCCGCTTCCACATGTCCAGAATGGTACTATTAAGATCATATACTTGGTCTTTAAATGCTAGACATGAGTGATACATGAGTGATGTTAATATTGAAAGTGCAGTAACAAGCCTCACCATCACGAGCGATTTGCCCGCAACCGATTTCTTCAATAAACGGAGAGCGCAAAGTCAGTTCCTCTGTTACTTGTCCCAGGAATACAAGCCTCCGAATAGATTGGTCTGTCCAATGATTAGTCATTAAGACGAAACTTTTCAGGATATCTCACCATGATCCCCTTTTATCCGATCGACAACCTTCTTCAGTATGAGTAATAAAGAACCTGTCAGTTCTTCCGCAGCCAATTCATGTTGTCCTGTAAGCGAATGAACCATGCATCTGTGAATATGATTAAAAAATGCCACACTAAGTGATAACTCATACTTTGCTTCATTACGAGATCCAGCGCGTATCAAGGAGATATCTTCATACACATGCCTCGCACATTGTTCTAGACTGCCCAAAACATTGTCAACATTAATTGTTCTTCCCAAAAGCTGTTGTTTAAGAGAGCTCTGGTATTTCCGTAAAGGACTGTCGTAATCAATGGCTGACTGTGAAAGAGTCGGTAGGGGTACATTAGTGAAGAGGTAATCGAGGGATGATTCATCTAGGAGGTGGATTAAAACAAGGCGTGGATGCCAATAGGAACTACGAACCAGTGTCATCTTCACAGGAACTCATTGTCAGCAATGAAGCATTGAGTGTGGCTTCAAAAGTTGCCGAAGCTTCCTTTGATATCGACTTCCAGATTTCTATAATCCTCTCTTGACAAATGTCGTCAACTATTACGGAGATCCGTAACTTTTCTGGGTCATTGAGTGCTGATGCAATGATCCATCGTTTTGAAGCAAGCCTAACGCTCAAAGTCTCCTTGACGGTCTCTAGGTCTCCAAACCACTTCTTGACCGCATTTTGCAACAGGTTGATTGACTGATGGAACCAATCATTCAGCTGTTCAAGAAATCGTTCCTGTCCAAGTAATGCTGATGACGACGCTAAATCTACGTAGGGCTTGTAACATCTCAAATTTCGCGGGAGCAGCTGGAAATGAGCAGTAGACGCCACACCGACGAGCAAGGCTTGAGTCGTCAGATGTAGTTCTGCAGGTATGTTGGCATATGGATTTTCTGTATCCGATTGTATGGATCCAAGAACACGTTCAATCAGTGAAGAACCAGACGATCCATCAAAAACTTCACGCGCATCGCGCATAGTCTCTGAGATGATTGAAAGTACATGATAAAGGGATTCTTTGACCTCTCGTATACGGGGCTTCATGGGGGGTGACAAAGTGGAATCTTGAGAGAGGGAGAACGTAATTTTCCCATCCACGCGTTGTTGCAAAATTGATGTGGATGGTGAAGATGATGGCACCGTCTTAGTTGTCAACGCGAGATTCAAGGTTTTTGAGCGTTGTAAGAACATTGAGGTTAATGTATCATGAAGTGGACGAGAGTCTAAAAGGTGAAGTGTCAATGAAATCGCACATACATCCTAAAAATCAAATCAGTTTCATTGGAAAGACGAAGAATATCGGGAAACAGACCTCAGCCGAATTTGCGTCCCTCAGCCATAGTGTTGCCTTATGTACTATCTGGGAGCGAAATTGCGACACGATCTCCCATTGACGTTGTATGAGTGGAAAATCTGCAAGAACATCTATGCCCTGACTCTTCCAAGCTTGATCATCCTGCTCTTCGCTTCGTACTAATGCCCGATGTATTACACGGGTCAAAAGAAAAAGCCATGCAGCAGGAAAGAACTTCTTGCGCTCGATTAGTCGCCATAGATGCTCTGGTGCATCCAGCAATATTTTCATATGCGCAGAAAGCACTTGTAGTGCATGTAGATGCCTGTCTTCCGAATGAAAAGAGATCGTACGAGTGTTTGGCCTTATGCATTACTAAGGACCAACCTTGGTCACTCGCTGCAGAGGATATCTTTTGCAACGGTGGTTCTTCTGGTCTCTTTATCGAGATTCTTGATTCATCCAAAACCTCAACCACACGCCTTGATGATTGAGCAATGGAAATTATAGAAGTCGACGCTTGCAGCAGATCTCGATAGCGTTCACTACGCTTCCATCAAACAGGCTGCATATCAGAGTGAAATAATGGTAGTGATTTTGGTATGAAACGCACCCAACCATCTGCCGGAGCTCTTCCTTTTTAGCGTCTGCATCCGTTCTGCAAACTAGGTCATCACCTATTCGTAATGTCAGTATACATGTTTCACCTAAGGCGGTTTTGAATGGTTTTGATCTCGAGGACCGTATGCTTTGTAAATAGGTCATCCGTGTTGAAATTTTGATCCTTCCTGTCTAAGGTGGTGGTGGTATTAGAAACTGAACGATTCAAGACGGGGTTTTGACTGCTGCTGACAGACATATATGTGGTGGAGGCTATCTGGATAGATCGTCCATTATCAATTGCTGATGAAGCAGATTGAGTAGTAGAAGAACGACGTAACATGGGCATATGTAATGTAGAATTCACAACAGCCTTATACCTCATTACGTAAAAATCAATTAGCAAGTTATTGTCGAAGCGTTACAGACTCGTACTATGTCGTACTATGTACGATCATTCCTTCCCCTATCGGAAATTTTATCACAACGGCAAAG